>ENA-UPTA01001181-UPTA01001181.1-activated-sludge-metagenome-genome-assembly--contig:-NODE-1181-length-29407-cov-5.706017_pt1 | contig 29407 bp, 22 predicted proteins | sample MGYA00238184_ERZ773361 | MGnify/ENA primary metagenome ERZ773361 (study PRJEB29100, sample SAMN05720205) | activated sludge metagenome | isolation source: anaerobic digester from wastewater... | reverse complement strand
AGGGTAAATAAAGTAAATACGGAACCGAGGAATGGGTTCATACCAGTCATAAACATGTGGTGTGCCCATACGATGAAACCTAATACCGTGATACCAAGGATAGAGAAGATCATCGCTTTGTAACCGAAGATTGGTTTACGGGAATGTATCGCCAAAATCTCTGATACCATACCCATAGCAGGCAGGATTACGATATATACCTCAGGGTGTCCCAGGAACCAGAATAAGTGCTGGAACAAGATTGGAGAACCACCGGCGTAAGGCAAGGCCTGACCACCGATTACTATATTGGATAAATAGAAGCTGGTACCCAGACTTCTGTCAAAAATCAATAATACTACTGCGGAAACCAATACCGGGAAAGATAAGATACCGATGATAGCGGTGAAGAACAGTGCCCACACAGTCAATGGCATTTTAAACATGCTCATCCCTTTAGTACGCATATTCAGTACGGTAGAAACATAGTTCAAACCGCCCAATAAAGTAGAAGCTACGAACAACACCATGGCAATCAACCACCATGTCATACCGTCACCGGAACCTGGTGATGTCTGTGGCAATGCGCTCAATGGCGGATAAATAGTCCATCCGGCAGATGCTGCACCTGTAGGAAGGAAAATAGAACCGAACATAATTACACTGGCAGCAAAGAACAACCAGAAAGACAATGCATTCATTAATGGAGAAGCCATATCACGTGCACCGATTTGTAACGGAATAAGAATATTCGCGAATGTACCACTCAAACTGGCTGTTAATACGAAGAAAACCATGATAGTACCGTGCATCGTTACCATCATGTAGTAGGCTTCCGGATTCAGTTTACCGTCAGTATACCATGCTGCGAACATTTTCTCGAGGATAGGGAAAGTTTCATCCGGCCAGCCTAACTGGATACGGAAGATTACCGACATCAATCCACCGATGACAGCCCAAATCATACCCATGATTAAGAACTGCTTACCAATGGTTTTGTGGTCTAAACTGAAGATATATTTACTGAGGAAAGTCTCAGTATGGTGATGCCCTGTATGACCGTGCGCGTGAGCATGCTCAGTAGCCGGTGAATCAATTACAGTTGTGGTTTGCATAGGATAGGAATTAAACTATTTTAAATTATATTTACTCTTCTTGGTATATCTCATTAATGTGCACTCACAGTCGCAGCTACCGGAGCGGCTGCAGATTCAGCAGTTGGTGCCGCTTCTTTCTCTGCCATAGCCGGTTTTACTACGGTCTCATAATAAGATTTCTGTTCTTTCATCCACTTTTTATACTCTTCTACAGAAACTACACGTACTTTCTTCTTCATGTTGTAGTGACCAGAACCACATCCCTGATTACAAGCCAATACGTATTCAAAGTTAGGATTATTTGTAATCTTTTTCATCTCCTCTGTCGTAATGGTTGGTCTGAACCACAAGTGAGTAGGCACACCCGGTACTGCGTCCATCATCAGACGGAAATGAGGCAGGTAGAAGTTGTGAATCACATCCAATGCACCGATATTCACAGATACAGGCTTATTTACAGGCAATACAATCTCGTCTGCAATGAAGTCATCATGACTGGCTTTATCATTCCAGTTAACCCCCAGCTCATTGTCAGAGTTTACCAGTGTAAAGTCTCTTTTACCCAACTGCTTGTCTTTACCTGCATAACGGATAACCCAAGCAAATTGTTTACCTGTAGCCTCAATAACGATAGCATCTTTTGGCGTTGGAGAAAACACTTTGAACCATTTCTGGATACCCAAACCAATCAGGATAGTGAGGGCGATAGCCGGCACAACTGTCCATGCTACTTCCAGCGTATTGTTATCAGCGTAGAAATATGCTTTTCTGTCTTTGCGGTAGTGGTATTTGTATACAAACCAGAATAAGAGAATCTGTGTGATTACAAACACGCTGCCCGTCATCAGTAAGGTGATGTTTATCAACCACTGAATCCAAACACCTTGTTCGGAAGCCGGAGGCGGCAGCAAGGTTTTTGCATACGTGAAAGAGGTAACAATCGAGTAGATTAAGATACCAAATCCCAGTACAGATACAAATATCGCAGAGTTGCCAAACGTTTCTTCCTCCTTATCGCCTGAGCGGAGAGACTTGATTAAATCTGACGCCTTGCTTATCTGTACAATCACAATGTACAGCAACACTAACGTTAATAAGCCTAATATAATTGACATGTTGAGCTAAATTTAAATATGATGGTGATAACTTTCATTTACATACGGATGCGTAGTAGAGGCCAGGTCTTTCACTTTGGACAGGATGAATAAAGTTAAGTAAATGAACACACTACCGATCATCAGCAACAAGCCGATGCTTATCAGGCCGAAACCTCCTTTTGGTAAAATCGGCGGACAGTTCATCAGGAAGAACGCGGCAAACTGACCGAAGATGATAATAACCGCAGCTACTATCGTCGTATTTTTAGAACGTTTGGAGTTACGTGTCATCAGAATGAAGAAAGGCAGGATAAAATTCAGTACAAAAGAGAAGTGGAACAGGAAACCATAGTTATCTGCGCTTCTTCTCAGTCGGAAATATTCTGTCTCTTCCGGGATATTTGCATACCAAATCAGCATGTACTGTGCGAACCAGGTATAAGTCCAGAATACGCTGATGGCAAACATCAGTTTCGCTACATCGTGCAAGTGGTTATCATTTACTCTTGGCAGATACCCCTGACCTTTCAGATAGTGAATCAACACCAACATGATAGACAGGAATGTTACCGCACCACCAGCCATGGTATTCCATGTAAACATGGTACTATACCAGTGTGGTTGAATTGACATTGACCAGTACCAGGTAGCGAATGTATTAATCAGGAATGCAACGATTACGATAGTTACTGCTGCAATCATGCGGCTTTTAGAAAACCACTTCAGGGATGGATTGATATCCAGTGAGGTGAGTGTTTTCCACCAGTATGCCACTAAAGCAACTGCAGAACCGGCAATCAGTACGAAGAATATCCAGAATGTTTTCAGGTTGAGGAAGTCATGTTTAGAAGCCAGCAATGCATCATAACGTGGATCTTTCGGGTCATAGAGATATTCGTGTGTCCACTCGAAAATATCGTGGTTGAAGAATACAAACATACCTGCCAACAACGCGAGGAACAGAATAATCGTCACAGAGATCGCCAATGGAATCTTCTGAATCTGAATATGCCATCCACCCCAAGCGAGATTCGTAGCTGCGAGGAAGAATAATGCCGCCAATGCGATATAGAACCCAAAGTAGAAAACGTTGTACGTGTTAATCATAATGGTTTTTCCCAACGTCACTTCCGGTGCATGATGACCGGCTGCAGCATGTGCATCGTGTCCAGCTTCTTCAGTATGTGCAGCGTCGGCATGTGCATCTGGTTTTTCAGGTGAATGCTGAGCAGCAGCTACTTCATGACCGGTTGCATGATGTCCGGCATCTGCTGATTTATTTCCAAAAAACAGTATTCCCAACACCAGCAGCAGTACGCCTACCCCAAATGATAAGAATAATTTTTTTTGTGTGCTCGAATCAAAAACGTATGTATTCATTGCGAGAGTCTGTTTAATTGTTTTTTATTTTGTTGTTTCAGGGGCAGCAGGTGCTTCCGCAGCAGGTTGCGCAGATGCCTGTAATGATTTAACGTAACTTAATACCAACCATCTTTCTCTGTGGTTCAATTGGGAAGCATGTGACCCCATCAACCCTTTGCCATACATCAGTGTGTGGTAACGCTGACCTTCCGGTTTTGACAGTAATGGTTCTGTCAGGTAAGATGGCGGCGGCGGGAATTTATTGATTTGCACCAAGTGTCCCTGACCATCACCTTTCTCACCGTGGCAGATAGCACAGTTTACTTTGAAAAGTTTTTTACCTTCCCCATCGATCTCTTCCGCAGTGAATGCGAATGGATTTTTGATTTCGGTAGCAGCTCTTTCGTATTCTTCCTGTTGGAGCGGATAGATGTATTTTCCGCGGCCCACACTACCTTCCGGAGCCAGCTGATTGGATTTTCCGTCCTTGAATATCGGGTTAGGAGAACCCGCTTCATAAGCATACGGATTTGACATGTCCGGAACGTATTCTCTTCCAGGCTTTTTTTCGCTGCGAATGCAGGAAGTAAATCCGAGCACCAGCATGATTAACAGGATATGATATGACTTTAACATAGCTTTTTATACTTCTTTTTGATAAACTTCGATTGCACCTTCTTTCTTCAAAAGTTCGGACACAGCATTTACATAATTTGCATCTTTTGTACTGTCCAGTTCAAAAGTGAGTGCAAATAAATGGTCAGTTGTTCTTTCGTCAATGATTTTTGGTGTTTTACCCGGCCACAGCTTGCACAGGTAATAGAAAGAAACGGTCATACCTATCGCGGAGAATAATACGGTATGTTCGAAAGTAATAGGAACATAAGACAGCAACGCCCAGTATGGTTTACCACCAAAATCCGTCGGATAGTTGAATTTGTTGATGAAGGTAATCATACTCAGTGCAACGGTAAGACCTGTTGCAGCAAAGAAGAAACCCGCCGTGTGCAAACGTGTAGGCTCCAATCCCATTGCATGCTCCAGTCCGTGTACCGGAAATGGCGTGTAAGCATCGGTAATTTCATAACCTGCTTTGCGAACATCTTTCACGGCGTGCATCAGTGTGTCATCGTCATCAAAGATTCCTACTAAATATTTTTTTGTATTGCTCATATATGATAGTATTAAGTAGTAAGTAATACCAGAAAAACTGTTTACTCTATACTAAAATTTAATTTTAATCCCAACTTCCTTTTTCTACAGAAACACTTTTGTATACTTCCTGCTCTTTTACTTCTTCCAGTTGTTTTGCTCTGTATTGGTTACCGGATACTTTCAGTACAGATTTAACCTCTGCAATGGCAATTACCGGGAAGAAACGGCAGAACAATAAGAACAAGGTCATGAATAATCCCATCGAGCCAACGAAGATACCTACCTCAACCCATGTCGGTGAATAGTACAACCAGCTGGATGGCAAGTAATCTCTGTGCAGGGACGTTACGATAATTACGAAACGCTCGAACCACATACCGATGTTTACGAATATAGACATGATGAAAGTAACCGTTACGCTTCTTCTGAATTTTCTGAACCAGAAGATCTGCGGAGACAATAAGTTACAACCCATCATCGCCCAGTAAGACCACCAGTAAGGACCGAATGCTCTGTTGGCAAATGCATACTGCTCATACATGTTACCGGAATACCATGCCACGAAAATCTCCGTGAGGTAAGCAATACCTACCATGGTACCTGTCAGCAACAATACTTTATTCATAGACTCGATGTGTGCGAGTGTGATATAGTCTTTCAGATCCATCACGTGGCGTGCCACGAGCATGAGCGTCAATACCATCGCGAAACCGGAGAAAATCGCACCGGCAACGAAGTATGGAGGCATGATGGTAGTGTGCCAGCCCGGAATAACGGAAGTAGCAAAGTCAAAGGATACGATAGTGTGTACGGATAATACGAGTGGTGTAGACAAACCTGCGAGAATCAGGGATAATGACTCCCATCTTTCCCAGTGTTTTGCTGTACCAATCCAGCCAAAGCTCAGGAAGTTGTAGAATTTCCATCTGCCCGGTGTTTTAGACTGGTCACGGATAGTACCAAAGTCAGGCACCAAACCGGTGTACCAGAATAATAAGGATACCGTGAAGTAAGTAGAAATCGCGAATACGTCCCACAATAACGGAGAAGTAAAGTTCACCCACAGCGGACCTCTTGTATTCGGATAAGGGAAGATGAAGAATGCATCCCAAACGCGGCCCATATGGAAAATCGGGAACTGACCGGCGCAGACTACCGCGAAGATTGTCATCGCCTCAGCAGCCCGGTTTACCCCTGTACGCCATTTCTGACGGAATAATAATAAGATTGCGGAGATAAGCGTACCGGCGTGACCGATACCGATCCACCAAACGAAGTTGGTGATATCCCATGCCCAACCTACGGTTTTATTGGCACCCCAGGTACCGATACCGAAAGCAACCTCCCAGGCGATACAGAATACGAACAAACCGGCAAATGCAGCAGATACCAGTGTCCAGATCAACCATTTTTTCTGGATTTTACCTGTTGTCGGTCTGACGATATCCTCCGTAATTTGTTTGTACGTTTTATTCCCGTTAATTAACGGTTCTCGTAGCGGTGATTCAAAATGACTTGCCATTATATCTTACTTTACGATTTTTTAGTGAATGTTATATACCAGGTTTGTGGATGAAATAATTTGCAGGCTCTTCTGTTTTGTTTCTCACTTTAACCTGATATCCTACAGACGAGAGGAAGTGTTGTTCTTCCAGTACGAAATAGTTTCTTCCGCTTTGGTCGAATGTTTGTGCGACAACGCCTTCTTTGTTGTTTTGGTCTCCGAACACAATCGCATTGGTAGGACAAGCTGTCTGACAAGCTGTTTTGATATCGCCATCTTTCAATGGACGACCTTCTTTCTTAGCGGTCAGCTTACCTTCCTGAATACGCTGTACGCAGAAAGAACATTTTTCAATCACACCACGGGATCTTGTTACTACATCCGGATTCAACACCATACGGGTTAAATCTTCGAACATGTAAGACTGTGCTTCTGTATCGTTGAAGGTCATAGCACCGTCATTGAATTTACCGAAGCTATCCACCCCTTGATAGTCGAGCCAGTTGAAGCGACGTACTTTATAAGGACAGTTGTTGGCGCAATATCTAGTACCGATACATCTGTTGTACGCCATTTGGTTCAAACCTTCAGAACTGTGGTTGGTTGCATTTACCGGACAAACGTTTTCGCAAGGCGCGTTGTCGCAATGCTGACACATCATTGGCTGGAATGCCACATCCGGATTATCCGGATTGCCGTTGTAATAGCGGTCGATACGCATCCAGTGCATTTCCTGAGAACGGTACACCTGACGTTTACCCACTACAGGAACGTTATTTTCAATATTACAAGACACTACGCAGGCACCGCAACCGATACATGCATTCAGGTCTACAGTCATACCCCAGTGGTGACCTTGTTTGTAGTCGTTAGGTTTATAACCGTCGTATAATGATTTGCTGAAGTGTTCTTTGATGTGCTCTCTGTCTTCATTTCCGGAATGATCATTTTTCTGGAATTCCGCCAAAGTTGTTTCTTTCACGATAGCACCTCTGAAGCGCTTAGGACGCATCGGAAGGTTGTTATCCTCCATCAGTGTGTGGTAAGTCTGATTCAGACCCAGTTCGTATTTTTTGCCGGTCAGTTCCAGTGTAGCACCGTCTGTGCGGTAGCTGGTAGCACCGTTGCCTGCTTTCAGGAAAGGATAAACGTTTTTACCCACCAAATCCCCTGCTCTGCCAGCTTTTTCACGGCCGTAACCTAAAGCGATAGCGATGGTGTTGGCAGCCTGACCGAATTGTACTACTAAAGGTAATTCGATGGATTTACCATTCATGGTAACTTTAGCAATCGGAACATTTTTATCTGCCGGCTGGATGTCGTTTTCACTTAAACCCAGTGTTTTTGCGTAAGAATAAGGAACGCATACATAGTTATCCCAGGTTACTTTGGATACCGGGTTCGGCATCTCCTGTAAGAATGGGTTATTCGCGAAAGTACCGTCACCGATACCTACTTTCTCATAGAATAAAACTTCGAGGCCTTTCGGAGCTGTGCTTGCGGAAGACACTGCAGCCACGGAAGCAGCCACGTTGGCGGAAGCACCACCTGCAGCCCCCGGTGTACCGTAGAAACCAGCCTGCACTGCAGACTGATAGCCTGCACCTGTTATTGCGGCAATTTCATTCTGAACAATCTGCGCAATCGGCGTAGTGTTGCCTGCCCAGTTGAACAGTGATTCTGCCGCCTGACGTGTTTCGAACAATGTCACGATAGCCGGCTGAACGAAGCCGTAAACACCTGTTTTAGGCTGGATGATATCCCATGACTCGAGGTAGTGGGAATCCGGTGCAACATACTGACAGAACTGAGCTGACTCGTCCGGTCTGTCTGCTGTAGATACCGATAAAGTTGCTTTTTTAATGGCATCCTTAAAGATATCGCCGTATGGTGTATTGTAAACAGGGTTAGCACCCAATAAGATAATGCCTTTATAAGTACCGTTTTTCAGGTCGTTTGCCAATGTTGCCAGTGACTCATCGTTACCTGTTTTCAGGTTGTAAGTATTCGCAGTGTCGATTACGCTGCCGTAGTTGCCTAAAACACCGTTGATGGCGTTTACCAGCAATTGTACGTCTACGTCATTGGTACCGGAAACTACCACAGATTTACCTTTGTTAGCCAGTAATTCTGCTGCTACTTTATCAATTCCTTCGTTCGCATCTTTTCCGCTCAGTGCTGCCACGCCGGAAACGCTGCCACCTACTTTAGACAAGAGGTTGATTAACGCCTGTTTCTCTTCAGATGGTTTGATAGGATATCTGTAATCCGCACTTGCACCGGTAATTGTCATAGTAGACTGGAACTGGTGGTGACGGGACATTTTTGGATTTGCTTTGGTCGGTACGCGGTTAGCGATGTATTTCTTGGTGTTTTCCGTAGAAGATACATCTGTACCCAGGAAATCAGCGTTGAAACCAACGATTACTTCCGCTTTATCAAAATGAACGGTAGGAATAATGGCAGCACCCAGACTCACCTGGTTCGCTTTTCTTACGGCATATTTAGAAATAGCATCATAGCTAACTACAGTCGTAGTAGGATATTTAGCTACAAATGCGTCGATTGCTTTTTTAGTTACAACAGAGCTCAGAGAACCGGTTACCAGCGCAATTTTACCGCCTTCTGCAGCGATAGCCGCCAGTTTATCAGTAATTTCCGCGTCTGCTTTCGACCAAGATGCTTTTTTACCTTTAACAGTCGGCGTAGCCAGACGTGTTACATCGTATAAACTGAGTACGGAAGCTTGTGCTTTAGCATTGGTACCGCCTAAAGTCAGAGGAGCATCGCTGTTTCCTTCGATTTTGATTGGACGACCTTCTCTTGTTTTTACCAATACACTTACAAAGTCAGTTCCGTCACAGAATGTAGAAGCAAAATAATCTGCTACCCCCGGTGTTACTTCCGGCACCTGTTTTCTCAGGTCCATAGTGTAAGGAATTGCCTTGTGCGTAGGGATTTTACAAGCCGTTGCGAGTGCCGCAACAGATACGCTGAAACCCATAGCTTTGAGGAAGTCACGTCGGTTGGTACCTTCACCTTCCGGCTCGTTGGTATCTACTTCGTAGTTAAATTCTTTCGCAGCTTGTTCTTTGTATGCAGGAGTTTCGTTTAACTCCTCCAAGCTTGACCAATATTTTTTGTTACTCATTTATATTATAGTTAATTGAGTTCTGGAATATTAATAGTGACATTTTTGACATTCTGTACCGCCGATATCTTCCACGGTTACTTTTCCTTTTGTACCTTTCTTCAGTTCATCGTGGTATTTCTGGAATACAGAATAGTAATTGTTATCTGCAAATTTCACTTCTGTCTGACGGTGACAGTTGATACACCAGCCCATGGACAGTGGCGCGAATTGTTTCATTACTTCATACTCACCTACTTTACCGTGGCAAGTCTGACAGTCGATGCCACCTACTTTCACGTGCTGTGCGTGGTTGAAGTATACGTGGTCAGGAAGATTGTGGATTTTCACCCATTCGATATTCTTAGGTGCTCTTTCAAACTGTTGTTTGTCAGGATTCCATCCGGCATAGTCGTAGATTTTAGCAATCTCGTCTTTTCCGTATTTTGGTCCCTGCTGCACATATTTGTGACAGTTCATACAAATCTGCGTACCCGGAATGCCTGCGTGTTTACTTTTTTCAACACCGCTGTGGCAATACTGACACTCAATCTGATTCTGTCCTACGTGCAATGCGTGAGAGAACTTAATCGGCTGATCCGGTGCATATCCCTGAGAACGTCCCAAATCGATAGCGCCATTGAAGATATTGAACACCAACAGGATAGAACCTATCAGCAGCAATACTTTCAGCGTTTTCTTGTTAAAGATTTTTTTGTCGATAGACACTTCCTCTACCACCTGGCCTTCGCTTTCTTTCACTGCTTTGTCCAGTTTGGAAGTTACGCCCCACAGCAAACCTGCGAGTACCACCAGGAAACCTACGAGTGCCCAGATATACCAGGTAGCGTCACCCTCGTTGGTAGCAGCAGCAGGCGCACCTGCAGCGGCAGCACCCGGCGCCGGAGCTTCAAACGGAAGCGCAACACCTGCGTCTTTCGCCTTGATATAAATAAACATGTCAATAATCTGCTCTGCCGTCAATTGCGGGAAAGATTGCATTACTGACTTGTTGTATTCGTTAAAGATTTTGTTGGCATACGGGTCACCGGAAGCAATCAGCTTGCTGGAGTTCTGAACCCAGGCAACGAGTTTGGCTTCGTTTTCCCATCTATCCCATGTTCCTGCCAGTGCAGGACCTACCACCTTTCTATCGATAGCGTGGCATGCAGTACAGTTAGCTTTAAAGAGCTCCATCCCTTTCTTTGCCTTGTCTACCATAGCGGCGTCAGCCGGATCTACATCCGGGATTGCTACAGCAGCGAAAGTTCTACTAGAGAATGCGAGCGATAAAACTAGTACTATTAGTGTGAGGACTCCTCTGATTTGTTTACAAGAATGCATTATTTGGCTAATTTTTCTCGGTTGCAAATATAGCATTCGACACTTGAAATAGTACAAAATGTGGAAAAATCTGCTATTTAGAATAATTTTAAATAAGTTGCATGGTATTGATTTTCAAAGCTTAAACTCATGACATGAAGTATCCCTAAAAAGAATTTAATGTACATTTAACATTTCTTTACGCAAATCCGGAACATTTTACCGGAATGCCAGCAAATACCTGTGGAATACTTGTTTTCTAGGATGTCAGCAAGGTTTCCCAAACACATAAAAAACAGCCGGAAAAAGACAATTTGTAATGTTTTGGCGGCAGATGCGACTTTTTAACTATTTTGGCATCATTTTTACTGTTTCCAAACCAATACATAAGACTATGCGCAAACATTACCTGATATCTTCTTTTTTTATTTTATTGCTATCGCTGAGTGGCTGCCAGAGTATTAAAAAAAGCTACGACAGCAGAAACTACGACCAGGTGGTTCGCCTGTTTCTTGAAAAGAAAAAAATCTCGGACGAAGAAATCAGTTTGTTTGAAAAAGCCTATGCTGCTGTATTGGAGCGAGACAAGGAAAAAGTAAAGACACTGAAAAGCCTGAATAACGGCGACCGCTGGGAAGAAATTTTTGATATTTACTCGGCGATACAAACCCGACAAAATGCGATATTGAAAGTATTGCCTTTATATTACAGCGACGGACGCAAAGCTAGCATTGAAACCTTTGATTTATCTGCCGCTCTCGAGGAATCTAGACAAAACGCCGCGCAGAGTTATTACGATCAGGGATTGAAATTGCTGAACTCCGGAAAGAAACAAAGTATCCGGCAGTCGCTGGAATATTTCTCGGCATCACGCAAATTTTATATCAACTATAAAGACGTCAATGAACTGATGGAAATAGCAATGGAAAAGGGCAAAAATTACGCGCTGCTGATCGTCGATAAAAATCCGATGCTGCTGCTGCCGCCATCATTTGAACAAAGCATCGTCGACCAGTTACAGCTCACCCAAAAAGACCAGTGGGTACACCTCGATTACCGGGAAAAATCAGGCATCAACTACGATTATATCGTGAAGCTCAACCTCTATTCCATTCAGGTTTCGCCGGAGTCCGTGAAGGAAATACACACCACTGAAGAAAAGCGTGTAGAAGATGGCTGGCAATATGTGCTGGATGAACGCGGCAATGTCAAAAAAGACTCTTTGGGCAATGACATCAAAATACCGAAATACAAAACCATTCAATGCAAAGTGAAAGAAGTGCGCATGCAGAAAACAGCGCAGGTATTCGGCGATGCAACTATCTATGATGGTTTCACCAAAAGTTTTGTTCGTTCCACCAAATGCACAGGCAATGCGGCCTACAATTATTCGTTCTATGAGATATTCGGCGACAAACAGGCGCTGAGTACGGCTACCTTGCAGAAACTGCATTTGCCGCCGGGTGTTTTCCCGAATACTTTCGAGATGGTGGAGCAGTCCAAGAATGAACTCATCCGCTGCTACCAGGATTTCATCAGCCGAAATTATCAGCAGTTAGCCTACATACATTAATACGTGATGTGGCGTCACTTTATTACCTTTGCGGCATGGATATACTGAAAAGCTATTTTCCGGAACTCACCCCACAGCAGTTGCAGCAACTGAACGAACTGAATGAACTGTATGCCACCTGGAATGCACGCATTAATGTGATTTCCAGAAAGGATATGGATAACTTTACCATACACCATGTACTGCATTCACTGGCCATCGCGAAAGTGCATCCATTTCAGCCGGGCGACAAGGTGCTGGATATCGGCACAGGCGGCGGTTTTCCGGGCATTCCGCTCGCCATTGCATTTCCGGAAACACACTTCACGCTGACGGATTCCATTGCAAAAAAAATACAGGTAGTAGAGGCTGTCGCGCAGGCGCTCGGTCTGAAAAATGTAACCACAAAAGTGGCCCGTGCGGAAACGCTGACAACACCATTTGATTATGTAGTCACCAGGGCGGTTGCACAGATGAGTGAACTCCTCCGCTGGAGCAAAAACAAACATCCGAAAAAAATCATCGCGCTGAAAGGTGGTGATCTGAAAGAAGAACTGCAGGATATCAAAAAAAATATCCGTGTAGTGGACATCAAAGATTTATTTTCCGAACCGTTTTTTGAAACAAAAAAAGTAGTTATCTGCAGTTAAAAGCAGCAGATACAACGGCCGCTTTCATATTGCCGTCATCATCTATTCCTTCCAGCATAACCGGCACCAGCTGGTTCACTAACGCAGCATCATAAGGTACATTCACTTTGATGTAATTATCCGTAAACCCGTGCATAATCTGGCCTTTCTGCTCTTCTTCCATCAGCGCCAAGCGCTCCTGTCCTACAAACTGACTGTAAAAATGATAGCGTTTTTTTTCGCTCAGCGTGCGTAACATCGCGTTGCGTTCATTGCGTACCGACACAGGAACGACACCCGGCATTTCCACCGCTTTTGTATTGGCTCTTTCCGAATAAGTGAACACGTGCAGATAAGATACATCCAGTTGTTGAATAAACTGATACGTCTCCAGAAAATCTTCGTCTGTTTCTCCCGGAAATCCAACAATCACATCCACACCGATGCAGGCATGCGGCATTTCAGATTTTATTTTTTGCACACGGCTCGCATATACTTCGCGCTTGTAACGGCGCTGCATCAGCTTCAGCATTTTATCGCTGCCACTCTGCAGCGGCACATGGAAATGCGGCATAAAACGCCGGCTATTCGCGACGAATGAAATAATCTCATCCGTCAGCAGATTCGGTTCGATGGAAGAAATGCGGAAACGTTCGATACCATCTACACCGTCCAGCATTTTCACGATATCGAAGAAGTTATAATCTCCGTCAATTCCTTTGCCGTAGTCGCCGGTATTGACTCCTGTCAGCACCACTTCTTTCACGCCGCTTGCAGACAGTGTCCGGGCGTTTTTCAGGATATTTTCAGGCGTGTCGCTGCGGCTTTTGCCACGCGCCAGCGGAATGGTGCAAAACGAACATTTGTAATCGCAGCCATCCTGAATTTTCAGGAAAGAACGCGTGCGATCGCCCACAGAATAAGCATCCACAAAGAAATTGGCATTGGAAATTTCGGAAGCCATCACCTGCCCGCACGGATTTTTTGTGAGGTCAGTAATAATCTCCGGCAGTCTGAATTTTTCGGAAGCTCCGAGCACCAGATCTACCCCTTTGATACCTGCTATTTCTTTGGGTTTCAACTGCGCGTAACAGCCGATCACCACCACATACGCATCCGGATTCAGCTTCATCGCTTTCCGCACGATATTGCGGCATTTGGTGTCTGCCTGTTCGGTGACGGAACAGGTATTAATCACATACACATCTGCCGCTTCCTCGAACTCCACCGTATGAAAACCACGCTCCTGCATTTTACGTGCAATGGCGTTCGTTTCGGAGAAATTGAGCTTGCATCCGAGGGTTTGAAAGGCAATTTTTTTACTGGCTACCACGGTGCAAAAATACGCATAATGCACAATTCGTGGATTAATTAATTGTAATTGAGCCAAATATTAAAATACTTTTGTTTTTAAGAATGCCTTTCAGGCAGACAGCATATGATTAAAATCGGACTCATAGGCGTAGGTAGAATGGGCACACAGCACCTGGAAAGACTGTTGGTGTCGCCTTATTTCCGGGTAATCGGCTGCTACGATCAGCAGGAACAGCAACTGCTGCATATCGAAGAAGAATTCGGTGTGACGGGCTTCCGAGATGTGGAAGAACTGATTCAGCAGTGCGATGCCATTGATATTATCACTCCAACAGACACGCACCTGCTATATGCAGAGAAAGCGATTAAATATGGCAAGCATGTGTTTGTTGAGAAGCCGATATCCACGGATATAGAAAAGGCAAAACGTCTGGTAGAACTGGTGAGAGAAGCGAATATCATCTTTCAGGTCGGACATATCGAACGTTTCAATCCGGCTTTTCTGTCCCTTCGCGAACATGCCCTGCAACCCATGCTGATTGAGGCGCACCGGCTTACCACCTTTGATGCCAAACAACATGATCAATCCGTGGTGCTTGATTTGATGATGCACGATATTGACATTGTACTGCATACCGTGGCAGCCAATATCAAATCCATACATGCCAACGGTGTATCCGTTTTATCGGATGATATAGATATTGCAAATGCGCGCATTGAGTTTGATAACGGCTGCGTGGCCAACCTGACAGCCAGCAGGGTGTCCGGACAAAAAATGCGAAAAATGGATTTCTTTGAAAAAGAGAAACATTATACGCTGGATTTCCTGCATCGGGAGACCGCATTGATACATTTATCAGATACCGCAGGTAACAACGCCATTCCTATCCGAAACGGGCAGCATTTACGGTTTCTGAATACAGACACCTGGGTGCCGGAAGAATATGATGCGCTGAAAGAAGAACTGAATAGCTTCGCGGAATGTCTGATCTTCAACAGAGAGCCGATTGTAACGGCCATCGACGGCCTGAAAACACTGGAAGTGGCCAGTGAAATTCTGCATAAAATCCACAAAATGAACGGACACCAGATATCGTCCAGCCAACAACACGGCATGCAGCACGTGTAATCTTCCATCTGTTTTTTTATAGCAGACACCTGTTTTTGAAATGGCAGGTGTAATTTCTATATGTACATTTTGACTAAAAAAAAAGCAGGCCGCGATATATCGCGGCCTGCTGTGTATCTTGATATGACTGACGGGAATTAGAATTCTCTTGCACCAGTCACTTCGCTATGGCGTTCTTTCCACATTCTGCTTTGATCGAAAGTTACAGCAGCGTAGAATGTTCTGCCGATAAACGGACCACCTACGTTGGTTCTGTACTCTGGACCTGCAATATTGGTAGCACCCACTTTGAAGGTTGTCATCGCTTTCTCTACATAGTATGAGATATTAGCATCTAACACCCCTCTTTGTTTCACTGTACCATTAGCAAAAGAAGATATCCAATTTATTGAAGACTGCCATCTATAATCTACAGCAAATCCTAAACCTTTCCAAACTCTATCGCCACTCAATCCAATATATACTTGGTGTTGTGAAGATTGGAAACTTAATTGATTTCTAATTTCATCATTACTATCGCCTTTTACTTTATAATCCATATAATTATAACTTGCTCTGACTATCATATTTTTAGGTAAAACATAAGCGATACCAAGTCCGGCACCATAAGAATAAATTCTATTATTAAAGTTAGTGTATGGATACCAAGACGTACCAGCTGCTATTAATTGACCTTTATGTCTTGTAGTATCTTTGCTATTGACAAAAACTTGCTCAATAAAATTATCATAGATATTAAAATAACCATTCGCATCAATCAATAATTTTTTGAAAAAGACTCCTTTATAACCTAATTCAATAGCTTGTAATCTTTCTGGTTTTACATAATTCAAATCTGCTGTAACAAGCAAACTAGAGTCTCTAGATGCTGGCGTTAATCCAGATTTAATAAATGCAGCGTAAGATGCTGCTGTCCAAGCTCCACCATTATAAATTCCATATCTTGATGCATTCTCTTCAGTACCACCTAGCAATATGGAAGCTCCTGGAAAATAAATGAATTGAGCCTGTGTATCTGGATTTCTGAAACCAGTTTGATATGATGTACGAATATTGTGATTTCTATCTTTTCCTAAAGTTAATACAGCTGCAAGTCTTGGAGACCATATACCTTTAAAATTTTGGTTTTTATCGAAACGTACAGATCCTTGTAAAGTCAGCATATCTTTAAACAATTTTCTTTTTAATTGTAAATATGCACCACCTTCATGTATACTAATTCTTTTGTATACACCATCTCCGTCCGGGTCTTCATTAAATACAGTACCATTTGTAAATAAACTATACATTCTATGGTTACCCCCCACTTGTATATCTATCCATTTATGTGTCCAACGAGATAAATCTATCATTGCTTCTGTATGGAACAACCTTGAATTATCAATAAATCCAGCGCCGCCGCGTTGAAAATAACCATCTCTTACAGTATTAATCAAAGCATCTTGTTCTTCTTTTGACAAATTATTCCAATTTGCATTTGCAGAATCTCTTGCATTTGCCAGAAGCTGATTAAATAAGGCACCATTATTAGCCAATAAACTTGAAGCAGATTGTTGTGCTAAAACACCCCCAATATTTGGCAATAAAGTACCTAAATATTTTGGAAACCAACTAGTAGATGTTGGACTTGCCAATTCATTTACAGTAGCACCAAATGCTGTATTGTTATAAGACTGGCCTGCATTTGTTTGCGACATATAAGAACGAATAAAGAAATCTTTTCCTTTTATTTCTGCTTTATGAAACTGTTGGGTAAAACCTCTTAAAGCATAACGTTCAGAACCCTGATACACAGAATTACCATAACCTATTCTGTATTGATATGAAAACTCATACGATTTATCTTTAAATGGACGGAAATAGACACCTATATCACCTTTAAATGAAGTCGCTTTATTTGCGTCATCAACTGCTTTTCTTAAGCCTTCCTCAGAAAAACCATCTCTATTCAATCCATTTGCGACAAATTGATCAATTAATGGTTGAATTGAATCAAATCTACCGGGTATATCTCTTAAAGCCATTTGAGCTGCAACACCTTGTGATATTAGTGATTGTTTTTGTGCCGCTACACCACCTGCTATCTGAGCTTGACCAGTTGGAGATGCTATGAATGCATCTGCATCTGCTTGTGTTGCACCTGGATTAGCAGCTAAGAATCCCGCTCTAACTGCTGCGGTTACACCTGCTGTAATCGCTGGTGTCTGAGCATCAACTGCTGCTGTTACGCCTGCTGTTACAGCATTATTAACTCCTGCTATTGTTGCATTTCTTGTTTGAAATAAGCCACCTGCAAATGCGTTAGACGCAGCTGGATTAGCTAATATATTATTTTCATCTCCATAAAGATTCATCCCATCAAATCCTTGTGAACCTAAAGGTCCTGAATTATTCCTTGATGTAGTATAATCGTTAGCTACCCAATCTGTCCCTTGAAATGCATTTGCGTTAACTTTTATAGCTAAATAATCTTGTCCTGTTTTTTTACTTTTAAACGCATGTGCTACTCTTAATGCTACGCTACCTAGCGGTTTAACACCATAACCGTTGTTAGCCTGTGCAAATCCACCTTTCACTTGAGCGCTAAAACCTGGTTGTTCAAATGGGTTTTTAGAGTTCATTAGTAAGATACCGTTGAATGCGTTCGGGCCGTATAATGCAGACGATGCACCAGGCAATAATTCTACATTGTTAATATCTAATTCACCTATACCGACAACATTTCCTGTTGGAAAGTTTAATAATGGCGCTGCATTATCCATTCCATCCATTAATTGAACAAAACGAGTATTAGAAATCCCACCAAAACCACGTGTGTTAACAGATGTTAACGTCATTGAACCTTGAATTACCTGCACCCCTTTGAGTTTTCCGAGGTCATCGTAATAGTCGGAAGAAGACGCAGCCTTGATTGTTTTCTGGTCCATTTTCTCAATGGTTACCGGAGATTCCAGGATTTTTTCTTCTATTCTCGATGCAGCTACCACTACATCATTCAGCAAACTGGTTTCCTCTGACAATGTAACACTCACATCATCTTTGCTGCCTTCCACCACTACTTCCTGATTGGTCATACCAACCATGGAGAAAATCAGCGTAACGGGAGTTGGCTGATTGGTTGATAATTCAAATTTACCGTCTATGTCGGTCACGGTTCCCTCCGTAGTTCCCTTCACAGTCACGTTCGCTCCTATCACAGGCTCTTTGCCATCTGTAACTTTCCCTTTAATGACGGTTTGCGCCATCGCAGCAAAGCTACATAAACAGAATGCCAGGAGCATACTGATTTTGTTTACATACTTCATAACTTGCAGTTTTTTTACAAATTAAAGGAAATAATTTAACATCCAATAACTATTTTCTTAACACTTGTTTAAAAATCTGAAAAATACCATTTTAAGGTGAATACAGATAATTAAGCAGTTATAAAACAACACACGTTAAAATAGCATTAAACAGAGATGACAAAACGGACCAAAACCGCTGTAAATAAAGGACTTTTACAGCATTGATGTAAATCAATAAAACAGACTTTTCAGGCAAAAAATATCCTGCGTATCATCCTTTTGAAAAAAGAACATTTTTTGAAAAAAATATGCCCTAAAATTGCTTTCGCGCAAACCATTGCGAATAGGCAGTGCTAAAAATGGGGAGATTACTTGTTTTTTTCTTTCAGTTTCTGAAAAATATTCTTCTTTTCCGTTGGCTCTTCCTGTGTTTGCTGCTCCTGTGGTACAGACGACTTCGTATTGGAAGGATGCAGGGAATTATTTGATTTTGACGGCAATACAGTAGAAGGCAAGTTCGTATTGGCGGCATTTTTCACCTCTTTGAGTTTACCATCCACATACACTTCGATCTTCTCTACATTGCCATTTTCCAGATAATAGGTCCAGGTGCCATTGCGGACACTGCATAAATTCCGCTGTTTCAGGTTTTCCCAGTTGCCGGTAAGATTTTCTCTGAACTGGCCTTCAACTTTCAGCTGTCCCTCCGGATAATATTCCTTGTATTCTCCGCAAAGACAGTTTTCATACTGATAGGCCACATATTTCAGTTGGTCTTTATTGTTGTAGGTATAGAGCAGGCAAGGCTGACAGGCATCCGCCGCATTCCAGAAACGCTTCATCTCCATGTATCTGCTTTTAGTCACCTCGGCGCCATTGCACATATAGGCAATTCCAAATGGCGTGGTGCGCTCTTCCAGAAAGACATCGTAGGTACGCAGCGTATCCAGGTTCTTATAGAGTTCCTTTGCCGGAATCGTTTTCTGATTGATAAAAAAAGTATCCGCCTCTTTCGAGCGTGACACTTTCATCTCATACGGATTTACAATATCCAGTTCATCCTGTGCGAACAATGCATGGCTTGTCAATGCAAAAAATAGGAAAAGCAAAAATCGGAATGCAGGGCGTTGTAGTTTCATATCATTGGATTATTACAAAAATAATGCCGATATCATAAACCACCCGATGGAATAGTCAACAGGTGTGTACAAGGGAATTGAGATTTGGGATTTGAGATTTCAGATTTCAGATTTCAGATTTGGGATTAAGAACACTCTTCTATTTTCCAATTCTACAATTCTATAACTCTATAACTCTACAATTATACAATTCAACCATTCTACAACTACCCCTACCTAATACTGATCGGTGGAGAGCATCACCAGCGTGCAGGCTTCAACCGTCTGTATTCCCTGTGCTTGGGCGCGCTGCAACAAGTCCTTATTTTCTGTCCCGGGATTAAAGATAATGCGTTTGGGATGCAGCCCCAATATATAGTCGTAATACGATTGCTGGCGTTGCGGATTCAGGTACAGGGTAACTGTATCCACCTGCGATATTGCAGGCCATACTGTCTCGATGGGGATATCATCAATCATATCATCTTCAAAACCGAGTGCCACCACATCATGCCCGTATCTGCGCAGTTTTCGGACCGCCTGATGGCTATATCTGTCGGGTTTCGGGCTGACTCCGATGACTACTGTTTTCTTATTCATAGCAGCGTATTATAGGATGATTAATCCAGGTTCAAATCGAGTTTCTGTATCAGTTTCATGATGGCCGGATTCTGATCTACCATATCTTTCAGCCGTTCCTTTTCCGATTTCGACACCTTCACTTCCACCTCCTGTTTCTTCTGCAAATCAAATCCGAGATACACCGCAGGGGCAGTCGTTTTGCGGAGATAAAAACTAACAATGTCGGCCTTGTGCAATTGCAGCAATTCCAGCGATATATTGTTCGTTTCAATAAAACGAATGGTATCGCCTTGTAATACCGGTACCTGCCTCATTGCGACACTCATAAAAGCATTCTGCAATTTATCCTTATTTTCTTCCAGAAAATCCTTCCACAACGAAAGTACTGTACTGTCATCCAGCGGCTGTTTGTGGCTGTTATCCTCCACTTTAGCCTCGACCTCGACGGCTTTGAATAACGCGCCGAGTGCGGAAGATTTAGGCAATTCCTTTTTAGGTTTCGGTGATGCTGATGGCGACGCTGTTGTTTCACTGACAACCTGTGCCGGAAGTGCAGCAGGAACCGCCTTTGCTATCGGTGTTTCCGCGGGTGTTTCTTTCGGGACATCAACTGTAACAGCGGGTGTTGCCGCTACAGGAATTACATTAGTTGTTGTTGATTTTTTTCTGGACTTATACCACTCGAGTAGTGCCTTCAGTTTTTTTTTTCACCCAACAACACGGCCAGTGTATTTTCTATTTGTGTGTTGAGAAAACAGATTTTCAACAATGCCAATTCCACATGCAGACGCTTGTTTTTGGTGGCTTTATATTCAACATCACATTGATTGATGATGCTTAGTGCATTGATTAAAAATGTTTCATTTATCAGATTGGCTTGTTGCTGATAGCGCGCCTTCACATCATCCGCAACATCGAGCAGCTGTGTAGTTCTTTCGTCTTTGCAAACGAGCAGACTGCGGAAATGCTCCGCCATTCCCAATAAAAACATCTCGCCGTCAAAACCATTGTTGATGATTTCGTTGAAAGCATTCAGTACAGAAGAAGCATCTTCCTGCATGAAATATTCCGTAATGCGGAAATAGTATTCGTGGTCGAGGATATTGAGGTTGGAAATCACATCCTGATAAGTCAGGTGCTTGCCGGCATAGCTGACAATTTTATCGAACAGCGACAAGGCATCACGCAGACCGCCATCGGCTTTCTGTGCAATGACATGCAGCGCAGATGGTTCTGCTGTAATGCCTTCGGCATCGCAAATCATCTGCAATTGCTTTACGATATCTTTGTCCGCGATGCGTTTGAAATCGAATATCTGACAACGCGACAAAATAGTCGGGATAATCTTGTGTTTTTCGGTAGTAGCCAGGATAAAAATGGCGTAGGATGGCGGTTCTTCCAGTGTTTTCAGGAAGGCGTTAAATGCGCCTGACGACAACATGTGTACCTCGTCAATGATATACACTTTGTATTTTCCCGACTGTGGCGCGAAGCGCACCTGATCCACGAGCATACGGATGTCATCGACACTGTTATTGGAAGCGGCATCCAACTCAAAGATATTAAACGAAGCATTCTGACTGAAAGCCGTACAGGAATTGCACTGTCCGCACGGTTCAAAGTCCGCGCCCGGGTTTTCACAATTGATAGCTTTCGCGAGGATGCGGGCGCAGGTGGTTTTACCGACTCCACGCGGACCGCAAAACAGGAAAGACTGTGCCAGTTTGCCACTGGACAATGCTTTTTTCAGGGTTTCAGACACCTGCTCCTGCCCCACCACTTCGAGAAATTTGGCGGGACGATACTTTCTGGCTGAAACGATGAAATTTTCCATTGCAGGTGTAAAAGTAAAAAGACCTTGCAAGTTTTAAAAACTTACAAGGTCATTTTTATTAACAAAGACGGTTTTATTAGAAACAATAAGCGCCTTCTTCCACTACTTTAGCTGCAATTCTTCTGCGTGCATCTTTGGTATTGAATGTTTCATATTTTGTATAGCGTTTCAGCCCCATCAGCATGATGCGCAGCTCATCGCCTTCAGCGAAAGACTGCAGCGCGTGCTTGCCGTGCAGGTTGACGCGCTCAATAGCGTCAGAAACAAATACTTTGGTCAGGTCTACATTCAGCGCAGTTTCTGCTTCACCTTTCGTAGCAATCAGTTTCTGCGTTCTGAGTACCGTAGATTCCATAGAGTATACTTCCGCAATCATATCCGCGATATTCATCAGGATTTCCTGCTCGTGTTTCAGCTTGGTCATCAGTTTCTGTACTGCAGCACCTGCCACCATCAGAATCGCTTTTTTCGCGTTTTTCACGGCTTTCAGTTCAGCTGCCAGTGGCGTTTCATCCTCATCGCCTCCGAAATCAGGCACACTCATCAGTTCTTTCTGGATTGCCATAGCCGGTGACATCATGTCGATTTTGCCGCCCATCGCACGTTTCAGCAACATATCTACAGACAACAAACGGTTGATTTCGTTGGTTCCTTCGAAGATTCTGTTGATACGAGCGTCGCGGTAAGCACCTGCCGCGCTCAACTCTTCAGAATAGCCCATACCACCGTGAATCTGTACGTTTTCGTCCACACAGTAATCCAGCACTTCAGAGCCGATGAATTTCAGCAATGAACACTCGATAGCATATTCCTCGGCAGCTCCCATGATAGCTTCCTGATATGCTTTGCCTTGTGCTACCAGTTCTTTTTCTTTGTTGTCAATCATGTCGGATGCACGGTAGCAGGAAGACTGCAACGCGTAAGTGCGCACCGCCATTTCAGCGATTTTATATTGGATAGCACCGAAAGAAGCAATCGGTGTTTTGAACTGCTGACGCTCTACTGCATATTTCACCGCTTGTTCAATCGCCATTTTAGAAGCACCCAATACACCGGCTGCCAGTTTGTAACGACCAATATTCAGGATATTGAAAGCGATGAGGTGACCTTTGCCTATTTCACCCAATAAATTTTCTTTCGGCACCTTCACGTTTTCGAGGAATACCTGACGGGTAGAAGATCCTTTGATACCCATTTTTGCTTCTTCCGCACCCAGGGTCAATCCTTCCATGCCTTTCTCGAGAATCAGGGCAGAGAATTTATTGCCGTCAATCTGCACGAATACGATGAATACATCCGCGAAGCCGGAGTTGGTGATCCACATTTTCTGACCGTTTACGATGTAATGCGTGCCTTCTGCGTTCAATACTGCCGTTGTTTTAGCACCCAATGCATCAGAACCTGAACTTGGCTCTGTCAGACAGTAACAAGCTTTCAGTTCACCGCTGGCCAGTTTCGGCAGGTAGTGTGATTTTTGCTGCTCGTTTCCGAAATATACGATTGGCAATGTACCAATCCCGATGTGCGCGCCCAATGACAGAGAGAAAGAACGGGATTTAGCCATATTCTCCACCAGCAATGAGTTGGTGTTGAAGTCTTTGCCCAAACCGCCGTATTCTTCCGGAATAGCTAAGCCCAGCAAACCGAGTTCGCCTGCTTTTTCCAGCAATGATTCCGTCAGTCCCGGCTCCTGCTTTTCAATTCTAGGATATACCGGTAAAATTTCTGATTCAATAAAAGAAACTGTTGAATCAACAATCATTTGTTGTTCTTCATTCAGATCCTCCGGTGTGAATACATCCATAAAGTTGGTGTCTTTCACCAAAAACTCACCGCCTTTCAGCAAGTTTTTTACAGCAGTTGATTCGCTCATGTTGATTATTTTATTGTTTTAATGTTGTTTTTAATCTGCTTTAACACGTTAAAAATACAATGCATGCATAGAAAAACCAAACGTTTGGTAAAATGCATGGATTAAGGATTTGTTATCAATTTTATCATTTCTTTTTGACTTTTGTACTAACACAAAACGCCTTATTTTTGTTTCAGATCAGTAAATCAGCAGACAATGGCATCTTACAAGAAAATTCCGCTCAAACCATTCCCCAACGGATGGTATGTTGTTGCCCATTCCCATGAAGTTGGAAACGGACAGATTATCACCCGGAGATTTGCGGGAAAAGATATCCTGATTTTCCGAACAGAGAGCGGGAAGTTGGCGATTACAGAACCCTATTGTCCGCATATGGGCGGACACTTCGGCTATGGCGGCAAGGTGGAAGGCGAAAGCATCAAATGCCCGTTTCACCATTTTTGTTTTGATACCAAAGGCGACTGTACGGCTACGGGCTACGGCACCAAACCTTCTTCCAAACTGAAATTGCCCACCTATCACTCCGATGAAAAAAATGATTTGATTCTGATTTGGTTTGATGAAAAAGGGAACGCACCGGCATGGCAGGTTCCGCAGGAAGACTGGTCGGAATGGACAGAAGTGCGCTTTGCGGAATTTGACTTCAACTCGCATCCGCAGGAAACCAGCGAAAACAGCGTCGACGTTGGCCACTTCGGCATTGTCCACGGCTACACAGGCGTGGAAACACTGCATGAAATGGAAAGTCACGACCATTATCTGTACGCTAAATATGCCATGAAACGTGTGGCCGATTTTGTAGGTAAAAAAAGAACGATAAGAACAGAATTCAATGTGCATGTGCATGGACTGGGCTACTCATTCGTCAATACTGACATCGCGGAACTCGGCATGCAGACAAGGCATTTTGTATTGCCCACACCGACAGATAAAGGCAAACTGAAACTGCGCATTGGCGTGAGCATCAAAAAAATGGATAGCTTCAGTAAGATAACGCCATTGCTGAATCTGCTGCCTAAAAAACTGGCGCACAAATTATTGTTGGACGGCACCTACAAAGGCTACTGTCACGATGTGAGCATGGATTTCAAAATCTGGGAAAACAAGATTTACATCGACCCGCCCATACTTGCCAAAGGCGACGGTCCGGTGGCACAGTACAGAATGTGGGCGCAGCAGTTTTATTACGATGACTCCACGCAACCAAACTATATTCCGCAGGAAATTTTATAACAGAAAATTACTTCAACGTTTCCGGAAGCATAATACCGATATGGTACTGTGGATAGAGTGCGGTTACTTCTTCCAGCGATTCAGGCAGTCTGGATTTTCTGATATACTGATCATCGCCTTTGCGCGTATTGAAGAAATTATTCCAGTGCCCGAGTATGATAGACTGCGGTTGTACTTTTTTGATTTCTTCAATTTTTGCCGGCAAATATTTCTGGTTCCAGTGAATGGTAAACGCCATATTCACCGGATGTTCCTCGAGCATAGCGCGTTCGAAAGCGGTATTCGGAAATGCTGAAATACCACCATTCATATACACTCTTCGCGCAATAGTATCCGCTTCCATAAAATCTATCAGATAAGACAAAGGCTGTCCCATCTGCCATTTCAGCAAATCCGCGGGCACTTTATCGAATGCCTTATTTTCTCCGCTCATGAGCGTGACATTGCCAAAATGCGGTGCATGTACACTCTTCACCGGATAAATACGGATGCTACTATCCGCAGTGTATATCCAGCTATTCCCGGACAAAAAATCTTCCGCATTGACATAATCGTTATCGGGATAAGTTTTGTAAAACAGATTAATCATCGACTGGCTGCCAATAATTTTTTTGGTAGTGTTGGCATCACTGAGGAATATCGGCAATTCCAGGCAATGATCGTAATGCGCGTGTCCGACCGTAATGGCACGAATTGATTGCAATTCCTGCTCAGAAAACAACTTGCGGTATTCCGGATTCGGTTTTCCCGCCACCACCATTTTAATGGGATTCGGATTGGAGAAAAAAGGATCCGCCAGCACGGCATTTCCTTTGTATTCCACATAATAACACATCGTTCCGAAGAAGCGCACTTTCAGCAAAGAATCATCGCTGACATGCATGTATTGTGTAACCACATCAGCCGGGAGTTTTTTACCGAACAACTGATTGAGGTACAAAAATGCAGTTGCAGAAAGTCCCAGGACTATGGCAAATGTGTATTTCAGCATCTTCTTCATAGGTATATGTTTTTAAGATTTTATCTGATTTGACCGCTGCCCCGTACTATCCACTTTTCGGTGGTCAGTTTTTCGAGTGCAAACGGACCGCGAGCGTGTAGCTTTTGGGTGGAAATGCCAATCTCCGCACCTAATCCGAAGCAGCCGCCATCCGTGAAGCGCGTGCTGGCATTCGTATATACCGCGGCGGCATCCACTTCATTCAGGAAGCGCTCACACACCTGCGCGTCGGAAGAAACAATGGCCTCACTGTGTCTGGAGGAATATCTGCGGATATGCTCGAGTGCCTCGTCAGTGTCATCCACACATTTCACCGAACATTTCTGCGACAGATATTCAATTCCGAAATTTTCCTCCACGGCCTTCTTCAGGTAAGGATAACCCGCTTTTTCGAGTATCGGAAAGGCTGTTTCATCAGCAAAGACTTCTACCTCAAACGCAGAAAACCCTTTGGTTATTTTAGGTAAAAATGCCGTCGCCACCGCCTTATCCACGATAATCGTATCGAGGGCATTGCAAACGGACGGCCGGTGCGTTTTAGCATTCACCACCACTTTGGCAGCCATGTCCAGGTCCGCGCTTTTTTCAACATAAGTATGGCAAACGCCCGCACCGGTTTCTATCGTCGGCACTTTGGAATTGGCACGCACAAAATCTATCAATTGTTGCGAACCACGTGGAATAATAATGTCTACATATTTCACCGCTTCTAGCAATTCCTTGACAAACTTTCTGTCTACCGGCAGCAGCGCGACGACCGCTTCCGGCACCATATTTTCACGCAATGCCTGATGAATGATACTGACTAAAATTTCGTTGGTATATTCCGCGTCGCTGCCACCGCGCAACACCACCGCGTTACCGGCGTACAGGCAAAGTGCGGCCACATCTATCGTTACATTTGGTCGGGCTTCATAGATGACGCCCACCACGCCGATGGGCACCGAAATTTTCTGAATATGCAATCCATTCGGGGTGTTGTTATCTATCAGCACTTTTCCGGCAGGATCATCCAGTTTCATTACATCATGCAGACTGTCAGCCAGCCCTTTAATGCGTTCCGCATTCAGCAGCAATCTGTCTTTTTTCGGATTGCTGTCCTCCATCTTATCCAGATCTTTTTTGTTCTCTCGGATAATCGTCTCTGTATTTTCCGTGAGCAATACCGCCAGTCTGGTCAGTATTTTTTTCTTTTGCTCCAAAGTCAGCGCACGCGCTGCCACGGATGATTTGCTGACTGTTTCAAGTATATGCTGTATAGATTCCATGTCTGTTTTTTTTATATCAATACGATATCATCCGCATGCGCCAGCAGAAGGTTTTGCTGATTCATGTTTTTCTGTAAAATACCGGCGGCAATCTTTGCTCTGCCTACGGCAAATACATGTCCGTTTTCGTCACATATCTCCATCGCTTCTCCTTCCTCAAAATGGTGCATCACCTCTCTGACGCCCACGGCCAGCAGGCTTTTCCTTCTCAGTAATGCCTTTTTCGCGCCTTCATCTACCCGCACCTTACCAATCACCAGACTGCCGCTGGCCAGCCACTTCTGACGCGCCGTTTTGGATACGGAAGCAGGCGAACAAACCGTGCCAATTTTTTCATCGATCGCCTTGATGATGCCGCTGGTTTTTCTGGCTGGAAAAATAATCACGCGGATACCCATGCTTGTAGCGAGATGCGCGAAAGTAAGTTTGCTGATCATACCGCCGAGTCCGACAGAGGACTTTTCTTTGGTGGCAAGACCGAGTACTTTATCATCAAACTTATGGATGCTGCGCACCACCTTTCCCTGCTGGTCGAGTACACCATCTACGGAAGTACCGATGAGCAATAACTTCGCGCCAAAGCCCACCGCGAGCAGCGTGGCAAGCTCGTCGTTATCGGAAAATTTCAACTCGCGCGAACTGACAACATCATTCTCATTCGCGATGGGAATCACGCCGTTTTTCCAGAGTTCTTCATACGTCGCTCTTAGTTGCAGGAATTTTTCCCTTTCAGAAAAATGACTGCGTTCGCACAAACTTTGCGCAATCGGAATTTTATATTTCGCGAAGGCTTCCGAATATTTGTAAATCAGAATCGGATTACCGATGGCCGCCGCCGCTTTGCGTTCCTCAATTTTTCCGGAATAGTCGCGGATATATTTCTTGCCGGTACCCACCGCGCCGGAGGACACGATTACAATCGCATATTCCTTGTGCAAATGCGCCAGCTGACGGGCAATACTTTTCACCACCGATTCATCCAGATTACCCTGACTGTCGGTGATGGAAGAGGTACCTATTTTGAAAACCAATATCGGTTTTTGCATGATTCATTGAAAGTTTATCCAAAGTAATACTAATTTCGGGCTTTCTGATTATTTTGTATTTTAAATTAAGTTGAATGATGAAGGCAGAAGAACTGATACGTGGGCTGGAACTGGCACCTCATCCTGAAGGCGGCTATTACAGGCGCACCTATCTTGCGGAAGATGCCTCCTTCTCTTCGATATTGTTTCTGATGACGGCAGGCAACTTCTCCGCTTTTCACCGCATCGCTTCCGAAGAACAATGGAACTGGATGGGCGGCGATGCCATTCACATCCACGAAATTGATCAGGAGGGCGAATACCGGGAAATCATCTTATCGGATAGTATTGCATCGCCACGCTATCAGCATGTCGTAAAAGGCGGGCACTGGTTTGCGGCCACCTGCGAAGGCAGCATGGGATATGCGTTGTGTGGCTGCACTGTTGTGCCTGCCTTCCGATTTGAAGATTTTGAACTGGCCGACAGAGCCGCATTGTGCGCACAATTTCCGCAACACACCGCCATCATTCAACACCTCACCAGATAACCACCACATGCCTGACATCAAGATACATCCACCCGTTATACGCGCTGTTACCGACTGCCTGAAAGCCGTTTTTGAAGAAGGAAAAGTGGCTGACAAGGAAGTGCATTTCCTGCTGAAACAAAATAAACAATTCGGATCGCGCGACCGTGCATTTATTGCGGAGTCCGTGTACGATGTGGTAAGATGGAGACGACGCTATGAATATCAGCTGGCGCAAAGCAGTACGCCGCTCACCTACTACAAGCACCTGATGCTGATGAGCCTGCTGCGCCGCGGAATGACGCCGTTGCAACCCGATGTATTTGGTGTAAGTACAGCAGTACTGACGGAACTGCAACACATCGCGGAGATGCCATTGCCATCCGAAG
>ENA-UPTA01001180-UPTA01001180.1-activated-sludge-metagenome-genome-assembly--contig:-NODE-1180-length-29408-cov-9.007052_pt1 | contig 29408 bp, 29 predicted proteins | sample MGYA00238184_ERZ773361 | MGnify/ENA primary metagenome ERZ773361 (study PRJEB29100, sample SAMN05720205) | activated sludge metagenome | isolation source: anaerobic digester from wastewater... | reverse complement strand
GTGTTCAATTCAAAGTCACATATGCGGTAACTGCCTACCACCATGGCGGCTTGTTCCCGGTAAAAGGCCTCAACTATGCGCTCCAGAGTGTGAGGGCCGCTGTAGATGTCGTCGCTGTCGAGTTGTACGGCAAAACGTCCGCAAAGGGGATGTTTGACGGCCAGATTCCAACAGCCGCCAATATTCAGCAGTTTGCTTTCGGGCTTGATCACTGTCAGACGTTTATCGGTTGCCGCCAGATTTTTCAAAATCTCGCCGGTGCCGTCTGTGGAATGGTTATCTACCACTATCAGGTTGAAGTCGAAAGAACATTGCTGTTTCAAGGCCGATTGAACGGCATCGGCGATGGTACGTGCCCGGTTGCGGACAGGAATGATCACCGTGGCTTCGGTGGGGAAATCACCCTCGTTCAGTTCGACAGGTTCGGCTCCCGGAGCCAGCCAGGCTCCGATGCGCTTGAGGTGTGCCGTACATACAGCCTCCATTTCGAGCTGGTAGCCCCTGTTTTTGGGATCCACGTAGGCAAAGTGAGCCTTTTCGCTGTCTTCCACATCGCCGGTTTGGAGGCAATAAAGGTATTCCTCGAGGTGAACAATCGGAAAATGCTCCGAAAGCCTTAACCTCAGATCGTAAAAGCCGGCATAACGATAATTTTCGGAACAATCGGCGAGTGCCTTGACGGCTGCCTCGCGGCGTATCAGACAACAGGCGCCAAAATCAAAATCGTCGCGTACACTGCCCAACCGACAGGGGTTTAGCGGATGGGCTTGATATTGTCCGTCCTTCATTTCCAGGTAGTTGGTATAAACCATGCCGGCGCGGCTGTCGCAGGCCACCTGCTGTAAACGAAACAAACCGTCCGGCTTAAAGCTCAATCCCTGATTTTGTTCAGCCAAGAGAACGTATTCGGTTTCGGCCGATTCAAACAGCTTTTTAAGGCTGTTGCTGTCGGTGGAATTCAGAGCAATGAACTCTGCTTGTTCTTTTCCGGGATACAGATGGACGTCGGCAAAAGTCATGTTAAAACGGTTAATAATTTACCGAGGCGGTCGATTTCATAGTAGGGTATGGAGGGCTTTTCGCATTGTTCGTGTTCCCAGATGGAGGCAGCGGGAACGTGAACAGCCTGTCCCCCGATGTTGAGCACCGGCAGCACATCCGACTTAAGGGAATTGCCCACCATCATAAATTCGGCAGGTTCAATATCGAGGCGGCGCAGCAAATCCCTGTAATTGTCTTCGTGTTTTTCGGACACGATTTCTATGTGGTGAAAGTAGGGCAAGAGCCCCGATTTACCGAGTTTGCGTTCCTGATCCAGAATATCGCCCTTGGTTACGATGATCAGACGGTAACGCGATTGAAGAATGGGTAATACACTTTCCACATCAGGCAACAGCTCCACCGGATGAGTGAGGATGTCGCGTCCCAGGCCGAGAATACGTTCTATGATTTCAGGATCCAAGTCAGACTGAGTGACATCCAGGGCTGTTTCTATAAGCGACAAGGTATAGGCCATGGCTCCGTAGCCGTAAGTGGGCATGTTTTTCATTTCGACGGCGTAGAGCTTGTCGTGTAGACTATCCGGGTCTATATAATGCCTCAGCAAAACGGCAAATTCTTGCTCGGCCTGCCTGAAATAGAGTCCGTTTTCCCATAAGGTGTCGTCGGCATCAAATCCTATAATCTTCAGTTTGCTCATTATTCGGAGAAATGAAAGTCGTCTGCGTCTTTCCAGGCAGGAAATTTTTGCCTGAAATCCCTGAGGGCATCTAAATCGAGTGTGTGTGTTTCAGCCTGCTCCCGGCCGTTTTTCATGGCCGAAAGCAAACTTGCTTTGTAATCGAGCAACAGGGAATCGCCCCCGTAAACTATGCCCCGGCCGTCTTCACCCACACAGTTGACACCACAGACGTAGGCGAGGTTTTCGATCGCTCTGGCCTGTAGCAGGGTGGTCCAGGCTTTTTGACGGGCCTGCGGCCAGTTGGCTGCCACCAGCAACAGATCGTATTCGTTGTGCCGGTTGCGACACCAAAGCGGGAAACGCAGATCGTAACAGATAATGAGCCGGATATTCCAATCCAGGTAATTGATATTAAGTTGTTTGTTTCCGGCCGAATAGCTTTTGTTTTCGTCGCCCATGGCAAACAAATGTTTCTTGTCGTAATAAAAACTTCGGCCGTCGGGAGTAAAAAAGAATCCTCTGTTGAAATACTGCTTCGTCTCTTCGTCTAAGGCCGAAAAACTGCCCGCTACCGCCAGTCCGTAATCGGCAGCGGCTTCACGCAGCTTGCCGATGTATTTCCCCTGATTGGTTTCCGAAATTTCCGGAGCCGGAGCTCCAAAACCACTCAGGCACATTTCGGGCAGGACGGCCAAATCGCTTTTGCCTTTTAAAGCGGAGAGCAAACCGAGATACTTATTCAGATTGACCTCGGGTTTAGCCCAGGCAATGGCGGTTTGTAACAGACTGATTCGCATGCTTCAATCGATTAAAAATTGTTTGGGGTGTTTGGCCCTGACACCGCGATAAGCTTCTTTGACGGCCCGGATGTCGGCTTCTTCGTCACCGCTGGGATGAAATACCCGGAACAGAGTGACGCATTTGTTGCCGTAATCGAGCTTTACCAAGACGATGGGCACTTTGGCGCTCCTGGCGATGTGGTAAAAGCCTCTCTTCCATCTGGCGTTGGGCTTACGGGTGCCTTCCGGGGTAATGCCCAAACAAAAATGATCACGTTCGGAAAACAAGTCTATAATAGCTTCGGTCATACGTTGTCTTTTTCCCCTGTCTACGGGTATGCCTCCGATGGCTTTGAAAAAAAGGTTGAAGGGAAAGCGAAACCATTCTTTTTTTATCAGGAAATTTCCTTCTCTGCCCAAGGCATTGTAGGCCAGTTTCCCAACAACGAAATCCCAATTGCTGGTGTGGGGGGCAACTACCAACACACATTTATTGTAGTCCGGTGTAAGGGCAACGGCCTTCCATCCGGCACATTTGAACAAGAAGCGTGAGAAACGTTTTTTAAATGACATAGAGTCTGAGTGTTTAAGAACTGGTGTTTATTTTCTTCCTTGTTGTGTTTTGCGAATCCGGGTAGAGGACACATCCATCAGGGGAGCGTCGAGCAGACTCACTCTGGTCCATTCACCGGGCACCCGGTTGGGACTGCCCGGACGCGGATAAACGAGAATGTCGAAATTATCGAGCAAAAACCGGTAGTCTTTCCATTGTTCAAATACCTCCAGGTTGTCGCCTCCGATGATCAAGACAAAGTCGTTCCCGGGGTATTTTTTTTGTAGCGTTCGCAGGGTTTGCGCCATATAAGAGGGACGGGGCAGATTAAATTCTATGTCGGAAACTTTGAATTCCGGAAATTCGGTCAATGCCTTGCGAGCTTCTTGCAAGCGTTGTCCGGCCTCTTTGATTTCCTCTTCCTTTTTGAGTGGATTGTGCGGACTGACTACAAACCATAATTCATCGAGTCCGGCTTGTCTCAGGGCGTGTTCAGCCACAGAAATATGTCCGTAATGAATAGGGTCGAAGGTACCGCCAAAAATGCCGATTCTTTTCATAATACGTTCAATACCTGCTCTTTCATTTGTTCCAGTTCGTCTTTCATGCACACGACCAGGCGTTGCATTTCGGCGTGATTGGCTTTAGAGCCCAAGGTGTTGATTTCACGCCCCATTTCCTGTACGATAAAACCCAGTTTCTTGCCTTTACTCCCGGCATTGAGAGTGGCTTTGAAATATTCGCAGTGGTTGATCAGGCGGGATTTTTCTTCGCTTACGTCCAGTTTTTCGATGTAATAAATCAACTCTTGCTCAAAACGGTTACGATCGTAATCCTGGACGGCTACTTTCTTTAGGCCTTCTTCCAGGCGGGATTTTATTTTATCAACGCGTTCGGATTCGTAGGTCTCCAGTTCCCCGAGCAGAGACTCTATGGCTTGCAGTTTATTTTGGAAAAAGGCTTTCAGCATTTCACCTTCCTGTTTTCTGAAGCCATTCAATTGATCGATGGCCCGGTTGAGCAGTTCCATGATCTCAGTCCATTCCTCAGCTTCCATATCGGGATGTTCGCCTTTCAAAACATCGGGCAATTTGAGCAGAACCGGCCAGGGGTCGGAGGGAGGATTGATACCCAGAGCACCGGCCGTTTCGAGAATATCGCGATAATAAGTTTCCAAAAGACTGCGGTTAATGCTGCAGGGAGTATCGGTCTGCTCCGTTTCCACTTGTATCAGCAGATCGATTTTGCCCCGTTCCAGGCGTTTTTGAATTTCATTACGGATTTCGGTTTCCTTTTCTTTCAACAGAGAAGGGATGCGCATAGAAAGGTCGAATTGTTTGCTGTTGAGCGAACGCAACTCGATACTGATTTTTCTCTTACCGATATCAGCCTGAGCCTTACCGTAACCTGTCATGGATAATGTCATGGCTGTTGTTTTCTGACGTTTATTTTTTCGCTGTCGTCCTGGCGGATTTCGACTCGTCTGATCTTGCCGCTGATGGTTTTGGGCAATTCGTTTACAAATTCAATTACACGCGGGTATTTGTAGGGAGCGGTCACCTGCTTCACATGTTCCTGTATCTCTTTGGCCAGGGCTTCTTTGTCGTGATCGCGGTATTCTTTGGCCAGAATGATGCTGGCTTTGACCACTTGCCCTCTGATTTCGTCGGGAATACCGGTAATGGCACATTCTACCACCGAAGGATGGGTCATAACGGCGCTTTCCACTTCGAACGGCCCGATACGGTAACCTGAGCTTTTGATAACGTCGTCCATGCGGCCTACAAACCAGTAGTAGCCGTCCTGGTCACGCCAGGCCACGTCGCCGGTGTGGTAAATATCGTCGTGGTACACTTCGCGTGTGCGCTGCGGATCTCGGTAATACTCCTTAAACAGGGCAACCGGCCTGAAACGATCGGTTTTAAGTACAATTTCGCCTTGTTCGCCTTCTTCGGCAGAACGGCCGTCGGCGGTAATCAAATCCATGTCGTAGGCCGGATTGGGTATACCCATGGAGCCGGGTTTGGGTTCCATCCAGGGGAAATTGGCAATGGTCAGGCTGGTTTCGGTCTGACCGAAGCCTTCCATCATCTTAATGCCGGTTTGCTTGTAGAATGTTTCATATACCGATGGGTTCAGAGGCTCTCCGGCGATGGTGCAATATTCCAGGGAGCTTAAATCGTATTTTGTAAGATCCTCCCGGATCAGGAAACGAAAGATGGTGGGAGGTGCACAAAGCGAGGTAATTTTGTGGCGTTCAATCATACTCAGAATAGCGGCTCCCGAAAATTTTTCGTGGTCGTAAACAAAAACGCAGGCGCCGCAAATCCATTGTCCGTAGAACTTGCCCCACACCGCTTTGGCCCAGCCGGTATCGGCAATGGTCAGGTGCAGACTGTCCGGATGCAAATTATGCCAATATTTGGCTGTGATAATGTGTCCCAGGGGATAAACGAAGTCGTGAGCAACCATTTTGGGCTGACCGCTGGTGCCCGAGGTAAAATACAAAAGTGAAATGTCGTCGTTGTTGTTGACAAAAGCCGGGCGGACAAAGGCAGGAGAGTTTTCCAGGCCTTCGCTAAAGGATTTCCATCCTTCGGGGCATAGAGGGCCGACCGAAACAAGCTCTTTGAGCTCGGGAGACTCGGATTTAGCCTCCTGAACATGGCGCAGGCATTCCTCTTCGCCTACGGCCACAACCATTTTGATACTGGCAGCCTTATTGCGGTAAACTAGGTCTTTTGGGGTCAGCAAATGAGTGGCCGGCACAGCGATGGCACCGATTTTATGCAAGCCCAGTAAACAAAACCAAAACTCAATTCTTCGCTTAAGAATCAGCATGACTTTGTCGCCATGCCCAATGCCCATCTGTTGAAAAAAGGAGGCAGCCTGGTCGGAGCGAATCTTGATTTCGGCAAAAGTATAATCGTGATGCAAGCCCTGGTCGTTGGTCCAGCAAACAGCTCTTTTGTTGGGTTGCTCACGGGCCCAGACGTCAGCTACATCGTAGGCAAAATTGAAGGAATCGGGTACGTTTATATGGAAATTCCGGCGGAAATCGTCTAAGGAATCAAATTCAACTTTGGACAAAAATTTTTCTAACATATTTATAGAATGATGGCAAAGAAACGAACGGGACGATTATTCAGGGCTTTCATGGCATGAGGCTTGCCCGAATCGAAATAGATGCTGTCTCCTTCGTGCAGAATCAGCTCCTTGCCGTCGATGATTAATAGTAAATCGCCTTCGAGTACCATATTGAACTCCTGGCCATGGTGGCTGTTCAGATGCAATTGGGATTTATCCAACTCGTTGGGCTCGACCGTGACAATAAAAGGCTCGGCTTTAGCGTTTTTGAAACCCATGGCCAAGGCCTGGTATTTGTAGGCTTTTCGTCGCTCAACGGTCTTTCCTTTGTCTTTGCGGGTGAGAAAATAAGAGCTCATATAGGGTTCATCGCCCGTAATCAGAGCTGAGATCTCCACATTGAAAGCAGCTGCCATTTTACTTAATACACTCATGGGGATGTCGGCTTGGCCGCTTTCGTATTTTTCGTATTCCTCCAGGCTGAGTTCGCATGCCTGGGCAACCTGGCTGCTTGTCAGGTCGAGTGCATCGCGCAAACCCCGCATTCGTTCGGCAATTTGCCTGATTTGTTCATTCATAAGTCCGGATAAATTGATTATTACTTTTCAGAGCGTGTCTGAGCCGCAAATGTAAGGAATTTTTGCTACACCTGCATCGAATGCGTGAGCAAATGTTCAATCAAAATCTTGCTTCCTATGACTATCAGAATGATTCCTCCTATCAGTTCAGCCTTTATCTTAAACCGGCAGCCGTATCGCAGAGCCAGCAAAATGCCCAGCCAGGATAAAGCAAAAGAAACCACGCCGATTATCAGCACGGTTTGCCACAAACTGATTTTTAACAGGGAAAACGATAAACCTACTGCTAAAGCATCGATGCTGGTGGCCACCGCCAGGCCGAGCACCACTTTAAGTTTATAGGGATTGATGGATTTGCATGCCGTTCGATTTTTTCTCTTGCACAAATCGGCATAGATCATTCGTCCCCCCAAAAACGTCAGTAAGACAAAAGCGATCCAGTGATCCAGATGGCAGATGTATTCCTGAAACTGCTTGCCCATAAGCCAGCCAATCAGGGGCATCAGGGCTTGAAAAAGACCGAAAAGGAAGGCAATGCTGAAGACCGGTGCAAAACGGAATTTATTCATTACCAAGCCACAGGCTATGGATACGGCAAAACAATCCATGGCCAGGCCCAGGGCTATCAAAAAGACTTCAATCGTTCCCATACGGAGAGTTTTCCAAACGGAATCTCAGCCGCCAGCGACCCTCGTTGTAGTCGTGGCTGATTATTTTGAACCGGCCTATTTGCGAGGTGTTTTCCACGTGATCTCCTATGCAGGCACAGGTGTCGTAATCACCCACCCGAACCAACCGGATGTTGGAAGAGGCATCTTCGGGCAATTTGCTCAAATCGGCCAGTTTTGAGGCTGCTTCGAGGCTGACTATTTCTATATGGACGGGAAGGTTCAAACCGATGATTTGGTTGACTCTGAGCTCTATTTCTGTCACTTCCTCGGGCGAGGGAGCCCTTGGAAGCAAGTAGTCGCATTTTGATTTTTTGCGCTCTATATGTGCATTCACCGAGCGGGGGCAGCCAAACATCCGCACCATGGTTTGGTTTAAAATATGTTCAGCCGTGTGCATGGGCGGATATTCTGCCTTGTTGTGCTTGTTGAGTGTGGTAATCATAGCCGGAAAAGTTCGTCGATACAAAGTTTGAGTTCAGCAGGTGAATAAGCCAGTTTGTCGGCGGTTTGCTTTTCGAAAACGGAGGGAGGGGTAAAGCCCCAGCCTACGGCCACCATAGGAATACCGGCTTTTTGTGAAGCCACCAAATCGCGGATTTCGTCGCCCACGTAAACCACTTGTTCCTTTTTTAATTTTTCGAGTTTGATCAATTGATGCAGGGCCAAATCTTTGCCAAAAAAATGTTTGCTTTGGTACACAAAATCGAATAAGCCCGACAGGCCTTTGATATCCAGAAAATGTTCTACGTTCTTTTTTGCGTTCGAGGTGAGTATTCCGCATTTGTAGCCGGCCTCTTTGAGTTGGGTCAAAGCTGCTTCTATATGGGGTACAGGTTCAAAATCTTCGATGTGTTTGCGCAATTCCTTCCGGATGCGGAATTGCAATAAAAATAATTTAAAGGAATTTACCTTGAAACGATCCATGAGCTCTTTGAGCTTGGTCGAAAATAACAAATGCCGGTCTTCGGGAGGAATGGGCTTGCAGCGGTAAGTTGTCGCCACTCTGTTGTAGATGCTCAGAGCCAAATCGGTTGTATTGACCAGCGTGCCGTCAAAATCGAAGATCACGTAGCGGTCTTTTGTCATATCCTGTACTTTTCTTGCAATAATTGCGCAAAAGTAAACATTTTACCCAGAATCGTAAAGTTGATAAGGGTCGGAAATTTTGCGGCATTATTAAATTTAAGCTTTATCTTTGTCGGTTTAATTCAAAATACATAGCTATCATGTCAGTACATAATGAAGATTCCCGCAAAGTCACGACGCATCGTCTGATGGAAATGAAACAGCGGGGCGAAAAAATTGCCATGCTCACAGCCTACGATTATTCCATGGCAAAATTGATAGATCAGGCCGGTATGGATGTCATACTCGTCGGAGATTCCGCTTCTAACGTAATGGCCGGCAATGTTACCACTCTGCCCATCACCCTGGATCAGATGATTTACCACGGCAAATCCGTGACTAAAGCCACCAAACGGGCTTTGGTGGTGGTAGACATGCCTTTTGGAAGCTATCAGGGCAATTCCATGGAAGCCATCTCGAGCGCCATACGCATAATGAAAGAAACCCACGCCGACGCTCTCAAACTCGAAGGCGGTTCCGAAATTATCGAATCGGTGCAACGTATTCTCAGCGCCGGCATTCCCATCATGGGTCATTTGGGGCTGACACCTCAATCTATCAATAAGTTTGGCACTTATACGGTGCGTGCCAGAGAAGAATCCGAAGCCAAAAAACTCATCGAAGATGCCCGTTTGTTGCAAGAAGCCGGCTGTTTTGGTATTGTGCTGGAAAAAATTCCTGCCATGCTCGCTCAATTAATTACCGAGGAGCTCAAAATCCCCATTATCGGAATAGGAGCAGGGCCTCATGTAGACGGACAGGTACTGGTGATGCACGATATGCTGGGCATTACCCAAGACTTCTCGCCTCGATTTTTGCGGCGGTATGCCAATTTGCAGGATACTATCGTAAAAGCAGTGAACCTTTACGTCAAAGATGTAAAGAGTCGCGATTTCCCCAACGAAAAAGAGCAATATTGAGTCGTCAATGCAAAAACAAGATCAATTTTTTGAATAACATAAGGAAACATAACCCTCTCGATTTACAAAAAATGAGAACCAACAGGATAGGTCACCGCCGAGTAATTACGTTGTCGCTTTTGATGCAGTTTGTTTTGCTTTTGGGGTTGAATAATGAGTTGCAGGCACAAGACAAGCACCCTGTGCAATGGAGTTTTGAATTGAACAAAATAGAAGAGAACTTGCTCGATGCGGTATTTACAGCCACAATAGAAGGTTCCTGGTATCTCTACGACATCAACCTGCCCGAGGGAGGCCCGGTGTCAACAGCCGTGCATTTCGAAAAGCTCCGGGGGTGCAGTCTGGAAGGCGTATTGCGCAACATCACCAAGCCCAAGCCGTATTACGAAGCCGTTTTCGAAATGAATTTACGTAAACACGAAAAAACAGGCATTTTTGCTCAGAGAATTCGTCTTAGCGATCCAGAGAACTATCTGATAGAAGGTTACATTGAGTTTATGGCTTGTAACAACGAGAACTGCCTGCCTCCCGAACAGGTGGAATTCAAATTGGCCCCGGCAGCTGTGAAAAAAGTGGCATCGGTGCCTATGACTCGCATTGTACGCAGTAAAGAACAGGAAACCAAAGATCAGGCCAAACTGGCGGTAGCCCGTCTGATCAGAGGCAGCGATGTGACGGACGGGAGTCAATTGGCTGCGGACAGCTCTGCAGTCTCCGGTCAGGCGGCCGGAGTGAATCCTGCACCAGACAGTCGGCTGGGGGAGGTTACCAACAATCCTGAGTTTTGGAGCCCGGTAATTGATGAGCTTCAGGCTTTCGAGACCAAAGGCAGAATCGGCGATTCTTCGTGGGGATATCTGTTTGTTTTCGGATTCATAGGAGGCTTGCTGGCTCTGTTTACTCCCTGTGTGTGGCCTATTATTCCCATGACGGTGAGTTTCTTCCTGAAGCGTTCCCAGAGCAGGAAAAAAGCCGTCAGCGATGCGCTGATGTACGGAGCCTCCATCGTCGTTATTTATTTGGTGCTGGGCATGGCCATAACGCTTATCTTTGGAGCCAGCGCCCTTAATAATATGGCCACCAATGCGGTGTTCAATATTTTGTTTTTTGCCATTCTGGTCTTTTTTGCCGTTTCCTTTTTTGGCGCCTTCGATATAGTGTTGCCCTCGTCCTGGTCTACCAAAATGGATGCCAAAGCCGATAGCACCAGTGGTTTGCTGAGTATCTTTTTTATGGCTTTTACCTTGGTACTGGTGTCTTTCTCCTGTACCGGGCCCATTATAGGCACCTTGTTGGTGGAAGCGGCTTCCAAAGGCTCCTTTATAGGGCCGGCCATCGGTATGTTTGGTTTTGCCCTGGCCCTGGCTCTGCCTTTCAGCCTCTTCGCCATTTTCCCGAATATGATGCGTTCCATGCCGCAATCGGGCGGTTGGCTCAATACGGTCAAAGTGGTGCTGGCTTTTTTGGAATTGGCCTTGGCGCTGAAATTCCTTTCGGTTGCCGATCTGGCTTACGGTTGGGGCATTCTGGATCGCGAAGTCTTTTTGGTACTCTGGATTGTGATATTTGCTCTCCTGGGCTTCTATTTGTTGGGGAAAATACGTTTTAAGCACGATGAAAAACTGGAACATGTTACCGTACCCAGGCTTTTCCTGGCCATTATTCCCCTGGCGTTCAGCGTTTATATGATACCCGGCCTTTGGGGAGCCCCGCTCAAAGCCATCAGTGCTTTTGCCCCGCCCATGTTTACCCAGGATTTCAATCTTTACGATCAGGAAGTGCATCCCGATTTTATGCATTTTGAAAGCGGTATGCAGTTTGCTCAACAACAAAACAAACCGGTATTGCTCGATTTTTCGGGCTATGGTTGTGTAAATTGCCGTAAAATGGAAAACGCCGTATGGCAGGATATCCGGGTGAAAAACATCATCGAGAAGGAATACGTACTTATCACTCTGATGGTGGACGACAAAACCGCCTTGCCCGAAATGATCGAGATCGAAGAATACGGTAAGGTCCGCAAACTCAGAACCATCGGCGATAAATGGAGTTATTTGCAACGTTTTAAATTCGGAGCCAACGCCCAGCCTTTTTACGTTCTGCTGAGTCCCGAAGGCAAACCGATGGCGCCCCATTATGCTTTTGACGATAATGTGGATAATTTTCTGCGCTTTCTGCGCAGCGGATTGGAATAAGCCGGAAAAAAACACTTAATGCAAATTATTTTTCTTTACTTTGTCCCGATTTTTTGAAAATTTTTAAAGCCGCGATAGCAATGAATGGTTATTGTCCGGACTGAGAATCGGCGGCTTATATTTACCAATACTATTTTATTCTGAATTTTATGAGCAAGACCAAGCGTTTTATTCTGCAAGAGGAGCAGTTGCCCCGGCAGTGGTACAATATTGTAGCGGACATGAAAGTGAAACCCATACCTATGTTGCACCCCGGGACCAAGCAACCTATTAAGGAAGAAGATTTGCATCCCATTTTTTCGAAAGAAGCTTCCCGTCTGGAACTTAATCAAACAGACAGATTTATCGATATACCGGAAGAAGTGCGTGAAAAATACAAATACTATCGTTCAACGCCCTTAGTCAGGGCCTATGGTTTGGAAAAAGCTTTAGATACGCCTGCTCACATCTATTTCAAAAACGAAAGCGTCAGCCCCGTAGGCTCGCACAAACTCAATACAGCCATTCCTCAGGCCTATTATTGCAAAAAAGAAGGAGTGACCAATGTGACCACCGAAACGGGAGCCGGTCAGTGGGGAACTGCTCTTTCGTACGCTTGCAGCCTCTACGGACTGGAACTGGCAGTGTATATGGTTAAGATCAGCTACGAACAAAAACCTTATCGCCGCTCCATTATGCAAAGTTACGGGGCAACCGTCATTGCTTCGCCCTCCATGTCTACCAGAGCCGGTCGCGATATCATCACCCGCAATCCCAATTATCAGGGCAGCCTGGGTACCGCCATCTCCGAAGCTATAGAACTGGCCACCCAGACTACTAATTGCAAGTATTCGCTGGGTAGTGTGCTCAATCATGTTTTCCTGCACCAGACCGTTATTGGCCTCGAGGCCGAAAAGCAAATGGAAATGGCCGGCGAATACCCCGATATGGTGATTGCTTGTTTCGGAGGTGGCTCCAATTTCGCTGGTATTGCTTTTCCTTTTATGAAAAACAGCCTCAGGGACGATTCGCTCAAGACACGTTTTATTGCTGCCGAACCGGCTTCCTGTCCTAAAATGAGCAGGGGTATTTTCCAATACGATTTTGGCGACGAAACCGGCTATACACCTTTGATTCCTATGTACACTCTGGGCCATACGTTTGCGCCGGCCAACATTCACGCCGGCGGTCTGCGTTACCACGGAGCCGGGGCCATTGTCAGCGAACTGTTGCGCCAGGGACGTATGGAAGCTGCCGATATTAAACAACTGGAAGCTTTTGATGCTGCTTTGTTGTTTGCCAAAGTCGAAGGCATCATCCCGGCGCCTGAATCTTCCCACGCCATTGCGGCTACTGTACGCGAAGCCCTCAAGTGTAAGGAAGAAGGCGTTAAAAAAACTATTTTGTTCAACTTGAGCGGTCACGGCCTGATAGACATGTCTTCGTACGACCGCTACCTGGCCGGTGACCTGGAGAATTACATTTTGAGCGAGGAAGAGTTACAAAAGAATTTCGACAAGCTCGAGAAAATAATTTGAGCGGCTATGGATAAAAAGCAAAGGCCAGAAACACTTTGTGTTCAAGCCGGTTGGCAACCCGCCGGCGGAGAGCCCCGTGTGTTACCCATCGTACAGAGCACTACCTTTAAATACGCCAGTAGTGAGCAGATGGGGCGTTTGTTCGATTTGGAAGAAAGCGGTTATTTCTACACCCGTCTGCAAAATCCTACCAACGACGCCGTTGCTGCTAAAATAAATGCCCTCGAAGGTGGAGTAGCGGCCATACTGACCTCTTCGGGTCAGGCGGCCAATTATTACGCCCTTTTCAATATTTGTCAGGCCGGCGATCACTTGGTCAGCGCCACTTCGATCTATGGAGGCACCTACAATCTCTTTTCGGTGACTATGAAAAAGCAGGGGATTGAGGTTGGCTTTGTCGATCAGGACGCCTCCGAAGCCGAAATTGCCCGGGCCTTTAAACCCAATACCAAAGCTCTATTTGGTGAAACCATTTCCAATACGGGACTTAAAGTGCTTGACATAGAAAAATTTGCACGGATTGCCCACAAGCAGGGAGTCCCTCTCATTGTCGACAACACCTTTGCCACCCCCATCAATTGCAGGCCTTTTGAATGGGGGGCCGATATCGTGACCCATTCCACCACCAAATATATGGACGGGCATGCCACCAGCGTGGGCGGAGCCATTGTAGACAGCGGGCGTTTTGATTGGGAAGCTCAAGCCAATAAATTTCCGGGTCTGACAACTCCCGATGCTTCCTATCACGGCATCGTTTATACTGCCACTTTTGGCAAAGAAGCTTACATCACCAAAGCAACCGCACAATTGATGCGCGATTTGGGCTCTGTGCCTTCTCCCCACAATTCGTTTTTGCTGAATCTGGGGCTGGAAACGCTGCATCTGCGCATGCCCAGGCATTGTGCCAACGCCCTGGAAATGGCTCGTTATCTGCAAAAACACCCTAAAGTGGCCTGGGTAAATTATCCCGGTCTGCCGGGTGACCGCTACCACGATCTGGCTGCCAAATACCTGCCCGAGGGCAGTTGCGGCGTACTTACTTTTGGTCTCAAAGGCGGCAGGGCAGAGGCCGTTGCTTTTATGGACAGACTCCGCCTGGTAGCTATAGTTACCCATGTGGCGGATGTTCGCAGCAGTGTGCTGCATCCGGCCAGTCATACGCACCGGCAATTGACGGAAGCTCAGCTTAAAGAAGCAGGCATTCCGCACGATCTAATTCGTTTCTCAGTTGGAATTGAACATATTGACGATCTCATTTCGGACATAGAACAAGCCTTAACCGATTAATTGTGAACGCTATGAAAAAACTTTTATTACCGGCAATAATCAGTCTCTTCTTTTATTCTTGCAATACTACTGTATTTGAGCGTGATACCACCCAATGGACCTTTGTCGAACTGAAAGCCAAACCTTCCGATTGGCAGGAATACGTAGACAACGACGGCAAAAACCGTTATTATTCCTGTTCGTACAACGTGCCCGAAATCGATCACAATGTGTACAACTACGGTGCTGTATTGTGTTACGTCGATTTAGACGGAGCTCAGCAAATCTTGCCTTATGTAAGGCATTACGAAGACCTGGAAGGAGCACAGTGGACCAGAACGGTCGATTTTGAATATTCCCAGGGCAAAGTGAACCTCTTTGTGACCAATTCCGATTTTGTGGTTGATCGGCCCACCGAAACCATGTATTTCCGTTTGGTTTTGATTTATTAAGGCCACAACCGCGACCGTAATGGTAATCACAGCGCTCGAATACCCTGCGCCTGTGTCGTTCCAACTTGTAACGGCCACAACTGCAACCGTAACGCTAATCACAGCAGCCCCATAAGCTCTGCTGACCTGAGACTTAAATCAAAGTCTCGGGGTCGAGATTGTCTTTTTCGATGTATTTGAAGTATTTGTAGGTACCGTGCTTGAGTTCGTCGGTGGCATCTTCATCGCAGACAATCATGCCTTTGGGATGCGTTTGCAGAATACTGATTGTCCAGACGTGGTTAATGGGTTCCTCGATGGCATGGCGCACGGCTCTGGCTTTGCTGTGTCCGCTCACCACTACCACCACTTCACGGGCAGACATAATGGTTTGTATTCCTACGGTCAGGGTTGTTTTGGGAACCAAATTAAGGTCGTTCCCGAAAAAGCGCGAATTGGCGATGATGGTATCGGTGGCCAGGGTTTTGACTCTGGTTTTGGATCTCAGCGACGAAAAGGGTTCGTTAAAGGCTAAATGGCCGTCGGGGCCAATGCCGCCCAAAAACAGCTCTATTCCGCCAAAATCCTGTATGGCTTGTTCGTACAGGGCACATTCCGCCTCCAGGTCGGGGGCATTCCCGTCGAGCATGTGTACATTCTTTTTGGGTATGTCGATGTGATTGAAAAAGTTGTTCCACATAAACGAATAGTAACTCTCGGGGTGTGATTTGGGTATGCCGATGTATTCGTCCATATTGAAAGTGATAACATGATCAAACGATAGTCGGCCTTGCTGATGCAATTCTATCAGTTTTTTATAGGTGCCGAGCGGCGAGGAGCCGGTAGGCAGCCCCAACACAAAAGGTTTGCCGGCATTCGGCTTAAACCGATTGATGCGTGAAGCGATATAATAAGCAGTCCATTCGGACATTTTGGCGTAGTCGGGTTGAATAATAACTCTCATGACTCGTTAGTTTTAAAATTTACATTGGCCTCGGAATATCACAAGGATTGTAAGGTCTGTTTGAAAAACACCCATAAAGAGGTGCAAAGAAAAGAAAAGTTTTTGACAATCGAATTTTCTGCTTGTAAAACTTGAATATCCTGTGTAATTTTGTCTGCATCACATCCGAAAATACCTCACCCGGCTCTATGCACGATTTTGTACGACGTATCGAACACTTGCTGACGGAACACGATTGTGTTATCGTTCCGGGCCTGGGTGGTTTTGTGCAAAACGAAACGGAGGCGCATTTCGATTACAAAGATCAACTTTTTTATCCTCCTTCCAAACAAATCGGATTCAATGCCCGTTTGCATTTCAACGACGGTCTGCTGGCTCAATCTTACCAGCAGGATTACGACATCGACTTCGAGGAGGCCAGGGACAGAATCAGGGACAGGGTGCAGGAGCTTCAAGGCTATCTATCTCAGGGTAAATACCTTACCCTGGGGCGAATCGGCTACATGCACCGCAGCGAAGAAGGGCAGATTGTCTTTCGTCCCGGTAAAAACAATCCCTTTGTCCCTTCGGCCTATGGCCTGAGGCCTTTGTACTGCAATGTAATTGCGCAAAAGGCTGCTCCGGAAAGAACGCACGATTTGGGTCGCTGGTTGGTGGCAGTGGCCGCTTGTTTGTTGTTGATGTTGCTGTTGAACCCTGTGCAACATCGGCTGAACAACAAGAACCCGGTCTTGCAGGAGGCCTCGGTCATGTCCGCCTGCAGCCTCCTCAATGAGCCAGCCGCCAACATCCCGGTAAAAGACTCAGCCACACCGGCAAGCTCTGTCACCAAGCTTACCGAAGCCGGTGAGATTGTTGAAGCCGGTGAGATTGTTAAAACTGTCGAGATAGCCGAAACCGCCAGATTCGCAGAAACTGCCGGGATTGCTGAAGTTGCCGGGCTTGCCGAAACTGCCCGGATTGCCCAAGTTGCTGATGCTGTAGGTGTTGCCGAAGTTTCCAAAGCGTCCGAACCGGCAAAAGTTTTCCCGTCTCCATTCACTCCCAAATACTGTATAGTGGTAGCCAGCTTCACCAACGAAGCCGATGCCCAACGCTGGCTGGAACAGAAACAACTCAAAAAGGAATACCCTCAGGCCGGACTGGTCAGCAAGGAGGGCAGAACACGGGTCTATGTTCTGGGTTTTGACCAACGCGAGGCAGCTTTGAGTTATTTAGCTAAATTCAGGGCCGGTAATCAAAAGTACGCCAAATCCTGGGTGCTGGTCAATTAAATCGGTTTTTGGTCAAAGCGTTTTTTGGTCAATAACTTCAGAAGATTTAATCCACAAAACGTTTCAGCAAATTTTGATAGGCGTCTATGCGGCGGTCGCGCAAGAAGGGCCACCAGCGTCGTACCTCTTCGTTGCGATCCAGGTTGATATCCGTCAGGAGAATTTCATCTTTTTCGCCGGCCCTGGCCTGTATTTCCCCCTGAGGCCCGGCAACAAAGCTGTTGCCCCAAAACAAGATGCCTTGTTGGGAATCGGCCCGGCTTTGTTCATAACCCGACCTGTTTACAGCGACCACCGGCAGGCCGTTGGCCACGGCATGTCCCCGTTGAACCGTTATCCAGGCATCGAGCTGACGCGCTTTTTCCTGCTCGTCGTCGCGCAAATCCCAGCCGATGGCTGTGGGGTAAATAAGCAAATCAGCTCCCTTCAGGGTCATAAGACGTGCCGCTTCGGGAAACCACTGATCCCAGCAGATCAGGACGCCCAATTTCCCCAGCGAAGTTTCTATAGGCTTGAAGCCCAGATCGCCGGGAGTAAAATAAAACTTTTCGTAAAAGCCCGGATCATCGGGGATATGCATCTTTCGGTAGGTGCCGGCAAAAGAACCGTCCCGTTCGAATACCACCGCCGTATTGTGGTACAAGCCCGCCGCCCTGCGCTCGAACAAAGAACAAACCAGCACCAGTCGGTGCTGTGCCGCCAACTTCGAGTAAAACGCGGTAGAGGGACCGGGAATGCTTTCGGCCAGGTCAAACAGGTCGGTGGATTCCTCCTGGCAGAAATACAGAGTATTATGCAATTCTTGCAAAACCACCAATTCCGCACCTCGTCGCCGGCAATCGGCGATTTTTTGCGCCAGCATAGATTTGTTTTGTTCCGGATCGGCCGAAACGGCGGTTTGAATCAGGGCAATCTTGATGTTCTTCTTCATAGAGCCAAAAAATTAAGACGTTTTTCTGTTTTTACGCCACAATTGATAGCTGTTCACTAAATTCTGCCACAACACGTAAGAGGCAGGAGCGATAGCTGCAATAGGATTCAGGTAAGTCTGAGCCATCCAGATGGCCAGGATGGTGTTTTTTTGTCCCAGCGACTGACCTCCGCTGACGGTTTCGCCGTAACGCCGGCCTATAAAGCGTCCGAACAGAAACTGAAACACACAAATTATCAAAGCCGCCGCTGCCAGCACGGCAGCCATCCTGTAATCCGATTTTTGCTGGTCGAGCATAAAGTGCACAATGCGTCCGCTCACAATCGCCAGGGCAAATATCCACAAATAAAACGAAACAGAACTCATTTTTTGAATTTTACTATTAAAGCCGGGAGCGAATTTTCGCAAAAGCAAAGCTGCCACAAAGGGGAGCACCAACAAGGGGAAGACCCTTTTAAAAATCAGCCAAAACGAAGTCCAGAAATACAATTCCGCCTGTATGCCCACAAAAGAGAACAGAATGGGAGCCATAATCGCCACTACCAGATTGCAAAACAAGGTATAGCTGGCCATCAGGGCAATATTGGCGCCCAGCATGCCACCTACCACGATCGCCGCGGTAGCCGTGGGAGCCAGTATGCAGATTAAAACCCCCTGGCCAAGCTCTTCACTGAACAGACTCAATAGCAGATAGGCCAGCAGACTGACGGCCACCTGGTACAGAATGAGCCAAAGGTGAAAACTCCTCAGGCGCATATCTTTGAGCTGAATGCGGCAATAAGGGAAAAAGAGCATGAAAAAAATCAGGTAAGGGGTGAGGAAATTCAACTGATTAAAAAAGGTATGAAAGATACCTCCCGTCAACATGGCGAACGGCAGGGCAAAGCTGTTTATTTGTTGTTTCATAGAGGCAAATCGGACATCAGGCGGCAAAATTACCAAAAAAACGACGACAAAAGCAAAACAGTAAGTAAAGCTCCCAAAACAAAATGTTAGAAGTAAGCCCAAAAAAAGAATCCCAAAAGTTCCATTCAGACTTTTGGGATTCTCATAAAATGTTAAAACAATTGCCGATTAATTCGGCTATCGTTTGGAAAAGTTAAGCGATGTAAGTGGTAGCTACCGTATCGCCGCCACGACCGGTCCAGTTGGTGTGGAAAAATTCACCGCGGGGCTTGTCGATGCGTTCGTAGGTGTGTGCGCCGAAATAGTCGCGTTGTGCCTGCAAGAGATTGGCCGGAAGGCGCTCGCAGCGATAACCGTCGTAATAAGCCAGAGCAGAACTCAGGGCGGGAGCGGGGATACCGTTCAGAGCCGTTTGGGCTACAACGTTACGCCAACTGTTTTGAGCTTCTTTCAATTTTTCGGTAAAATAGGGAGCAATCAGGATATTGGGAATATTGTGGTCTTTGTCGAAGGCTTCTTTGATTTTGCCCAGGAAGACCGAGCGGATAATACAGCCGCCTCGCCACATCAGGGCAATACCGCCGTAATTCAGATCCCATCCGTATTCTTCGGCAGCCGAACGCATCAGGGTGTAACCCTGGGCATACGAAACCACCTTGGAGGCAAACAAAGCTTTGCGCAAGTCCTCAATAAAGGCTTTTTTATCGCCCTTGAAAGCAGGTTTGGGGCCTTGCAAAATTTTGGAAGCAGCAACGCGTTCGTCCTTTTGAGCAGACAAACAACGGGAGAAAACAGCTTCGCCGATCAAGGTGAGAGGCACACCGTGCTCGAGGGCGGCAATGCCGGTCCATTTGCCGGTGCCTTTTTGGCCGGCGGTATCGAGGATGTATTCCACAACCGGTTGATTGTTTTCGTCCTTGTAAGCCAGAATATCCCGGGTGATTTCGATCAGGTAGCTATCCAGATCGCCCTTGTTCCATTCGGCAAAGACTTCGTGCATTTCGTCGGTATTCATGCCCAGCATGTCTTTCATGATATGATAGGCTTCGCAGATAAGCTGCATATCGCCGTATTCGATGCCGTTGTGTACCATCTTGACAAAATGACCGGCTCCGTTTTCACCAACCCAGTCGCAGCAGGGGCCGTCTTCGACCTTGGCGGCAATAGCCTGGAAAATCGGTTTAACATGGGGCCAGGCAGCCTTCGATCCGCCGGGCATGATGGAAGGACCGGTAAGAGCGCCTTCTTCTCCGCCCGAAACACCGGTGCCGATGTACAAAAATCCTTTGCTTTCCAAGTAGGCTGTCCTACGGTTGGTATCGGGGTAATGGGTGTTACCTCCGTCGATAATAATATCGCCGGGCTCCAAATGGGGAAGCAGCAATTCGATAAAATCGTCTACTGCCTTGCCTGCCTTAACCATGAGCATTACTTTGCGGGGGCGTTTGATCGAAGCCACCAATTCTTCGATGCTCCGGGTGCCGATGATGTTTTTACCCTTGCCGCGTCCGTTGACAAAATTATCTACTTTGGCCACAGTGCGGTTGAATACGCTGACGGTAAAGCCTTTGCTTTCCATGTTCAATACGAGGTTCTCGCCCATAACGGCCAGTCCTACTAATCCAATGTCTGATAGTTGTTTCATGTTCGTGTTATTTAAATAGTTATTATAATTTGTTTTTATTCAGGAAGGATTTCCAATTTGAAACCTAAGGCAGCAAGCTTCTCTGCGACAGGCTTTTCCACTCCTCGCAAGCGAAGGGTATAGCAGCCGAATTCTCTGCGAACTGCGTAGTCGGCCCGTTGTTGTTCGAAGGTGCCGGGGTTTTGTTTTAGCACACGACTTTCGTCTTCCACCCTGTAGGTATGCAAAATAGCCTTGCACAACACTTCCTGCGGGCTCTTGCCTCTGCCATTAAGCTCGGGATAGATGCTTTGCGCGGGCAGGGGCAAGTGGACGGCCTGCCAGTCTTGGAGCGGCAGATTGAACTTTTTGGCGATGGCCCTTACACTCATGGTGGTGCCGTTGCCTTTGCCGTCGGCGGAATAACCCGCTATATGGGGTGTTCCGTAAAGCACCAGGTCCAGCAGTTCCAGATCGACGGCCGGCTCCTTTTCCCAGACATCGAGCACCGCCGCTTTTATTCCGACTTGCTTCAGGCAGGTTTTCAGGGCCTGGTTGTCGACCACTTCTCCTCTCGAGGAATTGATGAGTATCTGACGCGGCGACAAGCCCTGCAGGCGTTTGGCGTCGAACAGGTGATAAGTGGCATCCGGGCCTTTTGTTTCGAGGGGCACATGCAGAGTGATGATGTCGCTCTCCCGGATAAGCTGTTCGAGCGAAACAAAAGCCTCGGGGCCTTCGGCGCGGGCACGGGGCGGGTCGTTCAACAGCACCCTGAAGCCCAGGATTTCGGCCAGACGCGCCACTTTTTTACCCACATTGCCAACACCCACCACGCCCAGGGTTTTATCTTCGAAACGGAAGCCCGGCTCTTGTGCCAGACCGGCCAGTACCGAAGCGATATACTGTTGCACGGACCCTGAGTTACAACCCGGGGCATTGGTCCAGGCTATGCCCTTTTGTTCACACCATTCGGTATCGATATGATCGTAACCGATGGTGGCGGTAGCGATCATTTTAACCGCAGAATGCTCCAGCAAGGCGGCATTGCATTTGGTTCGCGTACGGGTAATCAGGGCGTCTGCGTCTTTTACATCTGCAGCCGCAATCCGGTTGCCGGGCAGGTAAACGACTTCAGCATAAGGTTCCAATGCACCTTTGAGGAAAGGAATCTTATGATCGCATACTATCTTCATCCCCTTAGTTGAATCTGTCCTTATGTGCCCACAAACCCAAAGCCGGATTGGAGATATAGAAAATTTCTTCTCCGTCGGGCATAATATTGATGCCGTCTTTCAGCTCTTCGGGATTGTAGCGTTTCATCATCTCTTGCAAATCGCCGTAATTGAAGTAAACGCTTTCGATTTCTTCGCGGCTCAGGTGGCCCGGACAATAGGTGATGGTAAATCGCCCTTCGCTCGATCCGTGAATCAGGTGAGAAGGAGCGCCCAGGTTGTCGCGCAGGTCTTCGTTTTCTTCCACGGCCTTGAGTATGGCGGGGGTGCCGGCATAACCGTATTTGCGTATGAGTCCGTCGATGGTTTTGTCCTCGCCGAATTCCTTCAGGGCCGGGGCCAGCACAATCAGTTCCGCTCCGTCGGCCAGGGCCATACGGGTACGGTAAATGCTCTTGTTACCCAACCAGGTGCTTTTGAATTCCGAGGGATCGAGCCAAACGACGCATTTGCGAATGGGCTTCTCTACCATCAGGAAATTGACTTCCATAGAGAGATCGGAGGCCTTTTGGAAACATTCAAAATCGTCACCGATAAAAATACCCCTGATCACTAAGTTGCCCTCTTCGTTTTTGGATACAACGGTTTGGATATAAATCAGCGGCAGATGGGCGGTGAAGTTTTTAGAAGCGTATTCGAGCACTTTGCGCACCGGCGAATCGGCCCTGCCCATAAGACGTTCCATTCCGTAGGTGGCGCCGATGTAGTGGCTCTTGTTGATGCCTTCGGAACCGCCGGTTCCCACGAAAATGTTTTTATTGTAATTGGCCATGCCCACCACTTCGTGCGGTACCACTTGTCCGACGGACAAAATCAGGTCAAATTCCGGATCCAGTAAGAGCTTGTTTACCTGAGCCGGCCAGGCGTAGTTCAATTTGCCTTCGGACACCTCGTGTACGTAGGAAGCAGGCACTTCGCCCACGGTTACCACGTCGTTGCGCCAATCGTGTACACGGAACAACTCTAAAGGAATATTGCCGAACATGGTTTTTATTTCCTTTTCGGTCATCGGCACATGAGTTCCCAGAGCCGGCATCACATCGGTCAGGGTTTTTCCGTAATAATCCCAGACCATTTCGGTAATCTGTCCGGCGAAGGAATGGAAGCGGGTGAAATCGGGCGGAAGTGCCAACACCCGCTTTTTGGGGCCTAAACGCTTAAAAACCTCGTACAGGATCTTTCTCAATTCTTCCGGACCGATGTTGTCGTTTTTGGAGCCTCTGCTATAATACAACATACTTATATGCTTTTAATACTAAACTCCGCCGAAAGCACTGTAGCCTCCGTCCACCGGAATAATAACACCGGTAACAAAAGAAGAAATATCGCTCAACAGGTACAACATGGCGCCGATCAGGTCTTCGGGTTCGCCGTATTTTCCCATGGGAGTATTGGAAATAATCTTGTGACCGCGGGGGGTGGCTTCTCCCGTTTTTTCGTCGGTGAGCAGGAAACGGTTCTGGTTGGTCAGGAAAAAGCCGGGAGCAATGGCGTTGACACGGATACCCACTTTGGCCAGGTGAACCGACATCCACTGGGTAAGGTTGTTGACAGAAGCCTTGGCAGCCGAATAAGCCGGAATTTTGGTCAGCGGGCGATAAGCATTCATCGAGGAAATGTTCAGCACACAACCTTTACCGCTTTCGAGCATGTCTAAAGTAAAGACCATGGTAGGAAGCAAGGTGCCTTTGAAGTTAAGATCGTACACTCTTTGGAAACCCTCCATACCTAAACCGTAAAAAGTTTTGCTTAAATCGGTTAAGTCTTCTTTTTGCATTTGCTCAACCGCGGTGGTTGCTTTGGGAGAATTGCCTCCGGCTCCATTGATCAGAATATCAATCTTACCCAACTTTTGGTTGATAACGGACTTAGCTGCTTCGAGCGACTCTTTGTCCAAAACATTGGCCGAAATACCTATGCATTTCACGCCGGATTCTTTCTCGACTTGAGCGGCCAGTTTTACGGCAGCTTCTTCGTTGATATCTACTATGGCGGTTTTAACACCGGCAGAGGCCAGGCCTCTTGCCAATGATGCGCCAATAACACCGGCACCTCCGGTCAGGACACAGACCTTACCTTTAAGGTCTTCGAATGTGAATTTGTTCATAATATAGTGTTTTTATGGCAATTAAGCGAACATGCGCAAAATATGCCGATCGTAAATGTTGGCAATGACTTGTTCTGCTACCACGGCTTTGTTGCGTTTGAGGGCATCGGTGTATTCCTTGCCGTACTCGGCAGCAACTTTATAGCCTACGTGAATCAGCTGACGGAAATGGGGGTTGTAATCGGGATTATCCGGAATATGACGCAGCGTGTTGGCAAACTTTTCGCCAGTCCATTTTTCAACCTCTTTGGGCGTAGGCAGTTGTTTTTTGTCGATGTCAATAACAGTGGCGTATGGACCGCAGAGCTCATCGAAACGTCCCAGCGCGCTTTCGTAAATGGCCTTGGCCAGATCCAGCGCCTCTTCGTCGGCCATGGCCAGGCCGATGATTTCTTCGAGCCAGGTGGTTCCGGCTGTCTTGACGTGAATCCCTTTGTCGTATTTGCGAATCAGCTCGCCCATAACGGGATAAATGGAGAATTTGTCGCTGCCGGAGTGAATGCTCAGTTTCAGGTTGTCGGGCAAACCGAATTCCTTGACGGCAAAATCAATCACCAGGAGGTCTTGTTCAAATTCCTTGGCAAATTGAGCTACATCGCCTACGTAATCGACTCCTTTGTTGAAGCGGCCGGTGAATTTAGGCGCAATTGTTTGGGCAGGCACCTTTTCGGCTGCCAGGGCGCTCAGAATAAAAAACATTTCTACCGGAGTCTGGGCGTCGTTGACTTCGTCCATCGATACTTCGGGAATGAAGTTGTCGGCACCTTTTCGTCCGGCAATGTAGCGGTAAATGCGACCTGCTTCCTGGGCGGCAAAAAGAAATTTTTCGGCGGCTGCTTTCAGTACGGCATCGGTAATGACAAAAGCTTCGGGGATGCCGGGGATATTTAATTTACCCAAGTATTTGGCGTTGCGTTTAATGAAGGCGTCGATGTCGCTTTGTGCGGCTTTCTTGCCGATAAAATCAGCCAAATCGATGGTGAAAAAGTCGGAAGAATCTACAAATTTTTCGACATTAGACATGTTGATGTGGTCTGCATCTACAAAATAAGGACCTGTGTAGCCCAGGGCTTTTACGGCAGCATCGGCTTCGATGCGGGTGTCTGCCGGCGAAGAATTTACGATCATATGTTCGCGGTTCGATTTGTTCCAAACGGGAGTGATGTCCAAACCAAGCTCCTTGCGGGCTTTCAACAATGCTTTCAGTTGGGCCTCGCCCTGATGGGCAAAGCGGTCGCCTGTGCCAAAAGAATATTTACCGATTTTCATGATAATATAAGGATTAAAGGGCGGTCATAAGCCACCGTTAGTAATGAAAATATTTTCCACAAAAATAACGGATTTTTTTACCAAAAGCGAAGCCTTTTCAAAAAAAACAAGATATCAACCGTATTTTAAACTTATTTTACGTGATAAGGGATGCGGGATGCGGACGTGTTGTTCAAGACGATGTCGCCGTTTCGAAAAGTATCGATGGAGAGAGTAGGATCGTATTGCAGTATTTTCCTCAAATTGTAGGTCGCTTTGTAGAGGTACTGCGTTGAGTTGGCGTTTTCGCCCCAGATGGTTTGCTCAATAATTTTTCTGTGCTGAACCATGTTTATATTGTCGCATAAAAGCATCAGCAGATCAAAATCGCGCATTCCCAATTTATGTCTTTTCTCTCTAATAATCAGCATTTTGTTTTTAGTATCAATGGAAGTATCCGGCGTAAGTTGTATGGAGATATATCTTTTGTGGCATCTTTTCAACTCTTTTTCGATGCGAGCAAGTACAACGTCTAAATCGGCTTCCTTGCAAATGTAATCGCAGGCTCCCAATTTAAGGCCTTTGATTTCATTTTTCGGATCAGACAGAGAAGTAAGAAACACTATGGGAAGAGTCGGATCGGATTCCCGCGCTATTCCGGCGAAGGTAAAACCGTCTATATCGGGCATTATGATCCCAAGTAATACGATGTCGGGTGAACAGTGTTTGAGCAGTTTAAGTCCTTTTCTACCACAGGAAGCGTGTACGACGTTATGGCCTTTTTTTTTCAATATTCCGCCGATCAATTTTGCATAATCGAAGTCGTTTTCGACATGAAGAATGGTGCGGTTCATAATGTTGGCATTAAACATATCTTTTGTGAAGACTTGCAAATATACGGGGAAATAATGGATATAATAGAAAAATGTTCAAGAAACAGCCAAAAAAGGTAAATATAAGGTAAACATGTAGGGAAAGTTGTTTCTACATTTGTCGCGTTTCATTGTCCTTGAGTTCAAATAAAGCAGCATACTCATAAAAAACACTTAATCATGCTCAAACGACCCGGTATTTTGCTGACCCTGGCAAGCATTCTTATGATGTATACGCCGGTCTCTTTTTCTTCCGGCGGGAGAGATTCGGTCTTTCTCAAGGGCACTTTGTTGTACAATTTGGACTTGTTCGAAGTCTATTGTCCTTATGAGTTGCTGACTTGTGGCGATTTTTTGTATTTGTTTGACAGCGACCGGTCCTGCTATAAATTGGATAGGCAGAGCAGGGAAATCACAGATGTGTTTACTTTGCCCGGATGTTCCAAAGCGCCCGTGGATATCGATGAAGAGAAGGTCTATGCTCTGTTGACGGATAATCCGTCTATTATGCAATACACCTTAAAAAGCGGCCGGTCTCAACATATTTATTTGCCCAAGTCATTTGATTATAAGTGTTTTGTTCTTTACGAACGAGATATGTTTCTTGTAGCAGACAACAGTGAGTATGTGTACCGCCTGGTAAATAGGGACGGAGAAGTAGTAAGTAACGGTGGCTTACGTACCGAAAAGAACGACGATGCAGCCTCCTGTATGGAATACAATGCTGTAAACGACGTGTTGGCCATTGTCTTTCCTCATCGCATCGATATAATAGAGGTCGGTTCGTCTCTTTTAAAGACCTGTGTACAGATGGAGCACTGCTTAGATGTAAGCATCCGCGGTAACCACATTTATGCCCTTTGCCCCGGTTCCTCAGCAAACCCCGATCAATCCAATCACAGTTGTATTTATGTGTTCGATTTGGAAGGGAACACACTCAGAACCTATATTCTGGATACAACTATCCGCAGATTCTGCATAACGGAAAAGGAAGGTGTTTTGTATGGCTTGACTCTCGAGGAGGAGTTGCCGATTGTTAAATATGAATTGGAATAGAAAAAAATAGAAAAACCAAGTAAACCCTGAGGAAGGAAGGGGAGCAAAGCCCGCCGCACAACTTCAAACTGCAAAGGCCTTACTCCCCCGACGTCCTCCCAAAAAAGAAAGGAGGTGGCAAATGAAGTTAAAAAAGAGATGAAAAACAAAATAAGTGGTTTTCCCAAACGCAGCCACATTCTAAGGAAAAGCCTGAAAATGTAGCGAAAGAGAGGGTAATAGAAAATGCAAATAACTAAAGAGGTTTTACAACCAAAGTAATTGTTACAGTTGTTAATTATGATTTTTAATCTCAAAAATTTTTTATTATGAAAAGAAAATGGACAATCATTTTAATGTTTGTAATAGCAATGGTAATATTATCTGTCATTCAGATGAGTACGAGTAAGAAAATTTTTAAGTCAATAAATAGGGCCAATTTAGAAGCATTGGCATACGGAGAATTACCGGGAGCATGGTGTCAAAATTTTAAGTCTTCAACAGTTTGGTATAGAGAGAGTTGGAGTGCTTCCATGGGAGTGACATTAACTGAGCCAAGTCTATGGTTACAAATAACACAGAACTGGGTATCAATGGTGTGCTGTGTCCAAGGCACTGATATGGATGCATGTGATATGGATGAAGAAAATAGTGAATGTTCTGCGAGAGTAATCAGACCAGCTTGTTGAAATAATCTTAAGGGTATGTGTATTTCAAAATATCATCTTGTCTTATTGTCAATATTACCATTTCTTATAAGTTGCAAATATGAAAGTTCAGATGGAGTATCGACAAATAATAGCCTTGTTTTTGATATCACTTTTGACAATGGAGATAAAACATCTCCATTGTCTCTTTCTCAAATTTTTGACTCGGTATCATATATCCCGTTGAAGAACGATTCAGGTATAATAATTGGGGGGATCAAAGATATTAAGTTTGTGCACAATCGCTTTTATATCTGGGATAATAAAGCAAATGCGCTATATGTTTTTGATAATAAGGGCAATTATTTGCAAGAGATTTCTCACATCGGAAATGCTTCGAATGAACATATTTTGATAGGTGGATTTGATGTTAATCCAAGAAATGAAGAAATCTCGTTGTTTGATTCCCCCTCAAGGAAAATTAAACGATTCAGTAAAAACGGAACATTTTTAGATAATCTATCCCTGAAAGATGTCATTCGTGATTTTGCCGTTTTGGGAAACGGAGATTATGTGTTTTATACACCAGATTACCTGAAAGGTAAAAATCGTCGGGGTGCCTGGCAAACCGATTCTTCGGGTGTATTCAAAAAACAATTGGTAAGCATGTCGGATGATTTTCTCTACGGGGGCCTCTATCCAACGTGTTTTTGCAGAATAAACGACAGCACCATAGGATTGAAGGGGGGGGAAGATCATGATTATATTTATCACATTACCGCTGATACTATTGTCGTAAAATATCAACTAAAGGTTGATATAAAGATTCCCGATGAAATAAAGAAGCGTGCTATTTTGAATTTTGAGAATTACAAAGGTAAGGTATACACCAAGAACGATTATTTTGAAACGGAAAAACTTATGACAATAGCTGTTTCAAACCTTAAAAGGCGCATACTGCTTTTTTACCACAAAACAGACAGTTGTCATTGGTTGATACAATCGGAAAAAGACTTGGTGGAGGATATCAAGCTTCATACATGGTTTCAATCATCATACAATAAAGCACTCATTGGAGTATTGGATTGTTCCTATATATTATCCTTTCCAGGCCTCAGAGAGGAATTTCCTGACATTGACGAAAGTTCAAATCCTATCCTTATGGTCGTATATACAAAATGACTAAAATCGTCAAAGTAAATGAAAATGAAAAATTGTACGACAGGATTATTAATTGCATGTCTTTGTCTTCTGTCTTCCTGCAGAAACAGAGATACCATCAGACCGGGCAACTATCAGATCAGTGGTATAACGAAAACACCGTTGGCCGACTTTAAGATTATCTATGATTGTGTTTTGCCTGTTTTCGAGTTTAGGAAAGGAGGAACGTTGTGTGTTTTTCCTGATTTTAACTTTGGTTATTTTAAAGACTCTCTTTTCACTTATAAACTAAAAGGAGGATATTTACACCTGAATGGACAGCACATTAAACACAAAATCCTTTGCGAACCTTATGCCATTGGAAATGAGCATTGTTACGAACTGTTTCTGGATTCCGAACTGATAATAAAAATATTTATTACCAAAAATGATTAAACAAAAAAAAGGAATAATTAGAGAAAATATAAAGAAAACATTAGCATCACTATTGTTTATTTTTTTTCTTTGTTCTTGTGTAAATAAGCAGAATCAAATACTTATGGATGAAATGACATTGTTAAAATCACAGAAAATCATTATTCCAACGGAATCATTAACTGTA
>ENA-UPTA01001179-UPTA01001179.1-activated-sludge-metagenome-genome-assembly--contig:-NODE-1179-length-29411-cov-10.146171_pt1 | contig 29411 bp, 24 predicted proteins | sample MGYA00238184_ERZ773361 | MGnify/ENA primary metagenome ERZ773361 (study PRJEB29100, sample SAMN05720205) | activated sludge metagenome | isolation source: anaerobic digester from wastewater... | reverse complement strand
GGACAGAATCACGCTGGGCCCTTTGAAAAAGAAAGAAGTGACGGAGCTGGTCGTTCATTTTCTTCGCTGCTCCGAAGAAAGAGGCTTCGGGCTGGCCGGGCTGATCCAGGAAAAGGCAGGCGGCAACCCCTTTTTCGTGAATCAGTTTCTGCATACGCTTTACAATGAAAAGATGATTATCCATAAAGGAGCTCAGGGCTGGCAGTGGGATGTGGGCGAAATCAGCCGGATGAAAGTTGCCGACAATCTGGTACAGATGATGGCCGGGAAGATTGAAAAGCTCCCGGCGGCCACCCGGGATGTTTTGAAGATCTGCGCCTGCATCGGCAACCGATTTAATCTGGAAACGCTGGCAGCGGTGAGAAATTCAACCGTTGAAGCGGCGCTGGGGGATCTGACCGAAGCCATGCATGAGGGCATGGTCAGCAAGATCGGCGATGACTACGTCTTTCATCATGACCGGATTCATGAGGCGGCCTATTCGCTGGTGAAGGAAGAGGATAAATCGGCGCTTCACTACAAAATAGGGAAAAGGGTTCTGGATACAGCCGGCGAAAAAGATCTGCCGGGCAAGCTCTTCTACATCGTTGATCAGCTCAACCTTGGTGTCAGGATGATTCAGGACAGCGCCGGACGGGAATGGCTGGCCGGACTCAATCTGGAAGCGGGAAAGAAGGCGAAGGCCTCTGCCGCTTACGCTCCGGCTTTACAGTATCTGAAAAGCGGTATGGATCTTCTGGAAGAAAATCCCTGGACAAAACAATACCCTCTCACGCTCGCCCTTTATACCGAAGCGACGGAAGCGGCCTACCTGATGGGCCATTACGACAGGATGAATGAGCTGGCGGAAATCACCCTGCAGCACGCGAAGACCACGCGGGAAAAAGCCGGAATCTACACATCGCGGATCAACGCCTGTATCGCGCGCGAGGATTACCGGGGAGCTATCGACGTGGCTATGCCGATTGTGAATACTATCGCGCCCAGGTTCGGTGTCCGGCTGCCGAAGAAAGCCGGCAAACTTCATATCGTTGTGGAACTCACCAGAATCATGCTCAAACTCGCGGGAAAAAAATCCGAAGATCTGGTCAACCTGCCGAAAACAAGCGATCCGGAAATACTGGCGGCGGGAAAAATCCTGGCCAGCGTGGGCCACGCCGCTTTCTATACCGATCCCAATCTGCTCGCGCTGATTATTCTGAAAACCTTCCGGCTGATATTCAAATACGGTCTGGCGCCGGAGCATGCCTTCGCGTTTGCCGGTTTTGGAATCGTCCAGGCGGCGGGGCTCTGGAATTTTAACGCGGCGATGGCCTTCGGAAAAATGGGGCTGAAACTGGTGGATAAACTGGATGCCCGGGATCAGGAGTGCCGAACCATTTTTGTTTACAACGCGCTGGTCCGGCACTGGGCCTCTCCGATGAAAGACAGCATTGAGCCAATGCTGGAGGGATACCGAATCGGCCAAGAGACAGGCGATCTGGGCTTTGCCACCTTCAATCTCTTTTTCACCGACGTGCATAATATCTTCACCGGCAAAGAGCTTTCCGAACTGGAAAAAGACATGGAGCGAAACAATAAAATCATTGTCGGAATGAAACAGGGGCATACCCTGACGCTGCAGTCGATGACCTGGCAATGTATCCTGAATTTGATGGGGCGATCCGACCATCCCATGGAACTGACCGGGAAGGCGATCGACGCGGAGAAGCTTCTACCCTCGTGGAAGAGTACTGAAAACCTGGCAGCTCTTTCGGTTTACTGGTTCGTCAAATTAATCCTGTATTCGCTTTTCAGCGAGTACAAACTGGCCCTGAAAGCCTCCGATGAATTCAGAAAATACATGGATTCGCAGCAGGGCGTGCTGATCAACAAATACGCGGTCCTGCTGGATTCGGTTGCCCGGCTGATGGTCTATAAAAATGCCGCCCCGGCGGAAAAGCTCAAACACCTGGCTTTCATCAAGATCAATGAGCGGAAAATGAAGGCGTGGGCTAAAAGCGCTCCCATGAACTGTTCCTACATGCATACATCGATGCAGGCGTTATATGCCTGGATGATGCGCGGCGATCTGCCTGCCGCGGAGAAGCTCTATGAGAAGGCGATTGAACAGTGCAGAACCTGCGGCGATCTGGTCGTGGAGGGCATCGCTTCGGAAATTATCGCGGGGATCTACCGATCCATCAACGACCATGAAAAGGCCGGACGGTATATGACTCAGGCGTATGCCTGCTATTCCAGGTGGGGCGCGACAGCGCTGATCGACAAGATCAGGAAAATGTATCCCGACCTGGTTCCCGCCGAAACCGCGACGTCCCGGGATGTTGAGGCAGCCGCCTCCGCAAAGACGAGAGGCGATCTGTCGGCTGCGCTGGACCTCTCCGCAGTCATGCAGGTGTCTCAGGTGATCTCCAGTGAAATGATGCTGGAGCGGCTCCTGCAGAAAATTATGCATATGTCCGTCACCAGCGCCGGCGCCCAGCGCGGCTATCTCATGCTGGAGTCGGAGGGGAAGTTGATGATCGACGCCAGCGAAGACGTGGATCGCGATGAAACGAAGGTGATGCAGTCTGTTCCGCTCAGCGACTGTCCCGACATCTGCCAGGCCATTGTCAACTACGTTCATCACAGCGGAAAAGACGTCATCCTCGGAAATGCCGCGCAGGAAGGCGCCTTCACGGACGACGCCTATGTCATCCATCGCCGGTGCAAGTCCATTCTGTGCATTCCCATCATCAGCAAGGGCAAAATCTCCGGCATTCTTTATATGGAAAACAACATTAGCGAAGACGCGTTCACGCCGGAGCGTCTGGATATGCTCCGTTTGATTTCCGCCCAGGCGGCCATATCCATCGAGAATGCCCGGCTCTTCGAGCTGGCCACAACTTTGGAAAATATCGAAGACGGCTATTGGGAAATTGATCTGGCCGGCAACTACACGTTCTTCAATAACGCCGTGTGCCGGATTCACGGCTACTCCAAAGAGGAATTGATGGGCATGAACAACCGGCAATACACGGATCCGGAAACCGCCGGGAAAGTCTACAAAGCGTTTAACAAGGTCTACAAGACGGGACAGCCCCTCAAAGGTCTGGAATGGCAGATCATCCGGAAGGACGGGACCCAAAGATATGTGGAGATATCCATCCTGCTGCAGAAGGATTCATCCGGGAAACCGATTGGCTTTCGGGGTGTTGTCCGCGACATCACCGAGCGCAAAAACATGGAAGCCAAACTGCAGCAGACCCTGGAGAGCCTGAGTAAAGCTTACGACAGCACGCTTCAGGTGATGGTTTCCGCCGTGGAAGTCCGGGATCCCTACACCGCCCTGCATCAGGTCCGTTCGGCGGATGTGGCCCGCGATATTGCCCTGGAAATGGGCCTGCCTCAGGAAAAGATTGACGCTATCCGCATGGCCGGTGCCATTCACGATATCGGCAAGCTGTCGATCCCGCCGGAGATACTGACCAAGCCCGCGAAGCTGACCAGTGTAGAGTTCGCGTTAATCAAAGAACATTCCCGAAGCGGATACGAGATTCTGAAAAACGTGGAATCCCCGTGGCCGCTGGCGCAAATTGTTCATCAGCATCACGAAAGAATGGACGGTTCCGGCTATCCCAGAGGCCTGAAAGGAGATGAAATTTCCCTGGAGGCGAGAATTCTCGCCGTTGCCGATGTCGTATCAGCTATGGTTTCCCATCGTTACCATCGTCCGGCCCCGGGCATGGAGGCCGCGCTCGATGAAATCGGAAAAAACAGGGGAACGCTTTACGACGGTATCGTGGCTGACGCCTGCCTGAGATTATTCAGGGAAAAAGGCCATAAGCTTACCTGAATCAGATTAAATTTCCCCGGGTCGCAGCAATCTTCTTCATTTTTGCATCGGCGAGGATGAGCGCCATTCGTCATAAAATGCCGCATGTGCTTTTTCATCGCGGAGAATTACCTGGATGGCTTTGTGAAAGCTCGTGTCTTCCCCTGTGGCCAGAGCCTGTTCGATCTGTTCCACAGCCTGTTTTTCCGCAATGTTCAGTTTTTTAAGCTTGGCCTCAAGCGGGAGGGGACGCATGGCCCAGGCAGCCATTTTTCCGACAAAATGCCAGAGCTGTTCTCCCCCGGGCGCGTTGCCATACAGGTTTTGGCTGCATTTCTGGAAGAGCCGTCCGTGCATGCGCTCATCGTCGGAAAAGGTCTGAAGCCTTTCCCCGAGGTTAGGATTTTGCCTGCCATATTGCTTTGCCAGGGCGCTGTAGAGGCCTGTGCCGATCATCTCCAGGCGAAATGATCTTTGAATCTCCTTTTTCAGATCTTTCATATTGGTTTTCCTTTTTTCAGTGAATATTGAAGATTTGCCTGAACTCCTCCCCGTTCATGGCGTTGCGAAGCCATAGGGTTATATCGGGGGGATCGTAAAAAGGCTGTTCTCGGAACCGTTCAAGAAACGGGCTGAAGTAGCTCCGGTCAAATGCTTCGAGACGTTCGGCCACGACATCCTTCACCTGCCGGCCGCCGGGCCGGCAAAAACGGGACTTGCCGGGACTGAGCATCCCCAGGTCGAGAAAAGTTTTGAGCTTGTGTTCGCACCGGCAGGGGTTGTTTTTATTGACCTGGCCGCAGACGCCATTCATATAGGCATGAACTTTTCGCCGCCCCCGGGAGAGGAGCTGGCGAAAACCGGCCCTGGTGACCTCCATCAGGTCGGCGCCCACGACATCGGTGACGGCGAAAACAGCGCCCAGAATAAATGCCAGACGCTCCTTGCGATTCAGGCACATGAGCATGCCCATCATGCATCCCGTTTTCAGCTCTTCCGTGAGTATTTTTTTGTCAGGGTGGGAAAATTCCCGATGGTCCGGCAGTTTTTCAATGAGGGAAACATACGTATCAAAGTCGTGGATTCGCACTTCAAATTTCCGTTTTTTCATGTCGAGGACGTGGTTTGCCGCAATACGGTAAAGCCAGGTCCGAAACAGCCCCTTTTGGGGATCATACGACGACAGTCCCGTGATCATTTTGATGAGAATCTCCTGGGTGATGTCGCCTGCATCGTCGGGATCCATGACCATCTTAACAGCGATATTGAAGATCCAAGCCTGATGCCGCAGGATGAGCTTCTCCAGAGCCTCTTGGCTGCCGTGACAGGCCTCGCTGACCAGACCGCAATCGTCACCGTCGTCGTCTTGTTTTTCTATAAAAGGATTATACATGATTTTTTTCAGCCTGGTGTCATCTTAATGGACAGTATGCCGTTCTGGAGGGTTGCCTGAAACGGCTTGAGCGGTTTTTTTGCGGGTCCTCTCAGAAGTCCGCCGTCCAGAGAATATTTGGAGCTCCCGAGACTGGGGCAGACAAAACGGCGGTTCTTATGGTCGTATTCGACTTCCACGCCCCGGTGCGTGCAGGCAAGCGAGACAACCTGATAGGCATTCTCCCCGGTATGAGCAAGCATGATCCCCTGGGGAATCGCTTCATTCTTGATCTTAACCGCGCCGCCGACCTGACTCAGAACCGGCTCTTTTGAAAGATCGATGAGATATTCATCATCCTTTCGCGTCAAAGCCTCGGGCCTGATGGCGACCGTATTGCCGACTTTTGTAAAGGTGGCGCATCCGTTCAAACCGCACAGGCAGGTTGAGGCGACAACAACCGTTGCGGCGCCTGCTTTCAAAAACTCCCTTCTTTTCATTTCCTTCATGGCTTCCTCCATTATTTTAATTTCGGACGGGCAACCGTCGTTTGTTATGCACTGATACGATTCATGACGGCATGTGTGACGAAAAAAATCTTAAAAGCGTTAAAAATAACAGAATACGAAATATGTCCGGAAATAATTTATGGATTTGAATGTCTCTTTAATGCCGCTGAATATATGAGGCGGCAAACTGCGTGTCAAGAAGATTTTGGCACAAGATATCATTTTCACTTCAGGGGAAAAGGCGATAAGCTTACATAGTGGTAAACAATATTAAACAAGACATCATTTCCGATAAACATTTATTAATAAAGAAATATTTTAAATATTTCGCCACAAAAACAGGTCAATAATTACCACTTGACAAATAAAATGGTGGTGGTATTATTTTTGAAAATCGACCGGTACGTTTCTGATCTTCACCTGCACGTTTTCTGTCCATATAAGATCCATAAACGCGCCAACGCGTTAGAGGTTTGGTGTATGGATCGCGCTCATCGTAAAAACATCGACAATCTACGAAAATTGATCAAGGAGGATCCTATGAAAAAACTGTTCGTTTTATCAATGAGTTTAATCATGTTATTGGGCAGCGTCACCATTGGTAATGCCTGGTGGTGGGACGAATGCAAAACCAAATATCCGATCGTGCTCGTGCATGGCGCGTTTTTCCGCGACAAAAATATGCTGGGCATCAATTACTGGTGGGGCATTGACAATACGCTGAGACAAAAAGGCGCTAAAGTTTATGTTTCCAATCAGGATCCTTTCAACGGCGTCAATCCCAGAACTCAGCAGCTCGCCAATGAGCTGGCCTATCAGTATAAGCTGTTCGGGGGACCGCTTTATAAGTTTTCGAAAATAAACATGATCGCCCATTCCATGGGACCGCTGGACAGCAGAAACCTGATCACCAACTATGCGATACCGGGCGTTTGCGCGGCCGGTTCCTGCAACTCTAAAGTGGCCACGCTCACCAGCATCAGCGGCACGCACAAAGGATCAGAAGTCGCCGATGTGTTGTACTGGGCGTACAATGAAATTCCGATTCTCGGCCCGATTGTCGGCGACGCTTTAACCGATCTGATCGATGTATTTGGCGAAACTTTTGAAATGGCCGGAGAACAGAATACCAAGCTGCTGCTTGATAATTTAATTTCCGACTTCGTCATCAATACCTTTAATCCGAATACTCCCAACATGCCCGGCGTGAAGTATGAAGCATACGGCGGCAAGATTAATTATATCAATCCGGCGGCTGATCTTCTTGGGCAGACCGTTGCCGGGGTCTTGTATACCGTAATGAATCTGATGGGCGCCGGCGATAACGACGGTCTGGTATCCCTGGACAGCGCCCGCATTCCGGCATTGTGTAAAGCGGGAACAACCTGCTCGGCGCCGGTATGGAAAGGCAATATGGAAACGTCATTATTGTATCCGGGCGTCAACCATTTTTATGAAATCAATCATTTCCTCGGCATAACTCCCGGCTGGAATGCCAAGGGCTTCTACGTCAACGTGGCCAGGGATTTAAAGGCAAGAGGTTATTAATATTTGGTTCATGAATTTCAGGGAAGGGGCTGGCCGGCAAGGCAGCCCCTTTTTTAATCCGGGTCTATCGGCTGAACTTCTACAAGGGTCATCACCAGCTTGTAATCAAAGGTTTCGCTGGCGCTAAGCTCAATATGCCGGTAAACATCCTTCCCCGATTGATCCAGAAGGATATGTCGCTTCAGCGCGCCGGATGACGCATACAGCTTAATTTCATTTTTCAGCGAATCGTTTTCGATCACATCAATCCGGCTGCCGTTTGCTCCGGGATAGCGACAGACCCTCTCTCCGGAAGATAAATATCCTTTCGCCTGCATGCGTCCTTCCGGCTCCAGAAAAATCAGTTTGATGTCATCAACCATATTTTGCGCGAATTGTCCGGCATCGAAAGGCGGCAGAGCGCGGATGACGTTGAGGGCTTCCGGTGTTGACTCCGCTTCAAACAAAACCAGCCCTTCCGCGGTCATGACCGCGCAGGATATGGATCGGAAAACAGGATCCACCAGGGTAACGCCCATCACCACATTTCGGGTCTGACCGGCCGCCCTGATTTCGATGGTGTGCACCAAACGGGATTTTTCTTTCAAATAGGGGGACGGACAGGCTAAGGAGGGCTTACGAAGCGGCGACGAATCGGGATGAATGGCCGGCAGCGTCGCGCAGGAAAAAAGAAAAAATAGTGGCCATAAAAGAAACAATTTTTTCATTGAACGTTCCGGAACACAGAGGAATCAATCGTCTCGTTGATTTTGACATTGTTGAAATTGATTTGCGTATAGCTGTCGGCGCCTTCAAAGATTTTGACGGATTGAATCACGCCGGCTTTCTGCGCGAGCGCGATTTCTATTTTTTGAATCATGCTTTTCATTTTTTCATCAACGGGCGTCAGGGCGATGACCGTATTGTCTTTCCGGCTGACGACGGCTTTAAAGGACGGATTGCGGTCGAACCTGCCGGTCATCCAGCCGGCCACTTCGCTTAGGACAATTTTCATGGCCTGCACGCCGCCGGATTTGTCTTCCGCCATTTTCCCGTCAGCATAAATGTAACGTCTGGTATTGCCTTGATGGGCAATGACGACGCTCTTCAGCGGCTTGAAATATTCCCAGCGCAAAGCGTCAGGTGCCGCAAAATAAAAACGGCCTTCCGAGATCAGCGGCCGAGTCAGGATTTTCATGGATTTCTTCTGGACGAAATCAGCCTTGAGGGTTTTGATCCGTGCGGATTCCCGGCTCAACTTTTCCAGATCATTTTCGGCGGCAACGCCCGAATGATGCAGCATCAAAAAGACGCCGCAGAAGACACAAACCAGCAAACATAAAAAACGATAACGTTTGATCAGCATATTCCTCCATTGATGCCGATGACCTGACCGGTAATATAAGAGGCGTCGCTGGAGCACAAAAAGCGGATGACGCCGGCAACGTCCCGGGGTGTGCCCAGGCGCGCCATCGGGATCATTTTTTTTATGTCCGCCACCGGCGCTTCCTTGATCATATCGGTTTCGATCAATCCCGGTGCGACAACATTGACGCGGACGCCGAAACGGGCGACTTCCGCGGCGAGCGCACGTGAAGCGGCAATGATGCCCGCCTTGGCTGCCGCGTAATTGGCCTGTCCACGATTGGGCATCAGCGCCGAAAGCGAGGAAACGGAAACGATGGATCCGCATTTCCTGCGGACCATTTCCCGCAGCACCGGCTTCGTAATGTTGTAAAATCCCTTCAGGCTGGTGTTAATGACGCTGTCCCATTCCTCTTCGCCCAGCAGCATGAAAAGACCATCGGCCGTGATTCCGGCGTTATTGACCAGCACCTGAATATATTTATGGCGCTCGGTAATCGCTTTCACCGCTTCGATGGTCTGCGCATGATCGGCCACGTCAAACGGACAGATCTCGCCGTCGCCGCCCGCGTAGCGCACAAGATTGAGCGTCTCCTGCGCCGCTGTTTCATTGGATTTAAAATTGATCACGACAAAATAGCCGGCTTGCGCCAGTTCCACGGCCGTGGCGCGTCCGATCCCGCGGCTGGCGCCCGTAACAATCGCTGTTTTTTTCTCCTCCATCATATTTTAGATCTCCTTCTTATTGCTGATCATTGTCATTCAGGCGCATGGCCTGCAGTGTGGCGGTGACAAGGATGTCCTCTCCGCTCTTCACGGTGCCCTCCACCACGCCATAATTGTCAAAAGAGTACTTGCTTTCCAGCAGGATGATTAAATGGGTGCCCACCGGTATTTTGTCCACGTAAAATTCAGCGTTTTTGATGCCGACAAGCCATCCCTTAACACCCGACTCCCCCCGCTGTTTTCTTTTATAACCCTCCACAATCGCCGCGGTTTGCGCAATCGCTTCAATCAGAACCAGTGAATCGGCAGCCTGGCCGTCATAGAGCGGCCATTCGGAAGTCACCGTTGCCGAGCTGACGGCGGACATGTCCTGAATGTCATGAACACCCGTAACGATTTTTATTTTTTCCCGATGCGGGATTAAATTGTCAATATCAATATTCAGCATAGGCAAGATGGATTTATTGCTGTAAACTAATGAAAAAAAAGGATAGAAGTCAATAAGAAATGTGATATTTATTGATCAGCAGTGAATTTTGCCTCTTTTTGCGGCAAACCATAAAGAATCACGGAAGGGATCATCATGACCGGTTTCAAAAAAGACATCTTCCGGAGCGCCTGTCAGCAAATGCTGGCGCCGTCCAAAGCGGCATGCCGGAAAGACTTTACCCTGTCCGGATACAGCTACGGCGATGTGTTCGCACTCGCCGCCGGATTGCAAAAGACGCTGTCCGGATGCAGTGGAGAAAAAAATCTCTGTCTCTGCACAACGAACAAGGCGGTGGCCGCCGCCTGCATTCTGGCCGCGCTGACCGGCGCCTGTAAATTAATTCTGCCTTATTCCTTTTCGGCCCTCGCCATGAAAGAAATGCGCGACGCGACCGGCTTTAACTTCGCGATTGCCGATCAGCCGGAAGAAATGCCGCCCGGTGTGGAAGTCATCACGCCGCTGCCCGCCGCGGCTGAAAATATAAAGCTCGAAGCGATTATTGATCCCGATGAACATTTCCTGCGTCTTTTTACCGGCGGTTCAACAGGCAAGCCGAAAGTATGGTCCAAATCCCCCCGCAATTTATTCACGGAAGCCTTTTATATCCGGGATAAATTTGCTCTGTCGGATAAAGATATTTTTGTGGCGACTGTCCCGCCCTACCATATCTACGGCCTGCTTTTTTCCATTTTAGTGCCGTTTGTCTCCCGGGCGCGCATTTTGCCCGATATCTACACTTTTCCGCAGGAAATCATTTCCACGATCAACAAAAACAAAGCAACCGCTCTGGTTAGCGTCCCCATCCATTACCGGGTTCTGAAAGTTGAGGGACTGTCCGTTCCCTCCCTGCGCTACGCCTTTTCTTCCGCGGGCGCTCTTGATCGGGCGGATGGACTGTATTTTCTGGAAAAGACCAAAGTGGGCATCACGGAAATCTACGGTTCGACCGAAACCGGCGGCATTGCCTCCCGTTGCGTGAGCGACAACACCGACCGATGGCAGACTTTCGATATTGTCTCGTGGAAACTGAAAGACAGCAGGCTCTGTGTCAAATCAGATTTCACCTCACCGGAAATGGAAAGAGACGCTGAAGGTTTCAGTCTGACCGGAGACCAGGCGCGCACAGAAGAGAACAACGGCTTCGTCCTGCTGGGCAGAGCCGACGGGGTTGTGAAGGTCGCCGGAAAAAGAGTCGATCTGCTGGACATTCAGAATAAAATTAAAACACTGCCCACGGTCAGCGACGCTTTTGTTCTGGCGCTTCCTTCAGACAAGGGCCGGGACAGCGATATCGCTGCGGTTGTCGCCTGCAATTTGACCGAAACCCGCTTAAAAAGGCTGATGATGGACATGCTGGAGCCCTACGCCGTTCCCCGCCGCGTCAAAATTATCTCAGTCATCAACCGGACAGCCGCCGGCAAAATCGACCGCCGCCGAATGGAAAAATTATTTTTAAGCGAAAAATGACATCATCCGCATGGACTCATCACCTGCTTACGGGCGATCCCACCGGAGGAATAAAAAGCCGGGGCGGGCAAGAAACGAATGGAGCGGTTTCAAATACTTTATCGGGGTCAATTCGCTGATCTGAGTGAATATTGTCATTTCCAGACGATTATGTTATCTAAAGCCATCAGGTCAGCATCGTAATGATCGCAGGTTCATTGTTAGGTGAACAGGGAAAAGTTTTTCATCCATTACAGAGTCCATCATGAACGTGAAATTTCATCCGCTTACGCTCAAATTTACCGGCGAGTTTTCGCATCTTGAAGAGCCGTTTCAAAACTATTACTATCAGGAATCCATCGCCCAACTCCGCATTGTCCTGATCCTGGGAGCACTGGCCTACTCGCTCTTCGGTATGCTGGATGCCCTGCTCATGCCGGAACAAAAATATACCCTATGGCTGATTCGTTTTATCGTTGTGTGCTGCATCCTATTTGGCGCTGCGCTGGCAGCGTTTTCCAGTCAGTTTAAATCCTACATGCACCCTTTTCTCACAGGTCTGCTGATTCTGTCCGGCGGAGGCATTGTCTGGATGATAGCCATTGCTCCGCCTCCATTCAATTATTATTATTATGCCGGCCTGATTCTTGTTCTTTTGTGGGGCTACTCCTTTCTTTGTGTCCGGTTCCTCTGGTCCTCATTTGCCGGTCTGGCGATTGTCTTGTTATACGAAATAACAGCCATCTGGATCCATCCGATTCCGCCGTCTGTTCTACTCAGCAACAATTTTTTTCTTCTCAGCGGCAATATCGTTGGCATGCTATCCTGTTACGTCATGGAATTTTACGTGCGCCGCGACTTTTTCATGCAGCAGCAGCTGGAAATTGAAAAAGATAATTTTCAAAGAATGAATCAGGAACTGGAAGAGCGGGTCAGAGAACGCACGCTGGATTACCAGCTTGTTAATAAGGCTCTGCAGCAGGAAGTCGCGGGGCACCGGCTGGCGGAGCAGTCCCTGAGGGCCAGCGAGGAACGTTATCGGGCCCTGGTGGAAAATGCCAGCGATATGGTTTTCCGCACCGATAGAAAAGGATATTTCACTTTTGTCAATGTTTCCACCATCCTGATGACCGGTTACGATGAAGATGAAATTATCGGCAAACGCTATATTGATATGATTCACCCGTCGATGCGCGAGGGGGCTTTGAAATTTTTCGACAATCAAATCATCCAGAAAATCAAAAACACCTATTCTGAATTTCCGATCTTCAAAAAAGACGGCAGTGAAATCTGGCTCGGACAGAATACCCAGTTAATTATAGAAGGCGGAAAAATTATGGGCTTTCAGGCCGTGTCCCGTGATATTACCGAACGGAAAAAGCTGGAAAAAGATTTAAAAGAGAGCGAAGAAAGATACCGGCAGCTAAGCATCATTGATGATCTGACCCAGCTTTATAACGCGAGACATTTTCACAGTCAGATCAAAATGGAAATCAATCGGTTGGAACGCTATGATTATCCTTTGACGCTTCTTCTTTTGGATCTCGACGATTTCAAGGCTTTTAATGATACGTACGGCCATATTGAAGGGGATCAGGTTTTAATGCGCCTGGGCCTGGTGATCAAAAGATGCCTCCGGAAGGCGGATTCAGCCTACCGCTATGGAGGCGAAGAATTTATTGTTATTCTGCCCATGACCACAGGAGCGGAGGGCATGGTCACGGCGGAAAGAATCCGGGAAGAATTAAACAAGGAGGCTTTCTCTCCGCAGCCGGGAAAAAACGTGCATCTGACCATCAGCATCGGACTGTCGCAGTATAAACAAAAAGAAAGCATTAGAGATTTTGTCAGCCGTGTCGATCAACTGATGTACCAGAGCAAAAGAAACGGAAAAGACAGAATCAGTTCCGGATAAGTGTCATCAACACGGCAAAACAATAAATCACCTTTTATATCTGCCCATCAATTGCGCTTCTGCCAGAATATGCCCTTTGATCACCTGGAGCAATTCATCTTTTGTCAGGCCGGCTTCCGCATTTAGCATCGTATCCAGTGCGTATAATTTGAAATAATAGCGGTGCATGCCGTCCGGAGGACAGGGACCGTCATACCCGAAGCGTCTGGATGTGTTTTTGCCGTTTTTCCCCAATCGGGCAAGGTTCTCGTCGCGGGCAACATTTTCCGGCAGAGCCTGAACCACGGCGGGAATATCATACAAGACCCAGTGCACCCAGAGTCCCACGGGCGCGTCAGGATCATCGCAGATCAAGGCAAAACTTTTTGTTTTTTCAGGAGCGCCACTCCAGGAGAGGGGCGGTGAAATATTCCGGCCGTCACAGGTGTATTTCGACGGAATCATGCCTTCATGATGAAAAGATGCGCTTTTTATTTCCATGGTTTTCCCTCCTTTTGTTTGAGCATTAATCGGATCTTTTGCCTGAAGCATCGCTGAGCCGCCGGCAATCAGGCAAAGACTCAGTAAAAAACAGAGAAGATATTTTTTCATTTTTTTCCTCCTCAAGTCTGTGGCCGATGGATTGCAGGTATTTTAACCGGCGCCGTGCAAATCGTCAATAGTTCTTATGAATCAATTTGACACCAGGACCCGCTGTGGTATCATTGCTCCACTAACGGTTTGGCCAGGCAATTTATGAAGATCGATGAACAAATCCGACGGGAAAGCGGTGTCCACGGGGAACAATGGAACGCCCTGCACGAGGGGTATTTTTCCGATGCCATCATTGCCCGTCCGCTCATTGAAACCATCACGCGCTATTTATCCGCTGCGGATGCCGATGTCATCGTGGATCTGGGAGGAGGCACAGGATTTATTCTGCGCGAACTGGTGGAGCAGGGCATAACGGCACATAGGATTCCTGTCAATCTCGATTGTTCCGAAACGCAGCTGGAAGCCGCGGGAAAGGGCGGCGTCTCCTGTATCCGCGGCATGATTTCCGACTTCCGCCGCAGCGATCTGGTCCACAACGACACAAAACGCATGTTTTTTATTATGCGGTCGGTTCTGCATTACTTCGGCAGGGAGGACTTGTCCACCATCCTTCAACACATTCGCCGTCAGGCTCGGACGGGAGAGATGTTTGTTCACCAGAGCGCATGTTTTGAAAACTCGAGAGACGCGCAGTGCATCAACCGTCTGTATCTTGAAATGGCTTCTCCCAAATGGTATCCGGTCACCGAAGATTTGCGCGACAGCATGACGGCTACCGGATGGGACGTGATGGATATCACTCCGGCGCCGCCGCTGAAATTGTCATCGGCTGAACTCGGACAGCGCTACGGGATTGATGAACAGGATCTCTTGAGGATCCGTAGCAGGTTGATGGATGAATTCGGAGAAATGGGGAATATCTTTCAATGCACAAGAAATGGTTTTGTGGCCTATCTCCAATACATGATTTTTGTTGGCCTTGCTGTTTAATGATTTTTGGGTGATTTAAGAGATAAAGATAATTTACAAAAAAGGAGGATATCTGTGAAACGTTTTTTATTCGTGATGATGTCAGTTTTATTTTTATCCGTTGCCGGAGGACAGGCGTTTGCTCAGGATAATCTGGAAACTGCCGCCGCTAAAATCGAAAAAAAAGTTTCTACTATCTTGAAAGGACTGGGAAAGACTATTTCCTGTAGTGCCGGCGAAATGAGCAAAACAATGCCCGATGACCACGCCCAAATCAGAAAAATTCTGCAACAGAATTGGAAATCCGGCAGCCCGCATGTCATCGATTCCGCATTTATCGATAAAAAAGGCATTATGAAATTGATCGAACCGGACATATACAGCCAATACGAAGGTTCAGATATCTCCGGGCAAGAAGCCGTCATCAGGATGATGAAGACAAAAAAACAGCGTATGAGAAATTTATTTCTTTCTGTTGAAGGCATAAAATCAGTTGACATAGAATACCCAGTTTTTTCGGACAAAAAACAATTCCTCGGTTCTGTGAGTATGTTGATCAAACCGGATGAAGTCATTGGCGTTGTGGCCGCTCCGATTGAGAAAGAACTGGGCGTGAAATGCTGGGTGATGCAGAAAGACGGAGTCATTCTTTATGAAACGGATGAGACACAGATAGGGCTTAACATATTTACAGATCCTCGCTATAAAAATTATCCTGAGCTGATCGCTCTGGGAAAAAGAATGATTAAAGAAAAAGACGGTCAAGGATTTTATTCATTTCAGGCCCAGGGAACAAAAAATATTGTCAGGAAAAAGGCTTGCTGGAAAACAATTCATTTTTTCAATAACGACTGGATTGTGGTAGCTTACAAGGAAGCAAAGCAGTAATTGCTATAATCAATAAATAAAAAGGAGGATTGATGATGAGTAGAAAATTTAAACGTTACGGAAGGATTGGAACGGTTGTTTTCATGGCGGCCATATTCTCTTTAACATTAACCATGTTGAAAACCAATATCTGTTCTGCTGAGACAGGTTCCAGCCCCGGCATTGAGTGCAGCAAGGACATTGCGAAAAATATTGTACATGCTACCGCGTTGGGACTGGGTGAAATCCTGAAAGAGGTAAAGGCAGAAGACAAACGAGTTGCCCTGATCCGCAGCTTCATCAGTTCCATCCGTTTCTATCCGGACAAATCGGGATATTTTTACGTTTACAACAGCAAGAACGTGAATATCGCCCATGCAACGCAGAAAGACTTACAGGGCAAGGACCTGAATGATCATAAAGATGTTAAAGGGAAATTTGTAATTCGCGAACTCAACGCGGCGGCGAAGAAAGGCGGCGGATTTGTTGAATTCTATTGGGTAAAACCAGGCGTCAAGGGCGAACAAAAGAAAATGGGGTATGTTGAACCGATTCCCGGCACAGACTATTTCATCGGTACCGGCGTTTATCTTCAGTAATCATTGATAACATTGAGCAATATTATGTTCTGCCCGAGATGCAAAAAAGGATACCAGGAAGGTGTTGAGACCTGCGCCTCCTGCGGCGCTGATCTGGTCGATCGGTTGCCGCGGGAGGCATCGGATTCTTCCAGCAATGATGAGTTTGTGGAGGTTTTCTCTACGTATCATCAGGACGATATATCTTTTTTAAAATCCATTTTCGATGGTGAAGACATCCCTTATTTTTTCCAGGGAGAAAGTTCCATTATGCTGATTGCCGCGGGCGCCTATGCCCGCCTGATGGTCAAGGCTGAAGACGCGGAAAGAGCGCGGGAAATTTTACAGAACTTGGGATTTGTTGCAAACTCTGAAACCCCCTCTTAAAGGATTCACCGTTCATCCAGAATCATTATTTCATGAGCTGCCGCGCGGCGGTGCAAATACGCTCTACATTGGGCAGAACCTCATCCTCCAGACGGCGACTGTAAGGAATCGTTGTCCGGGTGCAAACACGCGCATACTTGAACGTTATCCCGGTTTCCAGAACCACTGCCGCCAGTTCACCCGAGAGACCAAAGGTTTCATAATCTTCATCGACAACAAGCAGACGTCCTGTTTTCCCGACTTCCTGACAGACTGATTTTTTATCCAGAGGCGAAACAGTCCGCAGATCCAGTACGCCTGCTGAAATCCCTTCGGCTTCCAGTAGCGTCGCTGCCTCGAGGGCGCGATGCACACTGACGCCTAAACTGATGATCGTTAAATCATGCCCGTCCCGACGAAGAGTGGCTTCTCCGAGGGGAAGCGGTTCCCATTTTTGGGGAACGGATCCTTTGGTCCCCCCGGCGGGGATATCGAAGCTCACCGTCTTTCGTGCTCCCGAACCGAGAAATTCCAGCCACATTTCAGAGAGGAGTTTATGTTCGAGGATAATCACGGGGCCATCTTGTTTCAAAGCCGCCAGCATCAGTCCGCCGGCGTCTGCCGGCGTGGATGGCACAATGACAGTCAGGCCAGGAATATGGGCCAGCATCCCCCACAAAGACTGTTCATGTTGTCCGCCGTCGCCATAACCGCCGCCGCATGGTGCACGCACAACAAGAGGTGCGGTCCATTTTCCACCGGAAAAGGCCTCGACTTTGGCGGCGTGGTTCAGCAAGGCGTCCATGCACACTCCCAGAAAATCCACCATGTACATTTCCACCACGGGACGCAAGCCAGCCATAGCGGCGGCCACGCCCGCTCCTAAAAAAGCGCTTTCGCTGATAGGCGTTCCCCTCACGCGCCGGGGGCCAAAACGCACCAGCAGGTCGCGCCGCAACAGGGGAATATCTTCACCAAAGACAATAATGTGGGGATCTTCAGCCATAGCCTGGGCAAGAGCGTCGTCAACCGCCTGTATAAAGGACATGGTTTTCATGATGGTACCTCCCCCAAAACAGTGATCAGGATATTATGGATATCCTCTTCCATCCGGTCTTCCATGGCTTTTAATCGCGTTTCGTCCGACTGCAGGGCCGCTCGCGTATGGAGAATTGGGTCATGGGCATGATCCCGCCGTGGATCGCGCAGAGCCGCTATAACGGAAGACATTATACTTTTCAGACCGGTAATTCTTTCGCTCACCGCGGCGCCGTGCAACTTCAGGATGGATTTTGTCAATCCGACCGCGACTTTCGGCATTTCTTTGAGAGGATCACGCAAGATTCTTATCGTTTGCAATCCAAGAAAATGACCTTCGAGATGAACGCATCGGGCATGGAGAAAAACCGGCCCTTCTCCGGATCGGATACGCTCAATGGCCGAGTGCGCGATTTCCCACACCCGGGCTGCATCCACGCCGTCAACACTGAAAGCCAGTAGGCCCAGTCCTCGGGCGCGGTCATCCAGATTGCCGGCTGTCGAAACATCCGATTGGGTGGTGATGCCCCAGCCATCGTCCTTACAGACAAACAAGACCGGCAATTTCCAGACGGCGGCGAGATTCATGGATTCCATCAACATGCCCTGATTCATCGCGCCGTCGCCGAAAAAGGCAACAGCAATCGATTGGGGATGCAAATACTGAGCCGCCAGGGCAAAACCGGCTGCAGCCGGTCCTGCTGAACCGACAATGCCTGAGGAAGCAGCCAGGTGCTCTTTCGAAAAAAGATGCATGTGTCCGCCCATGCCACCGCAAAGGCCTTGTGGATGACCGAGAAATTCGTGGAGGAGAGATACGGAGTCAACGCCCCGCATCAGTAAGGCGGCGGTTCCGCGATGATCGAGAGCCATCGCGTCGCCATCCCTCAGTTGAGACACAACGCCGGCAATAATGCCTTCTTCGCCTGTTCCCAGATGCATCTCGCCGGAAATCAAACCCTCGTACCAGAGCTTCGTAGCGGCTTCTTCAAATAGGCGAGCCTTCAGCATCAGAGCGTAAAGGGACCATAAATCGGGTGCCATAATTACCTCGCTGTTGCTGCAAGTTAAAGTTGATATACTCCAATGTTTTTTTCGTGATTTGAGGGGATTCTACTGCCTTTCCGCGTAACTGTAAATATAAAAATATTCCAGGTCATTCACGGGGATTAACATTGTGTCGATCAATGCCCCGTGCAAAAACATTAAAAGTTAAGAAAGGTCGTAAGGAATAGGATTGTACCGGATTCCCCTGCGTCAGAGGAATCCGGTACAATGAATTTATTTGATCTCCGCGTGATAGCTTTGCAGGGATTTCGCACGGCCGTGACCCTGTTTGAGAGCCGCGATGCCCTTGACTGCCGCAACAGCCGCCGCGATGGTCGTGATATAAGGAATCTTGTATTTGATTGCCGCTTTGCGGATGTAGGAATCGTCATATTTGCTGAGGCGTCCCGCCGGCGTGTTAATGACCAGCTGAATCTCTCCGTTTTTAATGGCGTCAACAATGTTGGGTCTGCCTTCGTGCATCTTTAAAATTCTTTCGGCCTCGATGGAGTTTTCATTCAGGAATTTATGAGTTCCTTCGGACGCCAGTATTTTGAACCCTATTTTCTTGAACGCGCGCGCAACTTCCAGAACGCCGCCCTTGTCCTTTTCCTCGACCGTAATCAGAACGGTTCCCTGCGAGGGTAAATTCTGCTGCGTTGCTTCCTGCGCTTTATAGTAAGCCAGCCCGAACGAATCGGCCAGTCCCAGGACTTCTCCAGTGGAGCGCATTTCCGGTCCAAGAACCGGATCAACTTCTGGATACATGTTGAAGGGGAATACCGCTTCCTTCACGCCGAAATGACGGAATGCTTTATTCTGCAGATTCAAATCCTTCAGTTTTTTGCCCAGCATGATCTGCGTGGCCAGGCGAGCCATGGAAATGTTACAGACCTTGGAGACCAGAGGCACGGTGCGGGAGGCACGGGGATTGGCTTCCAGGATGTAAACGACATCGTTGGCAATCGCATACTGAATGTTCATCAAACCGACCACGCCGAATTCGACGGCGATCTTCTTTGTGTAGTCATTAAGGGTATCAATATGCTTCAGCGGAATGCTCACCGGCGGAATCACGCAGGCGGAATCGCCGGAATGAACGCCGGCCAGCTCGATATGTTCCATGACGGCCGGAACAAAAGCGTCGGTGCCGTCGGAAATCGCGTCAGCTTCGGCTTCGATGGCGTTCTCCAGAAACTTGTCGATCAGAATCGGCCGTTCGGGTGTGACGCCAACCGCCGCGTTCACGTAGCGTTTGAGCATGGACTCATCATGCACAACTTCCATGCCGCGTCCGCCCAGCACATAAGAAGGACGCACCATCAGGGGATAGCCGATGTCACCGGCGACTTTGAGCGCCTGTTCCAGATTGCTGGCCATCCCCGACTTGGGCATCGGAATGCCCAGTTTGTCCATCATCATGCGGAAGCGGTCGCGGTCTTCCGCCAGGTCGATGGTTTCCGGTGAGGTGCCGATGATGTTCACGCCGGCTCTGGCAAGTTCATCCGCGATGTTGAGTGGCGTCTGTCCTCCGAATTGAACAATCACGCCTTCCGGTTTTTCTTTTTCGTAAATGCTCAAAACATCTTCCACAGTGAGCGGTTCAAAATAAAGTTTGTTCGAGGTGTCATAATCGGTGGAAACCGTTTCGGGATTGCAGTTGACCATGATGGATTCGATTCCCTCGTCGCGCAGGGCAAATGCCGCGTGCACGCAGCAGTAATCGAATTCGATTCCCTGGCCGATGCGGTTGGGGCCGCCACCCAGGACCATAATCTTGCGGTTCTTGGTTACAGATACGGTATCTGGGGCATTGTAGGTGGAAAAATAATAGGCCGCATTTTCCACGCCGCTGACCGGCACGGCTTCCCAGGCTTCCGCCACGCCCAGCGCCAGACGCTGTTTGCGGATTTCTTCTTCATCCCTGCCGAGAATCTGCGCCAGATATTTGTCGGCAAAACCGTCTTTCTTCGCCTGAATCAGCAAATCATCAGGCAGTTTTTTCTTTTTGCATTGAAGAATTTTTTCTTCCAGGTCGACCAGTTCCTTCATCTGTTCGATGAAATATTTTTTAATGTAGGTTTTGGCCGACAGCGCGTCAACCGCGGCTCCCTTGCGCAGCGCTTCATACATAATGAACTGTCTTTCGCTGGACGGTTCGGAAAGCATTTCCATCAATTCTTCCAGCGATTTTGAATTGAAGTCTTTCACAAAACCAAGGCCGTAGCGTTTTTTCTCAAGAGAACGGATGGATTTCTGGAAAGCTTCCTTGTAATTCTTGCCGATGCTCATGACTTCGCCGACGGCACGCATCTGCGTACCCAGTTTATCTTCCGATCCGGGGAATTTTTCAAAATCCCAGCGGGCAAATTTGACAACCACATAGTCTCCGGATGGTGTGTATTTCTCCAGTGATCCGTCGCGCCAGTAGGGAATTTCATCCATGGTCACACCGGAGGCCAGAATGGAAGAAATCAGGGCGATGGGGAAGCCGGTGGCCTTGGAAGCCAGCGCGGAAGAACGCGACGTACGCGGATTGATTTCAATGACGACCACGCGGTCGGTTTTGGGATCGTGCGCGAACTGCACATTGGTTCCACCGATCACCTGAATCGCTTCCACGATTTTGTAGGAATAATCCTGCAGACGTTTCTGTAATTCGGGAGAGATGGTCAACATCGGCGCGGTGCAGTAGGAATCTCCCGTATGCACACCCATCGCGTCCACGTTTTCAATAAAACAGACCGTGATCATCTGATTCTTGGCGTCACGGACAACTTCAAGCTCCAGTTCTTCCCAACCGATCACCGATTCTTCAATCAATATCTGGCCGATGAGACTGGCCGAAATGCCGCGGCTCGCAATGGTACGCAGCTCTTCCAGATTATAGACGATGCCACCGCCGGTGCCGCCCATCGTGTAAGCCGGACGAACGACCACGGGGTAGCCCATTTTCGCGGCAATCTTTTCCGCCTCTTCCACGGACGTGGCCGGCTCGCTTTTGGGCATTTCGATACCGAGCTTGTTCATCGTTTCCTTGAAAGCGATTCTGTCCTCGCCCCGTTCAATCGCATCGACCTGGACGCCGATAACCTTCACGCCGTGTTTTTCCAGAACGCCTTTTTTGTATAGTTCCGAAGTCAGATTGAGGCCGGTCTGTCCGCCCAGATTGGGCAGGATGGCATCCGGTTTTTCGTTTTCAATGATTTCCGTCAGGGTCTGCAAATTGAGCGGTTCGATATATGTGACGTCGGCCATACCCGGATCGGTCATGATGGTTGCCGGATTGGAATTCACCAAGACTATTTGATATCCGAGTTTGCGCAGCGCCTTGCAGGCCTGGGTTCCGGAATAGTCAAATTCGCAGGCCTGACCGATAACGATCGGCCCCGAGCCGATGATTAAAACCTTTTTAATATCTGTTCTTTTTCCCATGGGGTATCCTTTCTCTAAGGGAGTTATTTTTTATATTCAGCTTCAACAGTTATTCCGATTCCCCCGCGGACGGCAAATTCCGCGCTGACTTTACACCAGCGGGGTTTTAGCGCGGCGACAAGATCATCCAGAATAATGTTGGTCACGTGTTCGTGGAAAACGCCTTCATCCCGGAAAGACCATAAATAAAGTTTCAGCGATTTGGATTCGACAATTTTTTTATCCGGAATGTATTGAATCCTGATTTTGGCAAAATCCGGCTGACCGGTTTTCGGGCAGACACACGTGAATTCTTCCGTTTGCATGGTGACCAGATAATCGCGGTTTTCATTGTGATTGGGAAATGTCTCCAGTTTGCGCACCGGTTTGGCCGCTTTGCCCAGTAGAGTCAGGCCTGCCAGATCATTTTTCGTGATGTTTTTCGGCATGATTGAACCCCGATTCAAAATATTGTATCCGTTTACCGAAAGTGGGGTATAATATCAAGAATATTCGTCGTGAAAGCACAAAAATACTTATCTTATTGATATTAATTATCTTTATTCAAATCAGGATAAGGATAAAATACGGCAACAGCGGGTGATGAAAGGCCCGTCTATGGCAAATGCACGAGAAACGTTTTTGAGATAAAGTCGAAACTCAATTACTGGCCGGGAATAACGATTTTTGAAGCTTCCTGTCGCTCCATTTCCTTGGCTTCGGCAATCATCGCCTGAACGGTTTTTTCAATCGCCGCCGGCAATTTTTCCGCCGCTTCGCTGAGTGATTTCGCGCCTTCAATAAGACATTGAACCGGAATCGGCCCGTTGGGCGACATCAGCTGGGTCAAGCCGGTAAAAATAGGCTCTCTGCTGTCGTCAGGCGAGCCGTCAAGCTTGACGGGCAAGAGACGTCTGATGGTAGCAAAAGTCAGGTCTGTAAAAGCTTCTTCCTTATAAAGATTATCGGTATTAATTTTAATATCCGTCATTTTGGGGGCGCCATTACTCATGTTTTTTCTCCTATGATGGGGTTCATCTTTCATAATCCCCGAAAAACAACGGAAACGGTCATCACGGCCTCCATCTTTTCGGATCATAATCGTATCGATGTGACTACGTTAAATCAGTAAAAACTTCAATGAATATTTTCTCGTGCGACAATATCAGTGGTACGCGCCATTGCGCAGTCTCGTCCTGTGAAATAGACTGAGGGAATGAATGCGGCTCAAATTGGGAAACAGGCAACGACCTTGCGGGCATAAAAAATCGGGTCTTAACTTTTTCAAGCTAAGACCCGAAATTTATCTGCAAATTTATTTCTTAAATTACTTTGCAGGAGCGGGAGCCGGTGCTGCGGGAGCAGGAGCCGGTGCAGCTTCAGGAGCGGGAGCAGGAGCCGGTGTAGCTTCAGGAGCGGGAGCAGGAGCCGGTGCAGGAGCTTCAACTGTCGGAGCCGGTGCTGGTTCTTCAGCTTTTTTGCATCCTACTACTGACAGAGACAAAGAAGCAACAAGCATCATGGCTACAAAAATAGCAAATATTTTTTTCATTATAGGCAAACCTCCTTTCAAAGATTTATAAAGTTAATCCTTATATTGTGAGCAAAATACGCTTTTTTTTCGCCTTGTCAAGAACAAATTTAAGGTAATTTAATTCATGAGGCCAAAATTTTTAACTTCCAACTCATTGTTTATTTTATGAATTGCATCAAGCGAAAATATTTTTCAAAATATCTCTTGATTTTTGTTCATACTTTGCTACGGTGTTTGCACGCCATTTAATGGCGCAGCGACAAAAATAGCAAAGTAAAAACGGCAAAATCTTCAACAAATAAGCCCGTTACCGTAAGGAGCGGGTTTTTTGTTTTCTGACAGCATCTTTTAAAAACCCTGTTGAATGGAAGGTAACTCCCGTCAGGCACCGTCAGCCTTTCTCAATCGTCTTATGGAATTTGACTTTCGGCCATTCTTCCATCGTGTGTGAAAGTCGCCACTCGCTTAACGCCAGATAGACCAGGTTACCTTCGGCATCAAGAGCCAGATTGGTCTGATTCTTCTTTTGGAAATCATCCATTATTTTAACGTCGTCGCAGGTGACCCAGCGGGCGGCGGCGTAATCGGCTTTCTCGTAATCGGCATAAACGCTGTATTCGTCTTTGAGCCGCGACATGGTCACATCAAACTGCAGAGCACCTACCGCGCCCAGAATATTATCCGACCCCCACAGGGGTTTGAAAACCTGAATCGCTCCTTCTTCGGAAAGCTGGATCAATCCTTTTTGCAGATGCTTCATCCGCAGCGGATCTTTAAGCCTTACACGGCAGAAATGCTCGGGCGCAAAGTGCGGAATGCCGGTAAATTTGAGCGGTTCCTTCTGGGTGAAGGTGTCGCCTATTTTAATGGTACCGTAATTATGAATGCCGATGATATCGCCGGGATAGGCCTCCTCGATATTGGTGCGGTTCTGCGCCATGAAAATCGTGGCATTGGAGAGAGATACCTCCCGCCCGATACGGTGATGAACAACTTTCATGCCGCGCTGGAATTGTCCTGAACAGATCCGCATGAAAGCAATGCGGTCCCGATGCGCCGGATCCATGTTGGCCTGAATTTTGAAGACAAAGCCGGAAAAATCGTCCTCCTCCGGGCTCACTGCTCTGGTGGTTGTCGGACGCACAACCGGCGGCGGGGCGATTTCCACAAAAGCGTCAAGCAGTTCTTTGACGCCGAAATTGTTGATGGCACTGCCGAAGAAAACCGGCGTCTGGCTGGCTTTTAAGTATTCCCTGGGATCAAAGGGATTGGCCGCGCCTTCCAGCAGGGCAACTTCCTCGCGCAGTTCATCGGCCTGACGCTCCAGCAATTCATCCAGCAGCGGATCAGATAAATCGTTGATAACCACTCCCTCATCAGAACGTCTTGCTTTTCCCGGCGTGAATAGATGGAGTTTCTTATCGTACATATTGTAAACGCCCCTGAAACGCTTGCCCATGCCGATCGGCCATGACAGCGGTGAGCATTCGATCTGCAGCTTGTCTTCAATATCCGAAAGAATTTCCAGCGGCGGCAGGCAATCGCGGTCCAGTTTGTTGATGAAGGTAATAATCGGCGTATTGCGCAGGCGGCAGACTTCCATCAGCTTCTGGGTTTGTGTCTCGACGCCCTTGGCTCCGTCAATCACCATCAGCGCGCTGTCCACGGCCGTGAGCACCCGGTAGGTGTCTTCGGAGAAGTCCTGATGGCCGGGTGTGTCAAGCAGATTGATTTCGCAGTCCGCGTATTCGAATTTCATCACCGACGACGTCACCGAAATGCCGCGGTCTTTTTCAATGGCCATCCAGTCGCTCAGCGCGTGTTTGGAGGCTTTGCGCGCCTTGACAGCGCCGGCCATCTGAATGGCCCCGCCGAAAAGCAGCAGCTTTTCTGTGAGCGTGGTCTTTCCCGCGTCGGGATGGCTGATGATGCCGAACGTGCGGCGACGTTCAATTTCTTTTTGGAGATGTTTGCTCAAAATTGCTTATCCTTCAATAACCAGGGCGCGTATATTATTCATTATTCACTGTCTGTCAACTACAATCCTCACGCCCCGGAGTAGGCCAAAACATTGTTGATGTCGTCTTCTCTGATGACGCCTTCAGCCTTGAGTTCCTTTAAATACGTCAGGGTTTCATTCAAGGACAGAAATTTATCAAAATCGGAAAGGGTGGGACTGACCATCTCTTGCGAAATCTCATAGGTTGTTTTAGGCTGTATGTTTACATGATCCAGAACAGCGCCCTTTCTTTTTTGATGATGTTGGCGGATGTCGGATAATCTCTCACTGACATCGACAAAAGAATTGCCGTGTCCCGGATAAACGGCGGCGACAGGCAGTCTTTCAATGGCACTGAGTGAATCCAGATAAGCGGTCAGCGGGCGAAAGTCATCATCGAATATGTTCGGGCTGAGAATCGGCGCGATATAGGGCAGAATGTGATCACCGGACAGTAAAAAACATTTCTCCGGAAAGAAAAAACTGACGTGTCCGGCGGCATGGCCGGGCGTAAAAATGACTTCAAATTTCCAGTTGCCGAATGCACAGCCTTCTTTGTCAGACATGAAATTATCGGCGCTAAATTCAGCAATGATACCGCGAATGTCTTCATATTCTTCAATGACAAGATCAATCAGTTGAGCCGTCATGCCTTGGCGCGCATAAAATTTTTTCAATTGTTGCACGGTCGGGTTGGTCTGACGGAAATGTTGATATTCTTCAAAAGCCGCACGGGAGAGATGAATTTCGGCGCCGGATTCTTTTTGCAGAAGACCGGCCATGCTGCAGTGATCCGTATGCACATGCGTCAGGTAAATATGCTTGATATCTTTGACGCGAAAGCCGATGTCGGACAGATCCTGAATCAGAGTTTCGTAAGCCTGCGGCATGTTCAGCCCGGTGTCGAAGAGCGCCAGTTCTTTACCGTGAGCAATCAGATATGCGTTGACATGCCTTAAGCGATAAGGCATCCGCAACGTGATACGGTAAAAATTCGGTTCGATTTCAGTGATCATTGACTTTTAGTCTTCTTTACGGCTTTTCATCTGGCGTTTAGTCGCGTCCAGCTCCATTTTTCTGAGGCGAACACTCTTGGGAGTTATCTCCACCAGTTCGTCTTCGGCGATGAATTCAATGGCCTGGTCCAGCGACAGAACGCGCGGTGGCCTTAGAATCACGGTGGCGTCGGATGTGGATGCCCGCATGTTCGTGAGCTTCTTTTCTTTGATAATATTTACATTGAGGTCCGAGCTGCGGTTGCGCTCGCCCACGACCATCCCCGCATAAACTTCCGTGCCGATTTCCACGATCATCTCGCCGCGGTCTTCCATCGCGTAGCTCGCGTAAGAAGTGACACGGCCGGGACGGTCGGCCACCAGTACACCGCTCAGACGCTGGGGAATCGCTCCCGCCCATGGCGCGTAATCTTCCAAAAGGGAATTCATCACACCGCCGCCTTTGGTATCCGTCAGAAACTGACTGCGGAAACCGATCAATCCGCGTGAAGGAATTAGAAATTCCATGCTGACCCGACCCGAACCTTTGTTGACGAGACTTTCCATACGCCCTTTTCTGATAGAAAGTTTTTCGGTGATTCTCCCGACAAACTCTTCGGGAATATCCAGAAAGAGCCGTTCCACCGGCTCGTGTGTTTTACCGTTGACCTCCCGCGTAATGACCCGCGGACGCGAAACCATCAGCTCATAGCCCTCGCGGCGCATGGTTTCAATTAAAACGGCCATCTGCAGTTCGCCGCGTCCACAAACTTCAAAGGCGTCTGTTCTTTCTGTTTTTTTGATTTTGATAGCGACATTGCGCAGGGCTTCTTTTTCCAGTCGCTCCAGCAGATGACGCGACGTTAAATATTTTCCTTCTTTTCCGGCAAACGGACTGTCATTGACATAAAACATCATAGACACGGTCGGTTCATCGACCAGCAGGCGGGGCAGCGCTTTCGGATCGGTAAAAGAGGAAATCGTATCGCCGATTTTAACATTATCCACTCCCGCGAGAGCGATGATGTCCCCCGATTCAACCACGTCCGTCTGTTTTTTCGTCAGCCCGAAGAACGTATAGAGAGCGGTAAACTTCACACCGGCGATTATTTTATCTGTCGCGCAGAGGCTGTATTGATTATTCATTTCCAGTTTGCCGCTTTGCAGCCGTCCCACCGCAATCTGACCGACGTAGGGATCGTAGTCCAGGTTGGTGACCAGAAACTGTGGAATAGATTCATCGTTGCCGCGGGGCGGCGGCATATATTCGATGATCGTCTGAAGCAGGGATGACAGATCGGCGCTTTCATCGCCCAACTTTTTATGGCTGACGCCGATTTTAGCGTTAGTGTAAAGAATGGGAAACTCGATCTGATGCTCCTCCGCGCCCAGATCAATGAAGAGATCATACGTTTCATTGATCACTTCTTCGATGCGGGCATCGCTGCGGTCGATTTTATTGATGACCAGAATGATCGGCAGGTGCAGACCGAGGGCTTTTTTCAGAACGAATCTGGTTTGCGGGAGAGGTCCTTCGCTGGCATCCACCAGCAGGATCGCGCCGTCAACCATATTGAGGCTTCGTTCCACCTCGCCGCCGAAATCCGCATGGCCTGGCGTATCGACGATATTAATTTTCACGCCGTTGTAATCCACCGCGGTATTTTTGGCCATGATGGTGATGCCGCGTTCTCTTTCCAGATCCATGGAGTCCATCACGCGGTCCTCCACCACGCGATTGGCATGGAAAACGCCGGTCTGCTTGAGCATCGCATTAAGCAATGTGGTTTTGCCGTGATCGACATGGGAAATGATGGCAATATTGCGTAAATGATTTTTCTTCATCCTTCTACATCCTTTTAGGTTATGATTTATAGCAGTTTTGAGCACAACCGGTTATTTCTTGGAGACGGGTGTCGTAATTCGCGGCGACTATGCTACAATTTTCTTGACTTGTAAACCTCTTTTTCTTATGCTCACGCAACTTTCTGTAAATATTTTATTTTTAGGGTTGTCATGATGCTGAATTTTTTGCCGTCAAAAATCGTCGGGGTGATTGCAGGGCTTCTGCTAACCTTGAATGTCTTGTTCTGGGTTACTCTTTTGTTTATCGTTTCCATTCCGAAAATCCTGATTCCCTGGCCGCCCTTGATTAAGGTTGTCAATAACATTCTGCACTGGATCGGGGAAAATTGGATTGCCGGCAATATTGGCTGGATGAACCTTACTCAAAAAACCGAGTGGGATGTTCAGGGCGCAGAGCATCTAAATTATAACGGTTGGTATCTTGTGGTCAGCAATCATCAATCCTGGGTTGATATTCTGGTAATGCAGTACTTGTTGAATCGGCGCATCCCCCTGATAAAATTCTTTATTAAGAGAGAACTGATTCGCGTGCCTTTCATGGGTTTTGCCTGGTGGGCACTTGATTATCCTTTTCTTTACCGCCACAGCTCGGAATATCTGAAAAAGCATCCGGAACAGGCAGGCAAAGATTTTGAAGCCACCCGCAAAGCCTGTGAAAAATTCGGCACCGTGCCAACCAGCGTGATGAATTTTCTGGAAGGCACGCGTTTTACCCCTGCAAAACACGAAAAGCAAAAAAGCGAGTACCAATATCTACTCCGTCCCAAATCCGGAGGACTGGCGCTGGCTTTAAATGTACTGGGCGAAAAGTTTAATTCCATCCTGGACATTACGATCGTGTATCCGGATGGTATTCCCGGTTTTGGAGAATTTCTTTGCGGGAAAGTCAAACGGATCACCGTGCGAATGAGGACCATAGAAATTCCCAAGCATTTAATGCACGGCGATTATGAGGGAGATCCTGCTTTTCGCGAAGCCATGCACAAATGGGTACAGGAACTCTGGTCAGAGAAAGACAAAAAGATTGAAACTTTGGTGAA
>ENA-UPTA01001172-UPTA01001172.1-activated-sludge-metagenome-genome-assembly--contig:-NODE-1172-length-29512-cov-8.216281_pt1 | contig 29512 bp, 24 predicted proteins | sample MGYA00238184_ERZ773361 | MGnify/ENA primary metagenome ERZ773361 (study PRJEB29100, sample SAMN05720205) | activated sludge metagenome | isolation source: anaerobic digester from wastewater... | reverse complement strand
GCTCGTCGTCGCGCTACCAGGAGGCCAAGCGGGTCGTCTTCCACAAGCCGATGGGTCCGCTGATCTCGGCCGAGGAGATGAGCCGCTGCATCCACTGCACCCGTTGCGTGCGCTTCGGCCAGGAGATCGCCGGCGTCATGGAGCTGGGCATGGCCGGGCGCGGCGAGCACTCCGAGATCATGAGCTTCGTCGGCCGCTCGATCGACTCCGAGCTGTCGGGCAACATGATCGACGTGTGCCCGGTGGGCGCGCTCACGTCCAAGCCGTTCCGCTATTCCGCCCGCACCTGGGAGCTGTCGCGCCGCCGCTCGGTGGCCGCGCACGATGCGCTCGGCTCCAACGTCGTCGTGCAGGTGAAGGCCAACCGCGTGATGCGCGTCGTGCCGTTCGAGAACGAAGGCATCAACGAGTGCTGGATCTCCGACCGCGACCGCTTCTCCTACGAAGGCCTGAACGCGCCCGATCGCCTCACCGTGCCGATGGTCAAGCAGGACGGCACCTGGCGCGAGACCGACTGGCCGACCGCGCTCGAGTACGCACGCCACGCGCTGTCGCACGTGGCGGCCGCCAAGGGTGCCGACAGGATCGGTGCGCTCGGCTCCGGCCAGAGCACGGTCGAGGAGCTGTATCTGCTGGGCCGTCTGATGCGCGGCCTGGGCAGCGAGAACGTCGACTTCCGCCTGCGCCAGCGCGACTTCGACGCGCGCGTGCCGGCGGGTGTCGCGCCCTGGATGGGCATGAAGATCGCCGAGCTCGCGTCGCACGACCGCGTGCTGCTGGTCGGCTCGTTCCTGCGCAAGGATCACCCGCTGCTGGCCGCGCGCGTGCGCCAGGCCGTCAAGGGCGGCACGCAGGTGTCGCTCGTGCACGCGGTCGACGACGATCTGCTGATGCCGGTGGCCGCCAAGGCGATCGGCGCACCGAGCCGCTGGCCGGCGCTGCTCGCGCAGATCCTGGTCGCACTGCTGCAGTCGCGCGGTGAAGCGCTGCCGCCCGCGGTGGCCGGCGTGGTGCCGGGCGACGAGGCCCGTGCGATCGCCGCCAGCCTGGCGTCGGGCACCCGCACCGCGGTCCTGCTGGGCAACGCCGCCGTGCAGTGCGACCGGTACGGCGCACTGCTCGAACTGGCGCGTGCGATCGCCGCGGCCTGCGGCGGCACCTGCGGTCAGCTCGGCGAAGCGGCCAACAGCGTCGGCGGCGTGCTCGCCGGCGCCGTGCCGGGGCAGGGCGGACGCAACGCGCGCACGATGGTCACCGAGCCGCTGGCCGCGTACCTGCTGCTCAACGTCGAGCCCAGCCTCGACCACGGCATGCCGCTGGGCGCCAGCGCGGCGCTCGCCAAGGCCGACACCGTGATCGCCCTGAGCGCGTACCGTTCGGCCGAACTCCTCGAGACGGCCGACTGCCTGCTGCCGATCGCGCCGTTCACCGAGACCTCGGGCACCTTCGTCAACTGCGAAGGCACGCCCCAGTCGTTCAACGGCGTGGTGCGTCCGCTGGGCGAGACCCGGCCGGCCTGGAAGGTGCTGCGTGTGCTCGGCAACCTGCTCGAGCTGCCCGGCTTCGACTTCGACACCTCCGAGGCCGTGCGTGATGCCGCGCTGGGCGCGGACGTGGGCGCGCGGCTGGAAGGCGCGACCGCGGCCGATCTCGGCGCGCTGCGCCTGGATGCCGCACCGCTTTCGGCCGGGTCGCTCGAACGCGTGGCCGAGGTCGGCATCCACTGGGTCGACCCGGTGGTGCGCCGCGCCGAGAGCCTGCAGAAGACCCGCGACGCACGCGCCCCGCAGGCGCGCATGAACGCCGCCACGCTGGCCGCACTGGGCCTGTCGAACGGCGCCCCGGTCCGCCTGTCGCAGGGCGGCGGCGAGGCCGTGCTCGAAGCGGCGCTCGATCCCACGGTGGCCGACGGTGTCGTCCGCGCGGCCGCCGCCCATCCGTCTACCGCACGACTGGCCAGCATGTTCGGCGCGGTTGCGGTCGCCAAGGCCTGACGGCAGCACACGGAGAACTGACGACAATGGATCAGCTGCTGCTGCAGATCACCACGACGGGCCAGTCGCTTCTGGGCGGCGCGTGGCCGGTGGTGTGGAACCTCGTGAAGATCGTCCTGGTCGTGGTACCGCTGCTGCTGTGCGTGGCGTACCTGACGTACTGGGAGCGCAAGATGATCGGCTTCATGCACATCCGCCTGGGGCCGAACCGCGTCGGCCCGTGGGGGCTGCTGCAGCCGATCGCCGACGCCTTCAAGCTGATGTTCAAGGAGATCATTCTCCCGAGCCAGGCCAACAAGGTGCTGTACATCATCGCCCCGGCGATGACGATCATGCCGGCGCTGGCCGCCTGGGTGGTGGTGCCCTTCGGGCCCGAGCTGGCGCTGGCCAACATCAACGCCGGCCTGCTGTTCCTGATGGCGATCACCTCGCTCGAGGTCTACGGCGTGATCATCGCCGGCTGGGCGTCCAACTCGAAGTACGCGTTCCTCGGCGCGATGCGCGCGTCGGCGCAGATGGTGTCCTATGAGCTGGCCATCGGCTTCGCGATGGTCGTCGTGCTGATGGTGTCGGGCAGCCTGAACATGACCGACATCGTGATGAAGCAGGGCACGGGCACGTTCGCGGGCATGGGCCTGAACTTCCTGTCGTGGAACTGGCTGCCGCTGCTGCCGATCTTCGTCGTCTACTTCATCTCGGGCGTGGCCGAGACCAACCGTCACCCGTTCGACGTGGTCGAAGGCGAATCCGAGATCGTGGCCGGCCACATGATCGAGTACTCGGGCATGTCGTTCGCGATCTTCTTCCTCGCCGAGTACGCGAACATGATCCTGATCGCCGCGCTGGCGTCGATCATGTTCCTGGGCGGCTGGTACGCGCCGATCGAAGTCGCGCCCCTGACCTGGATCCCGGGCTGGATCTGGCTGGGCCTGAAGACGTTCGTGATGGTGTCCCTGTTCATCTGGTTCCGTGCGTCGTTCCCGCGTTACCGCTACGACCAGATCATGCGTCTGGGCTGGAAGATCTTCATTCCGGTCACGCTGGTCTGGCTGGTGGTGGTGGCGATCTGGATGCAGACCCCCTGGAACATCTGGAAGTAAGTCTTAGGGCACCGACACCATGCAAGCAGTCAAGGATTTCTTCAGCAGCTTCATGCTCACCGAGCTCCTGAAGGGCATGCGCCTGACGGGGAAGTACTTCTTCGCCCGGAAGATCACGATCCAGTATCCGGAAGAGAAGACGCCGATGTCGCCGCGCTTCCGCGGCCTGCACGCACTGCGCCGTTATCCGAACGGCGAGGAACGCTGCATCGCCTGCAAGCTGTGCGAGGCGGTGTGCCCGGCGATGGCGATCACGATCGAATCCGACGTCCGTGACGACGGCACCCGTCGCACCACGCGCTACGACATCGACCTGACCAAGTGCATCTTCTGCGGCTTCTGCGAAGAGTCGTGCCCGGTCGATTCGATCGTCGAGACGCACATCCTCGAGTACCACGGGGAGAAGCGCGGCGACCTGTACTTCACCAAGGAGATGCTGCTCGCAGTGGGCGACCGCTACGAAGCCGACATCGCCGCAGCCAGGGAGGCCGACGCGAAGTACCGCTGACGGACGCGGCGCGCGCCGCACCGGCCCGCTCGACGCCCCGCCCGGGGGCAGCGACGGCGACCGGGTCGGCAGCAGCGCGCCGGGTCACCCCGAGACGGTCACGCCCGAACCCACCGATCATGGACGCAAAAACCTTCCTCTTCTATGTCTTCGCCGCCGTCACCGTGCTGTCGGCGCTGCGTGTGGTCACCGCGCGCAATCCGGTGCATTCGGCGCTGTTCCTGGTGCTGACCTTCGTGTCGGCCGCCGGCATCTGGATGCTGCTCAAGGCCGAGTTCCTGGCCATCACCCTCGTGCTCGTGTACGTGGGCGCGGTGATGGTGCTGTTCCTGTTCGTGGTGATGATGCTCGACATCAACCTCGACAAGATGCGCGAGGGCTTCTGGCGCAACCTGCCGGTGGCGGCCCTGGTGGGCGTGGTGATCGTCCTCGAGCTGGCCGCGGTCATCATGCACGCGTTCTCGGGCGTCAAGGACGGCGACGCGCCGCTCGAGCCGGCCAACTACAGCAACACGAAGGCGCTGGGCAAGCTGCTGTACACCGAATACGTGTATCCGTTCGAGATCGCCGGCGTGATCCTGCTGGTGGCCATGGTCGCGGCCATCGCCCTCACGCTGCGCCGTCGCAAGGACAGCAAGTACAACGATCCGTCGAAGGCGGTCCGCACCCGTGCCGAAGACCGCGTGCGGCTGGTGAAGATGCCGTCGCAGCCCAAGGATTCCGCCCAATGACCCTGACGCTCGCTCATTACCTGACGCTGGGCGCGATCCTGTTCGCGATCAGCGTGATCGGCATCTTCCTGAACCGGCGCAACGTGATCATCGTTCTGATGGCGATCGAGCTGATGCTGCTCGCCGTCAACCTGAACTTCGTCGCGTTCTCGCATTTCCTCGGTGACGCCGCCGGACAGATCTTCGTGTTCTTCATCCTGACGGTGGCCGCGGCCGAGTCGGCGATCGGGCTCGCGATCCTGGTGGTGCTGTTCCGCAACCTCGACACGATCAACGTCGAGGATCTCGACGAGCTCAAGGGTTAAGGGAAGGACGCATGAAGACGGCCTATCTGCTCGCAGCCTTCGCACCGCTGGTCGGTGCCATCCTCGCCGGCCTGTTCGGGCGCACGATCGGGCGTGCCGGCGCCCACACGGTGACCATCCTGGGCGTGGCGGTCGCGTTCGGCGCGTCGGCCTGGACGCTGTCCGACGTGCTCGCCGGCAACACGTTCAACGGCCCCCTGTACGTGTGGTCGCTGATCGACAACATCCGCTTCGAGGTCGGCTTCCTGGTCGACCCGCTGACCGCCACGATGATGTGCGTGGTCAGCTTCGTGTCGCTGATGGTGCACATCTACACGATCGGCTACATGGCCGACGATCCCGGCTACCAGCGCTTCTTCGCCTACATCTCGCTGTTCACGTTCAGCATGATGATGCTGGTGATGGCGAACAACTTCCTGCAGCTGTTCTTCGGCTGGGAAGCGGTCGGCCTGGTGTCGTACCTGCTGATCGGCTTCTGGTACACGCGCCCGACGGCCATCTACGCCAACATGAAGGCCTTCCTGGTCAACCGGGTGGGGGACTTCGGCTTCGTGCTGGGCATCGGCCTGGTGCTGGCGCACTTCGGCAGCATGGACTACGCCGAGGTGTTCAAGGCGGCGCCCGGGCTGGCGGACAAGACCGTGTCGCTGTTCCCCGGCGCGCAGTGGTCGCTGCTGACGGTGGCCTGCATCTGCCTGTTCGTGGGCGCGATGGGCAAGTCGGCGCAGTTCCCGCTGCACGTGTGGCTGCCGGACTCGATGGAAGGCCCGACGCCCATCTCCGCGCTGATCCACGCCGCCACCATGGTGACGGCCGGCATCTTCATGGTGGCGCGCATGTCGCCGCTGTTCGAGCTGTCGGACGTGGCGCTCGGCTTCGTCATCACCATCGGTGCGATCACCGCGCTGTTCATGGGCTTCCTGGGCATCGTCCAGAACGACATCAAGCGCGTGGTCGCGTACTCCACGCTGTCGCAGCTCGGGTACATGACGGTGGCCCTGGGGGCTTCGGCCTACAGCGTCGCCATCTTCCACCTGATGACGCACGCGTTCTTCAAGGCGCTGCTGTTCCTGGCGGCCGGCTCGGTGATCATCGGCATGCACCACGACCAGGACATCCGCAACATGGGCGGCCTGCGCAAGTACATGCCCATCACCTGGATCACGTCGCTGCTCGGGTCGCTGGCGCTGATCGGCACGCCGTTCTTCTCGGGCTTCTACTCGAAGGACTCGATCATCGAGGCGGTGAAGTTCTCGAACGTGCCGGGCGCGGGCTTCGCGTACTTCGCGGTGGTGGCCGGCGTGTTCGTGACGGCGTTCTACTCGTTCCGCATGTACTTCCTCGTGTTCCATGGCAAATCCCGCTGGGGGCAGGCGCACGATGCGCACGATGACGCCCATGCCAAGGATGCGCACGGCCATGCGGACGACGACGCGCACGACGAGCACCACCACGGTCTGGGCCCGAACGACAAGCCGCACGAGTCGCCGCTGGTGGTCACGCTGCCGCTGATCCTGCTCGCCATTCCCTCGGTGCTGATCGGTCTCTACACGATCGGGCCGATGCTGTTCGGCGACTTCTTCAAGGGCGTGATCCACGTCGCCGACAAGCACCCGGCCATGGCCGAGCTGGCCAGGCACTGGCACGGGGCGACGGCGATGGCCACGCACGCGCTGTCGACGCTGCCGTTCTGGCTGGCGGTGGCCGGCGTCGCGTTCGCGTACTACTGCTACATGATCAACCCGGCGCTGCCGGCCTCGATCAAGCGCTCGTTCGGCGGCGTCCACCGCCTGCTCGAGAACAAGTACTACATGGACCGCTTCAACGAGATCGTCTTCGCCGGCGGCGCGCGTCTGCTCGGCAAGGGCCTGTGGAAAGGCGGCGACCAGGTGCTGATCGACGGCCTGGCCGTCAACGGCAGTGCGCGGCTGGTGGCCTGGTTCTCGTCGATGGCGCGTCTGGTGCAGTCGGGCATGATCTACCACTACGCGATCGCGATGATCGTCGGCGTGGCCGTGCTGCTCTGGTGGTTCGTCCCGTTGATCAAGCGCTGAGAAAAAGAGCATCCGACGATGAGTTCTCCATTCCCCTATCTCAGCGGCGCCATCTGGATTCCGGTCCTGTTCGGCGTGTTGGTGCTGGCGTTCGGCAACGACCGCAACGCCGGCTTCGTCCGCGGTCTCTCGCTGGTGGGTGCGCTGGCCGGCCTGGCCTCCACGATCCCGCTGTTCACGCGCTTCGACCGCAGCTCGGCGGCGATGCAGTTCGTCGAGAAGATGCCCTGGATCGACCGGTTCTCGGTCAACTACCACCTGGGCGTCGACGGTCTGTCGGTGTGGTTCGTGCTGCTCACGGCCTTCATCACGGTGATCGTGGTGATCGCGGGCTGGGAGGTGATCCAGGAGCGCGTCGCGCAGTACATGGCGTCGTTCCTGATCCTGTCGGGCCTGATGATCGGCGTGTTCTCCGCGCTCGACGGGCTGCTGTTCTACGTGTTCTTCGAGGCGACCCTGATCCCGATGTACATCATCATCGGCATCTGGGGCGGGGCCAACCGGGTGTACGCGGCGTTCAAGTTCTTCCTGTACACGCTGCTGGGCTCGCTGCTGACCCTGGTCGCACTCGTCTACCTGTACCTGAAGTCCGGCTCGTTCGCGATCCTCGACTGGCACGCGCTGCCGCTGGGCCGCAACGAGCAGATCACGATCTTCTTCGCCTTCCTGATCGCCTTCGCGGTGAAGGTGCCGATGTGGCCGGTGCACACCTGGCTGCCCGACGCCCACGTCGAGGCGCCCACCGGGGGCTCGGTGGTGCTGGCGGCGATCATGCTGAAGCTGGGCGCCTACGGCTTCCTGCGGATGTCGCTGCCGATCGCACCCGACGCCAGCCATGAGCTGTCGGGCATGATGATCGCGCTGTCGCTGGTCGCGGTCGTGTACATCGGCCTGGTCGCGCTGGTGCAGACCGACATGAAGAAGCTGGTCGCGTACTCGTCGATCGCGCACATGGGCTTCGCCACGCTGGGCTTCTTCATGTTCAACCACGTGGGCATGCAGGGCGCGGTGGTGCAGCTGATCTCGCACGGCTTCGTGTCGGCCGCGATGTTCCTGTGCATCGGCGTGCTGTACGACCGCATGCACTCGCGGCGCATCGCCGACTACGGCGGCGTGGTCAACACGATGCCGAAGTTCTCGGCGCTGTTCCTGCTGTTCGCGATGGCCAATGCCGGCCTGCCGGCGACCTCCGGCTTCGTCGGCGAGTTCCTGGTGATCCTCGGGGCGGTCGAATACAACTTCTGGATCGCGTTCGCGGCGGCCTCCACGCTGATCCTCGGCGCGGCCTATTCGCTGTGGATGTACAAGCGCGTGATCTTCGGCGCGGTGGCCAACGATCACGTCGCCGAACTGCAGGACGTGAACCGTCGCGAATTCTGGATGCTGGTGGTGATGGCGATCACCGTGCTCTGGATGGGCATCTATCCGAAGCCCGTCACCGACATGACCGACGCCTCGGTGCAGGCCCTCCTGAAGCACGTCGCAGTCACGAAGATCAAGTAGAACGACATGGAAAACCTCAACTTCGCGGCGGCACTGCCCGAGATCGTGCTGCTGATTGCAGTGGTGCTCGTGCTGCTCATCGACGTGGTCGCCAACCGGAAGGGGTCGGGCACTTCGGCCGACCGGCTCGCGCTGCTGGCGCTGCTGGCGCCCATCGTTGCGGTGGTTGCGCAGCTTGGCCAGCCGGTGCAGTACGCGTTCGGCGGCATGTACGTGGCCGACGACCTCGCGCGCCTGCTCAAGCTGTGCGCAGCGGTCGCCGTCGGTGCGACGCTGATCTACGCCCGCGAGTACGTGCGCGATCGCGAGATGTACCGCGGCGAGTTCTACACGCTGTCGCTGTTCGCCCTGCTGGGGCAGATGGTGATGATGTCGGCGAACAACCTGCTCGTGGTGTACCTGGGGCTCGAGCTGATGTCGCTGTCGCTGTACGCGATCGTGGCGCTGCGCCGCGACAACGGCATCGCGACCGAGGCCGCCATCAAGTACTTCGTGCTCGGTGCGCTGGCCTCCGGCTTCCTGCTCTATGGCATGTCGATGATCTACGGCGGCACCGGCAGCCTCGATCTGCCCGACATCGCCAAGGCCTTCGCCGCCGCGCGTACCGACCGCATCGTGCTGGTGTTCGGCGTGGTGTTCATCGTGGCCGGGCTGGCGTTCAAGTTCGGCGCCGTGCCGTTCCACATGTGGGTGCCCGACGTGTACCAGGGCGCGCCCACGGCAGCCACGCTGCTGATCGCCGGGGCCCCGAAGCTGGCGGCCTTCGCGATCGCCTTCCGCGTGCTGGCCGAAGGCCTGATCGGCGTGGCCGGCGACTGGCAGCAGATGCTGACGGTGCTGTCCGTGGCGTCGCTGGTGGTGGGCAACCTGGTCGCGATCGCGCAGACCAACTTCAAGCGCATGCTGGCCTACTCGACGATCGCCCAGGTCGGCTTCGTGCTGCTGGGCCTGCTGTCGGGCGTGGTCAACGGCTCGGCCGACGCGGCACCGAGCGCGTACAGCGCGTCGATGTTCTACATCGTCACCTACGTGCTCACCACGCTGGGCACCTTCGGCCTGATCCAGGTGCTCGCGCGCAAGGGCTTCGAGGCCGAGGAGATCAGCGACCTGCGCGGCCTGAACCGCCGCAGTCCCTGGATGGCCTTCGTTGCGCTCATCCTGATGTTCTCGCTGGCGGGCATCCCGCCGACGGTCGGCTTCTACGCGAAGCTGGCGGTGCTGCAGGCGGTCGTGAACGCCGGCCAGATCTGGCTGGCCGTGCTGGCCGTGCTGGCGTCGCTGGTCGGTGCGTTCTACTACCTGCGCGTGATCAAGGTGATGTACTTCGACGAGCCGGCCGACGCGAGCCCGGTGCTGGCTGGCGCCGGTGCGCGGCTGACGCTGGCCCTGAACGGCGGGCTCGTGCTGCTGCTGGGCGTGCTGCCGTCGTCGCTGATGAATGCGTGCATGACGGCGGTGCGGCAGGCGCTGGCGGGCTGATGTCCGACCGGCTGCGCGAGCAGCAGCTGTCCACGGAAGTCGTCTACCAGGGCGGCTTCCTGCAGATCCGCAAGGACCGGGCGCGTCTTCCCGACGGCTCGGAGTCCCTGCGCGAATACGTGGTACACCCTGGCGCAGCCGCCATGGTGCCGCTCTTCGACGATGGCCGTGTGCTGGTCGAGCGGCAGTTCCGGTATGCGGTCGGACAGACCTTCGTCGAGATCCCCGCCGGCAAGTGCGACCCGGGCGAATCGATGATCCAGACCGCGCGCCGCGAGCTCGTCGAGGAGACGGGCTACAGCGCCGCGCGCTGGGCCTTCCTCACGCGCATCCATCCCGCGATCGGCTTCGCCACCGAGGTGATGGACATCTTCCTGTGCCGGGAGCTGACCCAGGTCGGCCATGCCCCGGACCATGACGAGTTCCTCGAGCTCGAGTGCGTGACGGTCGGCTGGCTGATCGACGAGCTGAAGGCGGGGCGGCTCACCGACGTGAAGACGCAGATCGCCGTGCACTGGCTGGACCGGATCGTATCCGGCCACTGGCCGTGGCCGGCGTTCGACATCGTCTGACCCGTCCGCACGGCGCGGTTAGAATGCGCCCGTTCACCTCATGATCGGGCACGGCCCCGCCCGATCGGACCGCAGGAAGCGTGGCCGAGTGGTTTAAGGCACCGGTCTTGAAAACCGGCGACGGGGCAACCCGTCCGTGAGTTCGAATCTCACCGCTTCCGCCAGCCTGCGCACGCCACCGGTCTGCGTACGGAGGTCCTCCGGGCGCGCTCGTCGTCCCAACTCCATTCGCGTCCATACGCCGTGCGCGTCCGGACGCCGTGCGCATCCGGACGCCGCGATCGTCTGCACGCCCCGCGGAGGTCCTTGCTATAGTTGTCCGTACAAGATATAGTTGTCCGTACAAGAACCACACGGAGACACGCATGGGCTACCCGATCATTTCAGCGGACTCGCACATCACCGAGGCCCCCGACACCTACACCGCGCATATCGACCGCGCCTGGCGCGACAAGGCGCCCCGCATCGTGTCGGTGGAAGGGCAGGGCGACGTGTTCCAGATCGACGGCATGAAGCGCCCGATCCAGCTTGGCCTCGTCGCGGCCGCCGGCAAGCGTCCTGAGGAGCTGTCCATGGGCGGCGTGCGCTTCGAGGACCTGCATCGCGGCGGCTGGGATCCGGACGCGCGCATGGCCGACCAGGATCGCGACGGCGTGGCGGCCGAGATCATCTATCCCACGGTGGGGATGATGCTCTGCAATCACGCCGACTTCGACTACAAGAAGGCGTGCTTCGACGCCTACAACCGCTGGATCGCGGAGTTCTGCAGCCGGCATCCGACGCGACTGCTCGGCTGCGGGCAGTCGGCGGGCCGCTCGCCGGCCGAGATGGTGAAGGACCTGCATGCGATCAAGGCGCTCGGTCTGCGGGGGGTGATGATGCCGGGCAACCCGGCGGTGGAGGACTACGACTCGCCGGTGTACGACCCGGTGTGGGAGGCCGCCATCGACCTCGACCTGCCGCTGTCCTTCCACATCCTCACCACCCGCGACGCGGCGCCCACCCGCGGGCCGCGCATCAACACCTTCCTGTCGATCATTCGCGGCAACCAGGACATCATGGGCACGCTGATCTTCGGCGGGGTGTTCCAGCGGCATCCGAAGCTGCGCATCGTCTGCGTGGAGGCCGATGCCGGCTGGGTGCCGCACTACCTGTACCGCATGGACCATGCGTACAAGCGTCACCGCAACTGGCTGGCGCCCGGCGTCACGCTGGACAAGCTGCCCAGCGAGTATTTCTCCGAGCACATCTACACGACGTTCCAGGACGACTGGGTGGCCTTCCGGTCGGCCGACCAGATGAACTGGCGGCGACTGATGTGGGCGAACGATTTCCCGCACTCCGACTCGACCTGGCCGTGGTCCCAGGAGATGCTGCAGAAGCAGGCGGGCATGCTGACCGACGCGCAGCGCCGGGCGATCCTGTCCGAGAACGTCGCCGAGCTGTATCACATCGACGTGTCGGCGCTTCAGGCGGCGTAGCGCGGCCGGACGCGGGACGTCGGTTCGCTGCCCGGTCCTGCGTCCCGGCGGGGGTCACTGCTGCGCGGCGCAGGGCCCTGCGCACGCCCATGCCGGCAGCACCGGCTCGGAGCGCATGTACGAAACGGATGCCATCGGCGCCGCGCGGGATCCCTCGGTCTCGACGCGAAGCATTGCGGCCGCGTCGTCGGCCTTTGCCGCCGCGTCCCGGTCGACGGTCCTGCGCTCGTGCAGCAGGCCCAGCACGACGGGGGCCGCGGCGGCCGCCGCGCCGTCGCCGGTGGCGGTGGCCATGAAGCGCACGGTCTCGAGCGGATAGTCGATGTTGGTGACCTGCGCGTGCGCTGCCGTCGAAAGCAGGGTGCCGGTCGCCAGGGCGATGAGTGCCGACAGCCGGATCAGGAGCGAGCGTCGCCGTACGGGCTGGCCGTGATCGCCGTGCAGGCCGCTGAGGGTGCGGGCAAGCACTGCGCGGAGGCGGTGGAGGCGTGCGGGTCGGACCTGACCGGCACGCGCGGATTGGACGTGGCCGGCGCGCGCCGCCCGGACGTGAGCGGCCCTCGCCGAGCGGGCCTGATCGGTACGCAGGGACCGGACGCGATCGGCGGGCGCGGATCGGATGTCATCGCCCCGCTCGGCGCGTGCGTGGTGGGGGTGCACGAAGGGCAGGTCGCTGCCGCGCACGGCGAACGCGTCGTGGCCGCGCACCGCGACCTTCCGCGGACGGCCCGAGTGGTCGAACACCTCGTCGTAGGTGTCCTCGACGTCCCGGTCGCGCAAGGCGTCGAGGACTTCGCGCCGATGAAGCGGCGGGTAGGCTGCATCGAGGGGGTTGCGCATCACTCTCCTCCCATTCGTGGCGGAGAGTGTGCAGCGCGCAGTTCACGTTCCCGAGGCGCCTCGATGGACTCGAGGGCTCGGAAAGATCACGAAACGGTCTCGCCGGCCGCAGCGGCGCTGCGGCCGGGCCGTCGGGCTACTTCGGCTGGATGCCGGCGGCCTCTGCCACCTTCTTGAAGCGTTCGTAATCCCGGCGCTGGAAGTCGCCGAGCTCCTTGGTGTGCATCATCATCGGGGTGCCGGTGTTCGTCGCCTGGAAGGCCTTGCCTTCGGGCGTGAGCATCGCGGCGCGCACGGTGTCGGCGAGCTTGTTGGTGATGTCGTCGGGCGTCTCGGCGCGCACGTACAGCGACGCGAACACGTACGTCTCGAAGTCGGGGAAGCCGCTCTCCTTCATCGTGGGCACGTCCGGGAACATCGGGTGCCGCTTCGCGTCGGTGATGGCGAGGATGCGCAGACGCCCTTCACGGGCGAGGGTGGCCACGCCGCTGAAGTCGTTGACGCCGATGTCCAGGGATCCGCCCATCACGTCGGTCTGCATCTGGGCGCCACCCTTGTAGGGGACGTGGTTGACGGAGACGCCGGCGGCGGTCCCGAGCCAGGCGGCGACGAGCATGTAGCCGTCGGAGTAGTTGCCGACGTTGAGCGTGCGCTTCTCCCGTTTGGCCGCGGCAACCAGATCGCCGATCGTCTTGTAGGGCGAATCGCCCTTCACGATGAACGAGGCCGGTCACATCGACAGTCCGTGCAGGGGGCGGAAGTCCTTGAACGGATCGTAGGGCAGGTTCTTGTTGAGCACGGGCATCACGCACATCGGCGAGGTGGTGCCCGAGAAGATCGTGTAGCCGTCGGCGGGCAACGCCTTCACCGCCTGGATGGCGATGAGGCCGCTGGCGCCGGGCCGGTTCTCGACGATCACCGGCTGGCCCAGCATCCGGCTCATGATCTCGCCATAGGCGCGTGCGGTCGAGTCGGTGCCGCTGCCTGCGTTGAAGGGCAGGATGATGCGGATCGGTTTCGTGGGGAAGTTGCCGGTCTGGGCGCGGGTGGTTGCGGCGAGCGTCATCGCGGCCATGCCGGCGAGCGCGGTTCTTCTATCCATGTGTTGTATCTCCTCTCGTGGGAGCGGTGAGGATAGCCGGCTTCTCGCGGTGGGGCCAGACCGCCTGCACGGTGGAGGCGGACCGCCTGAAACGCAGAAGCCCGCTTGCGCGGGCTTCCGTGAAACAGATGCGGCCGGGATCAGCGAACCATGCGGCCGAGTTCAGCGCCGACCGAACCGGTTGTCCTGGGTGGCGCGGATCGGGCCGCGCACCGGCGCCGGCGTGCGCGACGAGGTGCTCTTGCGCTGGGGCTCGGCAGCCTTGCGCGACAGACCGGCGTTGCCGAGGGCGGTCGACACCCGTTCGGACCCCTTGCGCGCCACCTGGCGTGCCACCGTGGCGGGCGAATCGCGCCGCTGTCGTGCGTCGGACCCCGCCTGTGCACGCACGGCCGGACGTGCGGCACGGCCGCCCGAGGCTTCGATGGATTTCGCCACCGTGGCCGCGGTGGGCAGGCTCCGCGCACGCGACGCGGTGACGGCCGGTGTCGCGGCCGAGGCGGCGGGCGCGGGCTCCGGATCCTTCTGGGCCGTCTCGGCTGCCGCAGCCACCTTCACCAGGTGCTGCGTGTTGACGATCGAGCGCTCGCCGTCTTCGTTGGTGAGCAGGGTCTGCGTGGCCGCCGGCTGCACCAGCAGCCGCATGCCGCGCTTGACCCCCCGCTTGATGCCGTTCCAGGCCGCCAGCGTGGCCGTGGTGATGCCATAGCGCTGCGCGATCGACGGCGCGGATTCGGCCTTGCCCACCGTGTGATAGACCGGCGGGCGGTCGATCTGCTCGTACACGCGCGGGGCGACGAAGTGCTCGACCTTCTGCTCGTCCTCGACGTTGCCCTGAGGCGCGAGGATGCGCGTGCCGGCGACGATGCGCTGGCCTTCGCGCAGCCCGTTGGCCTTGCGCAGTTCGGCGGTGGCGACGCCGCCGCGGTGGGCGACCGAGTCGAGCGTCTCGCCCGGCTTGAGCGTGTAGGGCTGCCACGATGCGAACACCATCTTGGCCTTCTCGTGGCGCTCGACGGCGTTCAGGAACGCAGGCACACGGTCGGCCGGCAGCTTCAGCTGGTTGTTGCGCGTGGCGGAGATGACCGGGCGGTTGTGCGCGGGGTTGAGTGCGACGAACTCCTCGACGCTCATGCCGGCGAACTGCGCGGCGAGCTTCAGATCGATCGGGCGCGTCTTGTCGATGGTGACGAAGTACGGCCGGTTCGGCAGGGGCGGCAGGTTCAGCCCGAGCGTGTCGGCCTGCAGCAGGATGTTCTTGAGCGCGATCAGCTTCGGCACGTAGTGCCGCGTCTCGGCCGGCATGTCGAGACTGAGGTAGTCGGTGGGACGCCCGCGCGCCTGGTTCTTCTTGATGGCGCGGCCGACCGAACCTTCACCCCAGTTGTACGAGGCCAGCGCGAGGAACCAGTCGTCGCCGTGCATTGCATAGATGCGCTGCAGGTAGTCGAGCGCGGCCCGCGTCGACTTGACGACGTCGCGGCGGTTGTCGACCCACCAGTTCTGGTGCAGCTCGTACTGCCTGCCGGTGGAGGGGATGAACTGCCACAGACCGGCCGCCTGTGCGGGCGACACCGCCACCGGATTCATCGCGCTCTCCACGAAGGGCAGCAGCGCCAGCTCGGTGGGCATGCCGCGCTTCTCGAGCTCCTCGACGATGTGGAACAGGTACCGTCCGCCACGCTGCATCATGCGTTGCAGGTATTCCGGCTTGGACAGGTAGAAGCGCTCCTTCTCGGCCACCAGCGGCGTGTCGAGCGGCGGCATCGCGAACCCTTTGCGGATGCGATCCCACAGGTCACGATGCTGGGCAGTGGCGCTCGGATCGGTCTGCGTGCCGGCCCCGCTGGCGCCGGCCTGCGGGCGCGTGGCTGCGCCGCCGATCCAGGCGTCGGGAAAGGCGCTGCCGTCGGGCGCGCGCTGCGCGTCGGCGGACGCACGGCGCGGGCCCCGGCGGTCGGCCGGTTCGGCGCTGGTCGGTTGAGGAACGGAGACGGTGGAGGGGGCCTGGGCCTGGTCGGAGGATTCGGACGGTGCCGGGCCGACGCTTGCGCAGCCGGCGTAGGTGGCGACGGCCGAGATCAGCAGGACCGTCCGCGCAATCCGCCCGGATACAAACGTGTGAAATCGCTGCAACGGATTCCCCTAAAACTCTGATTCTACGGAAGAAGTGCGCGCCGGGGAATGCCCCTGGCGCGTTCGGGGTCGCATGCCGTCAGAAGACGTTCTTCCATTCGCGGATGGCGGCGAACGCCTGCACCGCGTCGAAGGGCGCGTGGCCGAGCCGCTGCTCGGCCGACGCCTGGACCCCGGGCAGGTGGGTCCGCAGGAAGGGGTTGGTGGCGAGCTCGACGCCGACCGTGCTGGGCACGGTGGACAGCGCCTGCGCGCGCATGCGGCTGGCCTCGTCGAGGCGCTGGCGCACGTCATCGGAGTCGGGCTCGGCCGCGGCGGCGAAGCGCAGGTTCGACAGCGTGTATTCATGCGCGCAGTAGACGAGCGTGTCGGCGGGCAGCGACGCCAGGCGTCCGAGCGAAGCAAGCATCTGCTCGGGCGTGCCCTCGAACACGCGGCCGCAGCCGCCCGCGAACAGGGTGTCGCCACAGAACAGCACGGGCCGCGCGTCGCTGCCGTGGTGCCGTCCGAAATAGGCGATGTGCCCGCGCGTGTGGCCCGGCACGCCGATCACGTCGAGCGCCAGGCCGATGCCGGGGAGCTCGATGCGGTCGCCATGGGCAAGCGGATGGTCGACACCGTCGATCGATTCGGCCGCCGGGCCGAAGACGACCGGACGATGGCGTTCGCGCAGTGCCTTCACCCCGCCGACATGGTCGGCGTGATGGTGCGTCAGTACAATCGCGGTCAACTCGAGGCCGGCCGCTGCCAGCGCCGCCTCGACCGGTGCGGCATCGCCCGGGTCGACCACGGCAGCGCTGCGACCGTCAGCCGAGCGGATCAGCCAGAAGTAGTTGTCCGTGAACGCCGGAATCGCACCGATCAGCGGGTGCGCCGGCGCGGAGTAGCGCCAGGTTGTCTGCAAGGGATTCACCGCTTCATGCAAACCTCGATTATAGGTCCCGAGGGCCGGCTGATCGACTGGCTCGGGTCTCCGCCGGGCCGATATCTGCTCGCGTGGGAACAGGCCCAGTTCGATGCTGCCGTGGCCGACGTGTTCGGCTTCTACGCGCTGCAGTGCGGCCTGCCCCAGATCGACTGTCTGCGCACCAACCGGATGCCGAGCCGCATCCATGCGCGGTTCATCGACGATGTGGCGGACGTTGGCGGGACGGCCGACTCGGCCGTCGCGACGGTGCGGGTCGCGCATTTCGAAGAGCTGCCGTTCGCGTCGCAGTCGCTGGATCTGGTCGTGCTGCCCCACGTGCTCGAGTTCGCCCACGACCCGCACCAGGTGCTGCGGGAGGTCGATCGCGTGCTGCGTCCCGAGGGCCGCCTGTTCGTGTCGGGCATGAACCCGATCAGCCTGTGGGGCGCGCGGCAGATGGTCGCGCGGGGCTTCGTGCCGCCGTTCCTGCCGCGCGAGGGCCGGTTCATCGCCGTGCAGCGGCTGCGCGACTGGGTGAAGCTGCTGGGCTTCGATCTGGAGCGCACGCGCTATGGCTGCTACCGCCCGCCGTGCCGCAGTCAGGCGTGGCTGGAGCGCACGGCCTTCATGGAGCATGCGGGGGATCGCTGGTGGCCGATCTGCGGTGCCGGGTACTTCGTGGCGGCGGTCAAGCGCGTGCGCGGCATGCGGCTGATCGCGCCGGCGTGGAAGCGGCGTGGCGCGCCCGCCCGGCAGGCCGCCACGGCGCCGCTCAGCGTGTCCGAATGCATCGGGCGGGACGACGTCGGCGCACCGCTCACCCCTAGTACCGTCAGCGCACCGGTCCGCCCTCGCACCGTCAGCGAACCGGTCCGCCCTCGTACATGTAGCGCCGCGACAGAGGCAGCGGACTGAGCGCGCCCGTGGACGCGGCCACCGGCTTGACCGCGAGCAGCTGATAGAGGTTGATCCAGCCGTGCGCGAACGCGTGCGCGCAGCCGGCCAGATACACACGCCAGATGCGCGCGCGGCGCGTGCCGGCCAGCGCCTCCATCTGCGCGAGGCGCTGCTCGAACGCGTCGGACCAGGCCCACAGGGTCTTCTCGTAGTGCCGCCGCAGCGACTCCGCGTCGGTGAGCTCGAGGCCGGCGGCGCTCAGCTCCCGGATGGCCAGCGACACGTGCGGCAGCTCGCCGTCCGGAAACACGTACCGGTCGATGAACTCGCCCGCCCCGAGGCCCACGCTGCGGCTGTCGTGGTCACTCGACGTGATGCCGTGGTTCAGCGCGACGCCCCCCGGCTTGAGCAGGCGCGCGACCTGCTTGAAGTACGCGGGCAGGTTCTTCAGGCCCACGTGCTCGAACATGCCGACCGAGGAGATGCGGTCGAAGCCTTCGGCCTCCGGGACGTCGCGGTAGTCCTGAAGGCGGATCTCGACGCGGTCCTGCAGTCCGGCGGCGGCGACGCGCTCGGTGGCCAGCGCGTGCTGGTTCGTCGACAGCGTGATCCCGGTGGCCTGCACGCCGTAGTGGCGGGCGGCATGGATGACCAGGGCGCCCCAGCCGCAGCCGATGTCGAGCAGGCGCTGGCCCGGCTCGAGCCGCAGCTTGCGGCAGATGTGGTCGATCTTGGCGATCTGCGCGGTGGCGAGGTCCTCGTCGCCGTTCTCGTAGTAGGCGCACGAATACACCATGTTGGGATCGAGCCACGCACTGTAGAACGCGTTCGAGACGTCGTAGTGGTATTCGATCGCCTGCCGGTCGCTCCCGCGCGTGTGGCGGGTGAGCCAGTTGGGCAGCGCGCCCAGCCCGCCCTGGCGGTCCTGGTCGCGTGCCAGTGATTCGGCGACGCGCACGACGCTGCGGATCGGACCATCGACGTCCAGGTGCCCCTCGACGTAGCCGGCGCCGAGCGCAGCCATCGAGGGCCTGGCCAGATGCCGCGCCGCGACCGGGTCCTTGAGGATGAGGGTGACATCGGGATCCGGACCCAGATCGACTTCGTGGCCGTTCCAGAGCCGAATGCGCAACGGCAGGGTCATCCTGCCGCGCAACGCTTCGAGGTGCTTGAGGACTTGTCGATCGAGCATCGGACTCCCGGAACGCGCGATGTGATCGGCCCGCGTCGAGCCGCCGACCCGGCCCGCTTAGAATACGGCGCGAGAGGATCCATGGACAACGTCGTCGAAATATTCACGGATGGCGCCTGCAAAGGCAACCCGGGCCCCGGAGGGTGGGGGGCGCTGCTGCGCTTCGGTCCGCACGAGAAGGAACTGTTCGGCGGAGAGCGCGAGACCACCAACAACCGCATGGAGCTGACGGCCGTCATCCGTGCGCTGCAGGCACTGAACCGGCCCAGCGCGGTGCACGTGCACACCGATTCGCAGTACGTGCAGAAGGGCATCAGCGAGTGGCTGCCGTCCTGGAAGAAGCGCGGCTGGATGACGGCCGACCGCAAGCCGGTCAAGAACGCCGACCTGTGGCGCGAGCTCGATGCGCTGGCCGCCGCGCACCAGGTGCGCTGGCACTGGGTCCGCGGCCACGCCGGCCACGTCGAGAACGAGCGTGCGGACGCGCTGGCCAACCGGGGCGTGCCGGCCGGCCGGTAGCGGTGACGCGCAGGCACGCTGCCGTGCGACCGGTGCGGTCCCGGCGTCGCGTCCGGTGCGGTCCCGGCGGTCGGTGCGGTCGGTGCGGTCGGTGCGGTCGGTGCGGTCGGTGCGGGCGCGGCCGAAGGCGAGCGCCCGTCAGCGGCGCGCCGACAGGAAGCGCGTGAGCCGGGCCACCCCGTCCAGCAGCATCGCTTCCGGCTTGGCGAAGCACCAGCGCAGGTAGCCTTCGCCTTCGGGGCCGAACGCCGAGCCCGGCGCCAGCCCCAGCCGCTGCTCGGCGACCAGGGCCTTGGCCAGGGCGAGGCTGTCGTCGTGTCCGTCGACGCGCAGGAACGCGTACATCGCGCCTTCGGGCTCGACCGCGTGCACGCCCGGAATGGCGCGCAGCGCCGACACCAGCACGTCACGGCGCTGGCGCAGTCCGTCGACGAACGCGTGCACGGTCGGCTCGCCGTCGCGCAGCGCGACCACCGCGGCCTGCTGCACGAAGCCGGGCGCGCACGAGGTGTTGAACTCGATCAGCTTGCCCAGGTCGTCGAGCAGGGCCGGCGGCACGACCATCCAGCCCAGACGCCACCCCGTCATCAGCCAGGACTTCGAGAAGGTGTTGGCCACGATCACGCGGTCGTCGGGGCCGGCGAAGTCCAGGATCGACGGCGCCTGCCGGCTGCCGTCGAACACGAGCCGCTCGTACGCTTCGTCCGACAGGATCCAGGTGCCGGTGCGACGGCAGTGCGACAGCAGCGCGCGCATCTGGTCGGCCGGCATCACCCAGCCGGTCGGGTTGCCGGGGGAATTGACGATCACCACCCGCGTGTCGGCGGTGATGCGCGCGAGCAGGGTGTCGAGGTCGAGCTGCCAGCGCTGCGTGTGCGGATCGACGTGCAGGGGCACGCGCTCGACGGTGGCGCCGAGGATGCGCGGGATCTCGGTGACGTTGGGCCACAGGGGGACGACGGCCGTCACGCGGTCGCCGGGCGAGATCAGCAGCTGGGCGGCGAGCATCAGCGCGTTGACGCCGGCGCTGGTCACGGCGATGCGGTCGGTCGGCACCAGCGGATGGGCCCGGCCGATGTAGCGCGACAGTTCCGCGCGCAGCGCGGGGATGCCGAGGTTGTGCGTGTAGAAGGTGTCGCCGGCCATCAGCGCGTCGGCGGCGGCACGGCGGATGAACGCCGGCGTCACCTGGTCCGGTTCGCCGAACCAGAAGGCGAGCACGCCCTCGAGCCCCAGGCCGGCATTGGCGACTTCACGGATGCGCGAGCCGGGCAGCGTGCGGATGGCGTCGCGCGCGTGCGGTCCGGTGTCGCGGCGGCCGGCGGGTCCGGTGCCGGCGCCGGTGCGGGGATCGGAGCCGGTATCGGTGCTAGCGCCGGAGTCGGTGCTGGAGCCGGAGTCGATGTCTGCGCCGGTGTCGAAGGCGCGGGGCGGGCGGTCGTTCATGGTGTGGGTTCGGGCGTGTGCGGGACCGCACGCGGGCCCGTGACCGACTGCCCTTCGGGCGCGCGGTCGCTGTGCTAGATTGGCCAAAACCGGGATTCTGAATGAAAAAGTTCGTCGTTTCCGTAGTGGCCCTGGCGGGCCTGGTCGGCATCGGATGGTGGGGCTACCACACGCAGCGGGCGGCGCCCGGGCCGGCGCTCGAGATCTCGGGCAAGGACGGCCGGTCGGCCGCCGGCTCCGAGGGGGGCGGCAAGGGCGGTGCGCCGGGGGCGGGCGCCTCGGCAGGCGGGACGGGCGCAGGCAGCTCGGCCGGCGCCGGAGGCGCTGCGGCGGGACCGGGCGCAGCCGCCGGAGGGGGCGCCGCAGGCGGGCCGCCGCGCGCGGGCGGGCCCGGCGGCGGGCGCGGGCCGGTCGCCGTCGAGGCGGTCAAGGCCTCGGTGGCAGCACTGGCTGACGAGGTCCAGGCGGTCGGCACCCTGCGGGCCAACGAATCCGTGATCATCCGGCCCGAGATCGCCGGGCGCATCGTGCAGATCGGCTTCTCGGACGGCGCGCGCGTCAACCGGGGCGCGCTGCTGGTCGAGCTGGACGGCTCGGTGCTCGCCGCGCAGGCCGAGCAGGCGCGCGCCGAGCTGGGGCTGGCCAGGACCAGCTTCGAGCGCACCGAGGATCTCGCCAAGCGCAACTTCGTCAGCGGCAGCGCCCGCGACCAGGCGGCGGCCACGCTCAAGATCCAGGCCGCGCGGCTCGAGCTCGCCGAAGCGCAGCTCGCCAAGACGCGCATCACGGCGCCGTTCAACGGGGTGCTGGGGCTGCGCAACATCAGCCGCGGCGACTACGTGAAGGACGGTGCCGACCTGGTCATGCTCGAGGACGTCTCCAGCATGAAGGTCGACCTGCGCCTGCCCGAGCGCTTCATCGGCCAGTTGCGCCGGGGGCAGTCGATCCTGGTGAACATCGACGCGTTCCCGGGGCGCGATTTCGTCGCGACCCTCGACGCGCTCGACGCGCAGGTCGACGCCAACGGCCGCTCGGTGCTCGCCCGCGGCCGGCTGGCCAACAGCGAGGGGCTGCTGCGCACGGGCATGTTCGCGAAGGCGCGCATCCGCCTGAAGGAGAAGCCGACGGCCACCGTGATCCCCGAGGAAGCGGTGTTTCCGGTCGGCGCCGATGCGTTCGTCTACCGCGTCGACGGCGGCAAGGCGATGCGCACGCAGGTGCGCACCGGCATTCGCCGCAACGGACAGGTCGAGGTGCTGGCGGGGGTCGAGCCGGGCGACCTGGTGATCACGGCCGGGCAGCTCAAGATCCAGCGCGACGGCACCGAAGTGCGCGTCATCGAACCTGCGCGTCGCGCGCCCGCGGCCGCCGCGGCCGGCGAGGTCGATGGGAAGGGCGCGCCGTCCGGGCGCCCGGCCGCCAACGGGGGCTGAACATGGTCATCTCCGAGGTCTGCATCCGCAGGCCGGTGTTCGCCACCGTGCTGTCGCTGATCATCCTGCTGGTCGGGCTCGTGTCCTACTCGCGGCTGTCGGTGCGCGAGTACCCGAAGATCGACGAGCCGGTGGTCACCGTCGACACCCGTTACCTGGGCGCGTCGTCCGACATCATCGAGACGCAGGTGACGAAGCCGCTCGAGGACTCCATCGCCGGGATCGAGGGCGTGGACGTCCTCACCTCGATCTCGCGGCCCGAGCAGAGCCAGATCACCGTGCGCTTCCGTCTCGACCGCGAGCCGGACGGCGCGGCGGCCGACGTGCGCGACCGTGTGGCCCGCGTGCGTGCGCGCCTGCCGCAGGAGGTCGACGAGCCGGTGATCGCCAAGGTCGAGGCCGACGCCAACCCCATCATCTGGCTGGCCTTCTCCAGCGACACGAAGTCCCCGCTCGAGGTGTCGGACATCGCCAACCGCTTCGTGAAGCCGCGCCTGCAGACGCTACCCGGGGCGGCCGACGTGCGGGTGTTCGGCGAGCGCAAGTTCTCGATGCGTATCTGGCTCGACCCGGACCGGCTCGCGGGGTTCCGGCTGACGCCGCAGGACGTCGAGGACGCGCTGCGCCGGCAGAACGTCGAAGTGCCGTCCGGGCGCATCGAGAGCCGTCAGCGCGAGTTCACCGTCGTCTCGCAGACCGACCTGCAGCGGGTCGGCGAATTCGAGGACGTGGTCGTGCGCACCGTGAGCGGCTACCCGGTGCGCATCAAGGATGTCGCGCGCGTGGAGCTGGCGCCGCTGAACGAGCGCACCGCGGTGCGCTTCAACGGCCGCAACGCGATCTCGCTGGGCGTGATCAAGCAGGCGACGGCGAACCCGCTGGTCCTCGCCAAGGCGCTGAAGGCGGAGCTGCCGCGGCTGCAGGCCGAACTGCCGCCCGGCGTGACGGTGAACATCGCCAACGACACGACCCTGTTCATCGAGCGCTCGATCGACTCCGTCTACAAGACGATCCTCGAGGCGGTGATCCTGGTCGCCCTCGTGATCTTCCTGTTCCTCGGCACGCTGCGCGCCAGCGTGATCCCGCTGGTCACCATCCCGGTCTGCCTGATCGGCGTGGGGTCGCTGATGCTGGTCGCCGGCTTCTCGCTGAACACGCTGACCCTGCTGTCGCTGGTGCTGGCGATCGGCCTGGTGGTGGACGACGCGATCGTGGTGCTGGAGAACATCTATCGGCACATCGAGGAGGGGGTCGATCCGATCACCGCGGCGTTCCGCGGGTCGCGCGAGGTCGGCTTCGCCGTGATCGCGATGACGCTGACGCTCGCGGCCGTGTATGCGCCCGTGGCGTTCACCACCGGCCGCACCGGGCGGCTGTTCATCGAGTTCGCGCTGACGCTGGCCGGTGCGGTGCTGGTGTCGGGCTTCGTCGCCCTCACGCTGTCGCCGATGATGTGCTCGCGCCTGCTGCGCCACGAGGCCCGGCCCAACCTGCTCGTGCGCGGCATCAACCGTGTGATGGGGGCGATGACGCGCGGCTACGCGGCGGCGCTCGCCTGGACGCTGTCGTACCGCTGGCTGGTGCTGCTCGTCGGTGGCGCGGTGGCGGCGGCCAGCTACTTCCTCTGGACGAGCACGAAGCGCGAGCTCGCCCCGATCGAGGACCGCTCCACGATCGTGACCATCTTCAACGGTCCCGACGGCGCGTCGATCGACTACACGCAGCGGTATGCGGGCGCGATCGAGAACATCGCCAAGGGCATCAAGGAGGCCGACCGCATCTTCGTCGTGGCCGGCAGCCCGACCGTCACGCAGGGCATCTCGTTCATCCGTCTGATCGACTGGGCCGAACGCGATCGCAAGGTGCAGGACATCCTGAAGGAGCTGCAGCCGAAGCTGCTCGGCGTGCCGGGCGTGCTGGCCTTCGCCGTGGCGCCGGCCTCGCTGGGCCAGTCGCCGCGCGCGCGGCCGATCAACTTCGTGATCCTCACCTCCGAGACCCACGACCAGATGCAGAAGGTCGTCGCGCCGATGATCGCCGAGCTGCAGCGCGACCCGCGGCTGCAGGGGGTGGACAGCGACCTGCGGCTGAACAAGCCCGAGATCAAGGTGCGCCTGGACCGCGAGCGGGCGGCCGACGCGGGCGTGGTCGTCGAGTCGATCGGACGCGCGCTGGAGACGTCGCTGGGCGGGCGGCAGGTCACGCGCTTCAAGCGGGACGGCGAGCAGTACGACGTGGTCGTCCAGGTCGATCCGTCCAAGCGCAACACGCCCGACGACATCTCGAACATCTTCGTGCGCGGGCGCAACGACGCGATGGTGCCGCTGTCGAGCCTGGTGAGCGCGCGCGAGAGCGTCACCGCCCGCGAGCTGAACCACTTCGGCCAGCGGCGCGCGGTCACGATCACCGCCAACCTGGCGCCCGGCACGTCGCTGGGCGAGGCGGTCGACGTGCTCGAGGCGGCCGCCAAGAAGCACCTGCGCATCGGCTACGCGGTCGACTACAACGGCGAGACGCGTGAGTTCAAGCAGTCGTCGTCGGCGCTGCTGCTCACGTTCGTGCTGGCGCTGGCCTTCATCTACCTGGTGCTGGCCGCGCAGTTCGAGAGCTTCATCGATCCGTTCATCATCATGCTCACCGTGCCGCTGTCGATGACCGGTGCGCTGGCGCTGCTGCAGTGGACGGGCGGCACGATGAACGTCTACAGCCAGATCGGCCTGATCACGCTGGTGGGGCTGATCACCAAGCACGGCATCCTGATCGTCGAGTTCGCCAACCAGCTGCGCGACCAGGGCAAGGCGCTGCTGCCGGCCGTGATCGAGGCGGCCAGCCTGCGGCTGCGCCCGATCCTGATGACGACGGGCGCGATGGTGCTGGGCGCCGTTCCGCTGGCACTGGCCACCGGGGCGGGCGCCGAGAGCCGCCGGCAGATCGGCATGGTGATCGTGGGCGGCATGACGCTGGGCACGGTGCTCACCCTGTTCGTCGTGCCCACCGTGTACACGCTGCTGGCGCGCCGGCGCAGCGTGGTGGCCGGGCCGGAGGCGGGCGGTGCGGCTGCGGCCTCCGCGACGGCGCCCGCGGCGGGCAGGGCCGACGGCGCCGTGCCGCCGGCGGCGTCGATGCCTCCGGCCGCGCCGATCCCGCCGGCCGCGCCGATCCCGCCGGCCGCACCCGCCGGACATTGAAGGAACACGATGCGCCAGGTCATTCTGGATACCGAGACCACCGGGCTGTCGGTCGACGACGGGCACCGCATCATCGAGATCGGCTGTCTCGAGGTGCTCAACCGCCGGGTCACCGGCAACACGCTGCACCTGTACGTGAACCCCGAACGCGACATCGACGCGGGGGCGGTGGCCGTGCACGGCATCACGCGCGAGATGCTGCAGGACAAGCCGCGCTTCGCCGACATCGCCGACCGCTTCCTCGAGTTCATCCGCGACGCGGAGCTCATCATCCACAACGCGCCGTTCGACATCGGCTTCCTGAACGCCGAGATGAAGCGCTGCGAGCGCGGACTGCTGCGCGACTGGTGCGGCGGCGTCCTCGACACGCTCGCGATGGCGCGCGAGCTGCATCCGGGCAAGCGCAATTCGCTGGACGCGCTGTGCGAGCGCTACGGGGTGTCGAACGCGCACCGCAAGCTGCACGGCGCGCTGCTCGACGCCGAGCTGCTGGCCGACGTCTATCTGGCGATGACCCGCGGTCAGGACAGTCTCGAGATCGCGCTGCACGGCGGCGGCGAGTCGTCGGTCGGCGCCGGCGACGATCCCGACTGGCCGCCTGCCGGCCTGCGCGTGCTCTCGGCCCGGGACGACGAGATCGCGGCGCACGACGCGCTCCTGAAAGCGATGGAGAAGGATGCGCGTGGGCCCGCGCTGTGGACGCGCCTGGTTTCCAGCGAAATCGGCTAAACTGACAGGTTAGCCAAAAAACTGGTCGCGCATGAAAGAGCCCCGTCACGCCCGCAGCATGCGGGATCGCAAGTCGCATCTGTCGCCCGACGCCGAGCGCCTGGTCGCCGCCGCACTCGGCCTGTCGAACTCCGGCAGCCGGACGGAAGACCGGTTCTGGGAGCGCGCGCTCACCGAGCGCATCGAGCGGCTGCTCGACGGCACGCACCACCAGGGCGTGCACGACGCGCTCGACCGGCTCAACCAGGCCGACTCCGAGGCCTACGGCGCGCTGATCGAGGCGGTCGAGGAATGCTCCGAGTCGCTGCAGATCGAGGTCGACGGCGCCGCGTGGGACTGCCTGCTGGTGTCGGCGCCGATGGTCGTGTGGACGCGGTTCCGCATCCCGTCGGGGCAACTGCCGGCCGATGCCGTGCAGACCCTGTCCGCGCACTGGCTGGCCCATGTGCTGGCCCGCGATGCGCGCCTGCGCGTGGTGCCGTATCTGTTCAGCATCGACCAGCTGCCGCACGACTTCGCCGAGCTGCGCCGCATGACGCGCAAGCTGGGCACGGGGGCGGTGGCCGGCAATGCGCCGCGCTTCGAGCTCAAGAGCCTGCCCGAAACCGCCGAGATGCTGGCCGACAGCCGCTTTCTCGTGGGGGTCGTCGCGGTGCCGCGCGGCCGGCCGATGTTCCGCTGGCAGGAGTTCGAGTCGAACGAGCACGCGAGCCGCGTGCAGTGTCTCGAGCGCTGGATCGAGCAGGGACGTCCCAACCTCGAGCCGCTGCTGCCGGGGTGCGGCTTCGAATGCCTGCTGCCGGACGCGTATCACATCAACCTGCGCGAGGCCGACCGCCGCGTGCGGCCGTATGCGATCCGCGCCGCCGTCCACTTCCTCACGCACGCGCTGGGCGTCGAGGCCTCCGATCTGCAGGCCGCGATCGCGGCGTTCGGCACCGACCGCATCGACGAGTACCGCATCGGCCTGTCGCAGGCCGATTCCGAGCAGGTCGCCCAGGGGGTCGTGTGGCCGCTGCTGGGCGCGGAGTCCGAGAGCGACGACCCGTCGCCGCTCGAGACCATCCGCGACACGCTGCGCGAGGCGGGCGTGACCGACATCCGCGTGTGGCCGGAAGTGAACGAGCCCGACTTCTGCGAGGACTGCGGCGCGCCGCTGTACCCCAACAGCAAGGGCGACATCGTGCACACCGAGATGCCCGACGACGCCGAGCCGGAAACCCCGCACTTCCACTGACCCGGCGACACATGGTTGGAGCGTTTGCATGAACACGCGTCGACGTCGCACCCTCGAGGCCGCCGGTGGCGTGGGCCTGTACGCGGCGCTCGCGGCGCTGGGGCTGGTGCCGGCCGGCGCATCGGCCGCGCCGCCGTTCAATGCGGCGGCGTTCCAGACCCGATCGATCGCCGACACGCTGAAGGCGCTGGGGGCGAACGCCACCAGCGACTCCAAGGACATCGCCATCGTGGCCAACGAGGTGGCCGAGAATGGCGCGCTCGTGCCGGTGACCGTCCGCAGCCGGCTGCCCGGCACCGAGATGATCGCGCTGCTCGTCGAGAAGAACCCGAACGCGCTGGCCGGTGCCTACTTCCTGCTCGACGGCATGGAGCCCGAGATCGCGATGCGCATCAAGATGAACCAGAGTTCGGACGTGTACGCGGTCGTGAAGGCCGACGGCCGCTTCTACACGACCCGCAGGGAGATCAAGGTCACGCTGGGCGGGTGCGGCGGCTGACCGCGTCCCCCCGCGGGACCGACGACCCGAGGAGCTGAACATGGCAGAGCCGATGAAGATCCGCGCGACCGTCAAGGACGGTGTCGCCGACGTGCGCGTGCTGATGGCCCACGAGATGGAGTCCGGGCAGCGCAAGGATGCCAATGGCCGGACCGTCCCGGCCTGGCACATCACCGAGGTGACGGCGTCGCTCAATGGCAGACCCGTGATGGTTGCGCACTGGGGGCCCGCCATCTCCAAGAATCCGTACCTGAACTTCAGGGTCAAGGGTGCGAAGCCGGGCGACCGGGTCACCGTGCAATGGGTCGACACCAAGGGCGACAGGCGCGTCGACGAGGTGATCGCGAACTGAGCGCGTCGTCGGGCGCGCATCGGGCGCGCACCGATGGTGACTGGAGCGCGAGTCACACACGCACGGAGCGCCGACCGGGCGCGCAGGGAGCGCGCATCGACTGCGGACTGGAGGCGATGATGAAGCGGATCCTCGCAGCAACCGATTTCTCCGCGAGCGCGCAGCTGGCGGTCGACCGTGCCGGCCAGCTGGCGCGTGCCTGGGGCGCCCGGCTCGACCTGCTGCACGTGCCGGCGCAGGGTCGCTGGCCCCAGGGCGGCGGCCTGCTCGACCGGTACCTGCCCGGCGGCAACCTGACGTCGCTCGACGACGCCCACCTCCGTCTTTCGACGTTGGCCGCTGCGCTTGCGCGGCGGTTCCGCGTGAAGGCCGAAGCGCACGTGATCCCGGGGCATCCGGGCGACGAGATCACGGCGTTTGCCGCCGCGCGCGAGGCGGACCTGATCGTGTCCGGTGTCCGGGGCGAAGGGGCGACCCGGGCGGGGGCGATCGGCGGCACGGCGCTCAAGGTGCTGTGGCAGGCGTTGCGCCCCGTCCTGCTCGTGCGCACGCCCGTCGAGACCGCCTATCGGCGCGTGCTGTTCGCCACCGACCTGTCCGAGCGTGCGCGCGACGCGGCCGTCCGGACCGCGGCCCTCTGGCCGAAGGCCGGGCTGTCGCTGGTGCACGCCTTCCAGGCCGAGCACGAACCGCTGCTGCTGCTGTCGGGCATCCGCCCTGCAGCGCTGCGTGAATACCGTGCGGAATGCGCCGCACAGGCGGCCGAGGCGCTCGACGCGTTCCGGGCGTCGGTGCAGGGCGATGGCCGCCGGCGCATCGCGGAATACCTCGTGCCGGCGCATCCGGTCCCCGCCGTGCTGAAGGCCTGCACCGAGCTGCGCGCCGAGCTGGTCGTGATCGGCCGGCATGGCGGACCGCACTGGCAGGAGCGGCTGCTGGGCAGCGTCGCCCAGAACCTCGTGCAGCAGCTGAAGGCCGACACGCTGCTGTTTCCGTGAGCGGCGCGCCCGGACGGCGGACTCGGACGGCGGACCCGGACGGCGGACCCGTTGACGCGGGTCAAGGCGCGCCGCCGACGCCGCGCGCATGATTGCCCCAGTGCCGAAGGGAGCGTGACGTGATGGACGAACGGGTGCTGGATGCGCTGCGCGAGGTGATCGACCCCGAGACCGGGCTCGACATCGTGTCGATGGGACTCGTCTACGGCGCGGAGGTCGATGGCGACGGCGTGCGGGTGCGCCTCACGATGACGTCCGCGGCCAGATCGGAAGAGCACACGTCTGAACTCCAGTCACATAGCGGTATCTC
>ENA-UPTA01001164-UPTA01001164.1-activated-sludge-metagenome-genome-assembly--contig:-NODE-1164-length-29601-cov-9.470385_pt1 | contig 29601 bp, 18 predicted proteins | sample MGYA00238184_ERZ773361 | MGnify/ENA primary metagenome ERZ773361 (study PRJEB29100, sample SAMN05720205) | activated sludge metagenome | isolation source: anaerobic digester from wastewater... | reverse complement strand
GTCGCGAAGAGCTCCGGGCTGTAGACGTGGGCGAGGACCTCTCCCCTCCTCACGTACTTCCCCGTGAAGTCGGCGGCGACGTGCTCGACGTAGGCCTCGTAGCGGGTATGGACGTGGTGGACGCGCCGTTCGTCGAAAGCGACCCGGCCGACCGTCCGGATCCCGGTGCCGAAGGTCCCCCGATCGACTCTCGCCGTCTTCAGCGAGAGGAGCTGCCGCTTGCGGGCGTCGATCGTCACGGTCGCGAAGCCGGGAACGCCCGCTTCTCCCGCGCCGCCCGCCGACGCGTCCTCCTCCCGCTTCACGAGGTCCATGCCGCAGATCGGGCAGCTCTCCTTGCGGTCCTTCACGATCTCTGGGTGCATCGGGCAGATCCACGTTTCGTGGGAAGCCGCCTGCGGCACGGGCGTCGCATCGTCCTTCGGAACGAGGTCCATGCCGCAGATCGGGCAGCTCCCCTTCCCGTCCTTCACGACGTCCGGGTGCATGGGGCAGATCCAGGTCTTCGCGACCGCGATCTGCGACTTCGTTCCTCCGCAGCCCGCCGCGAGGAAGACGGTCGGAACGGCCAGGGCGACGAGCGCGACGAGAACGATTCGGGAGTGCTTCATCGGGGGTCTCCTCACATCCCGCCGGCGGCGTTCATCGCGGCCGGCGGCGCGGGGGCGGAAGGAAGAGCGGAGGCGGCGGCCATCGGAGCGCCGTCGAGGGAGCGCTCGTAAAGGTCCGCTTCCGCGACGAGGAACGCGGCGAGCCGCCCGAGGGCCGCGCGCCGGTCGGCGAACTCGGTCGAGATCGCCTCGAGGACGGTGACGAAGGGGACGGAGCCGGAGGCGTAGCTCGCGAGAGCCGCCTCGACCGCCATCCGGTCCTGGACGAGGAGCGCCTCCCGGTCGAGCCGGGCCTCTTCGGCGAGCTGGGCGAGGAGGGCGAGTTGCGCCTCCGTCCGCGCGCGGAGCCGGAGACGGACGTCGGCCTCGGCCGCCCGCACGGCCGCGAGCCGCGCCTGGGCCTCCCGGAGACGCGGCTCCTGCTTCCTCCCGGAGAAGAGCGGCACCGTCACCCCGAGGCCGACGGCCCACATCATCGGGAGAGAGCCGCGGTTCATGTAGCCGACCGAGGCGACGAGGTCGGGCATCCGGTCGCGTCGCGCGAGGTCGATCGCGAGAGCCTCGCGTTCGGCCGCCCTTCGCGCCACCTCGATCTCGGGACTCTCGGCTTCCGCCCGCGCCAGCTCGACGTCCGCGTCGGGCGGCTCGGGCCTCGTCTCGTGGAGCCGCTCCTCGAGCTCGACCGGCGTCCCCGGCTCGCGAAGGAGGAGACGCCGGAGCTCCGCCTCGGCCGCGTGCACGGCCCCCTCGTCGCGGTGGAGCTGCTGAAGCAGGCGCGTCCGCTCGGCCTGAGCGCGGAAGACGTCCTGCTGCGCCCCGAGGCCCGCCGCGTAGCGGCTCCGCGCGACCGACTCGATCCGATCCCAGTTCTCCGAGAGCTCCCGGGTCAGCTCGCCCGCCGCCCGCGCCTCGAGGAGGCGTGCCGCCGCCCGCCGGGTCTGGGCCTCCACGCCGAGCCCGAGGCGGGCGATCGCCGCCTCGGCAACGTCCGCGTCGGCCTCCGCGATTCGTGCCGCAAGACTCAGCTTTCCCGGCCACAGGATCGGCTGCTCGGCCATGACGGAGAGCCGGGTCATCGCCTCCGTGCCGAGGGAGAGGGACGCCCCGTCGTTCTCGTACGAGAGCCGGAGCATCGGGTCGGGGAGCGTCCCGGCCGGGGCGATCCGCTCGCGAGCGGCCGCGACGGAGGCTCGAACGGCGGCGAGGGCCGGACTCCGTTCGAGCGCCTCGGCGACGAGGGCCTCGACGGTCGAAGCGGTCTCCCGCACCGGGGCGGGAACGGGAGCGGGGGACGGAGCCGCAACGGCTGCGCGGGCAGGCACGTCCGGAGAGAGTGAGAGGACGGCGACGGCGAGCGTCGCCGGGGCGAACCTCCGCGGAAACCACGGGACCAGCTTCATCTCGACACCTCGGGGATGCGGTCATCGGGCCGTCCCGAACGGGACGGACGAGAGCGCGAACGCCCGAGGTCTCAGATCCGGAAGGTCTCGAGGAGCGCCTGAGTCGGCGCCGAGCGGGCCCGGGACGGAGGAGTCGGGAGCCGGCAGCCAGTCGCCGGCCCCTCCGTTCGCCGTTCGTCCACGGTCTCGGCCGAGAGGGCGGGCGGCGCGAATGCCGCGGCCGGGGCGACGTCCGCAGCCGGCGCGGGTGCCGGCCGCGAGATCGAGCAGTCGCAGTCGTCCGCCGGGGCCTTTTCGGCCGAGCCGGCGGCTTCGGCCGCACAGCAGCAGTCCGTCTCCGCGAGACCACAGGCAGCGACCGCCGTCGGAAGATAGAGCTGCACCCCGAGGAGAGTCAGGAGGGCCGCTACGAGGGCCACGGCTCGAGCCGCCGGACGGCGACGGGGGTGCATCATCCTTGACAAGCTAAGCGAGAATTCGGACCTGTCAAGTCCGATTTCATGGGTACCCGCCGATCTCGTCCGGGTACGCTTCGGTCTGGCCTCGCCGCAGAGACCGAAGTCGTTCTCCGTGAATATCTTGCATTAGAAATGGTACTTGATCCCGACCGCGAGGGAGGCGAAGCTCGACGTCCGGTCGCCTGCGCTGCCGATGAAGCGGCCGGTGATCTCGCCGGTCAGAGCCGTTCGGCGGTCGAGGTAGTACTCCGTGCCGCCGCCGACGTGGGCGCTCAGGCGCTGAGAGGCGCTCCTTCCCGGCGGGTCGACCGTGTGGATGCCGACCCCGGCGAGGACATACGGACTCCACTTCCCGCGACGCGCGTAGTAGACGGCGGACGCTTCGAGACCACCGAGCGTGACGCCCGAGCCTCCGTCCGCGTTGGAGCGGGTCAGGCCGAGGGTTCCGCGGAGGGCGAGGACGTTCGAGAGGTAGTACTCGCCTCCGGCCTCGAGGTGGAAGCCGACCTTGTAGTCACCTTCGAACGGGATCGCGGGCCCGACGCCCGCGAAAATCGAGATGGAGCCCTTTTCCGGGATCGCGGCGACCGACGCGGGGGCGACGACGAGCATCGCGAGGGCGGCGAGGGCTGCGGGGAAGAATCTCTTCATGGGTACCTCCGGGAGCTGGATTCGCGGGGCCGGCTCCGGCGCGAGGCGCCGGCGCCCGGCCGGAGGGTAGCAAACGGGTGCGCCCCCGCCGAGGAGGGGGCGCGGACGCGACCGCTCGAGGCCACACGTCGGGGCGTCAGGCGGGCGGTCCCTTTCGGATGTGGACGGTCCCCGAGGAGGCGCTGACGGTGACCTTCGCGCCGCCTCCATTCAGGCGGCCCTCCGCGCGGACCACCCCGCGCCCCTGTCCCCGCTGCCGGAGGATCCCGATCTCGGAGAAGTCGGAGAGGACGTACTCCCCGTCCGCGTCGACGCTCCGGACGACTACCTCGACGTCGCCGCGGAAGTTCGCCGGGAGGACCACGGTCACGTCGCCGCCGCCCGTCGAGAGCTCCACCGGCCCCGCGTCCTTCGACGCGATCTCGCAGTAGACCTCCCCTCCGGCGGTCTCGGCCCGAACGGCGCCGAGAGCCCGCAGGACGCGGACGTCGCCCCCCGCCGTCTTCGCGGTGACCGGCCCGCTCGCGGAGCGGAGCCTCACGTCGCCGCCCATCGTCCGGAGTCGGACCTCCCCCGAGGCGTCGCCCACGACGATGTCGCCGCCGAGCGTCGACGCCGTGAGCCCTCCGTCCACCCGCTCGACCCGAACGTCCCCGCCCGAGCTCGAGAGGTCGGCCCCCTTCCCGACGGCCCCGATCCGAATGTCGCCCGAGCTCGTCCGCACGGTCGCTCGGCCCGAGACCCTTCCGGCTCGAACGTCGCCGGTCGGGAGGGAGAGGTGGAGGTCTCCGCTCACGTCCCCCTTCACGACCGAGCCGTCCTCGCGCCCATGAACGCGGCCCACGTGCACGGGAGGAACCGGCGGCACCGGCGGGGCGGGCGGCACCGGGGCGACGCGCGCACCGGCCCAGCCCTCCCCGCGCTTCGGCACGAGGGACTTCGCCGCCGACTCCGCGCTCCCGGAGGAGAGGACGAGGACGCCGCCGTTGATCGTCGAGCACTTCACGGCGGCCCCGCCCCCTCGGTGGGTCCCTTCGTAGGAGCGGTTCAAGCTGCCGGAGACCGAGCGGGAGATCTCGCGGCTCAGGCGAGCCATCTCGCGGCCGAACTCCGCCATCTCGCGGCCGAACTCCTTCCACTCGCGGTCCCAGGAGTCCGCGCTCTCGTCCGCGGAGGAGCCGGCGGCCCGCGCCTTCCGCGACCTCTCGCGCGCCCGGTCGGCGGCGGCCCGGGCCCGCTCCGCCTCGGCATGCGCCGCTGCCTCGATCTCGCGGACCGCGACGTCGTCGTCCGCTCCGCCCCGCACCGGCAGGGTGAAAGTCGAACGGATGCCGCCGTTGATCGCCGAGGCCTTCAGGTCGAACGCCGCGTCGGAGGGAAGCGTCAGCTTCACGCCGCCGTTCACCGTCTCCGCGACCACCTTCGTGTCGCGGGGAAGGACGGTGAACGCTCCTTCCACGGTGCCGTTCACGCTCTTGAGCGTCGCGCTCCGGCGGGCGTCGGACGCCGCGACGCGCCCGTTGACCGTCGTCAGCTCCTGGACGCCGTCGAGGCCCTTCGTGACGATCCCCCCGTTCACCAGCGAGACCGTCGCACTCGCCCCCGCGGGGAGGGTCACCCGGTAGCGGGCTTCCACGCGCCAGCGCCGGTCGCCGTCGTGGGAGACGCGAAGGCGCGTCCTCCGCCCCTCGCGGGAGTACTCCGCCCCCGGCTCGACCGTGGCGAGCGTCAGCTCCCCGCCGCTGTTCTCGAAGGCAATCCTGGTCTTTCCGAGGATCTCCCGCGCGCGGGCGTCGCCGTCCGCCTTGACCGTCACCTCGACGGTCGCCGCGAACGACGCACCGGCGGCGACCTCGACGTCACCGCTGACGCCGTCGATCGTCAGCGACTTCACCCCGGCGGCCGCCGTGAACGTCTCCGTCCGGCTCGCGGTCGCCCCGAGGCGGTCGGCCCGCGCGGGCCAGGCGAGCGACACGACGAGGAAGGCTCCGATCAGGAGGATCCAGAAGACCGTCCAGGTGCGGGAGACGGAACGGGTGCTCATCGTCGTCATGGTGGTCTCCGTGTTCATGCCGGTCTGACGTTCGAGTCCGTCAAAGGTCACGCGCCGGCGGCGCCGCGAGGGGACCCGGAAGAACGGGTTCCCCGATCCACGCACTTCGCCCCCCTCCGATCCGCGCGGAGGGGGAGGCGCCGGCGGCGCCGCGGGGGGACCCGGTGGTACGGGTCCCCCCGATCCACGTCAGAGCGGGATCTCCCGCAGCGCCGAGGCCGCCTTCACGCGGACGAAGCCCGGCTCCGTCTCGTCGCCCGCCTTCTCGCGCAGCGTCTCGATGCTGAGCGGGTCGCGCAGCGTCGTGGCCGCCTTCGCGAGCCCCTCGACGGCGATCATCCGCACGGCGGGATTCGTGTCCCGCCGGAGCGCCAGGGCCAGGGCGTCACGGATCGCGGGCGACGGCGGCAGCTGGACCAGCGCTTCGGCCGCCTTCTTCCGCACGCCCGGGTTCCCGTCGTCCTTCAGCGTGCGAACGAGGACCTCGACGATCTCGGGCGAGGCGGCGGCACGCTCGCCGAGCTCGCGGGAGACGAGGTCGATGGCACGGCCGCGCGCGCCCTCGGTCGCCGCGCCGGCGTCCACGACGTAGGCGAGGAGCGCGGCGACGGCCCGGTCCTCGGCCCGGCCGGAGACGTGGTAGCGGGTCGTGACGTCGAAGGAGATCGAGAGGCGCCCGTCCCCCGCGGACGGACGGAACGCGACGTTCAGGAGCCGGGGGTTTCCGGACAGGTCGAGCGCGACGCGCGACGCGTCGAGCTGCCTCTCGGAGACGACGGCGACGGAGGGCGTCCCCGCTCGTTCGACCGCGGCTGCGGGGAAGTCCGCCGGCGGGGCGCTCGCTCGCGCCAGAAGGAAACCGCCGACCCCCGTGACGAGGAGCGCGGCGGCCTGAAGCACGGGCCTCCACCAGGTCCGCGGCCGGAACGACACGACGTTCCGGCGGGCGAGCGCCTCCTGCATCCGTCCGATCGTCCGTTCGCGAAAGGCGATGGAGACGTCCGGCTCCGGCAGGCCGATCCTCTCCCACGTCTCGTCGAGGGCCGCGGCTGCCCTCCGACAGCTCTCGCACCGCTCGAGGTGATGCTCCAGCTCGGCCTGACGGGTGTCCGCCGGCTCACCCGCGGTGCGGGCGAGGGCGGTCTCTAGGACCTCGCGGCAGTCCATGACGGACCTCCTTCCTCGGCGAAGAGGGCGCGCAGCGTCTCCACGGCGCGGAAGACGCGCGTCTTGACCGCCCCCTCGCTGATGCCGAGCGTCCGGGCGACCTCGGCGTAGGGCATCCCCTGATAGCGGGCCAGCAGGAGCGCCTCCCGCTGCTCTCGCGTGAGGCGATCGAGAGCCGCCCGAACGACCCGGCGCTGCTCCTTCTGCAGGAGCCCTCCCTCGATCGACCCTTCCCCTTTCGGCTCCGGCACGGCCTCGAGCGGGACCGAGGTCGTCCTCCAGGCGCTCCGGAGACGGTCCCGGCAGGCGTTGGCAGCGATCGCGAAGAGCCAGGTCGAGACCGACGCGCGGCCGTCGTACTGCTCGCAGCGGGTGATCATCTTCAGGAACACGTCCTGCGTGACCTCCTCGGCCTCGGCCCGGCTCCCGAGCATCCGCTCCGTGAAGCCGAGGATCGGGCCCGCGTAGCGGGAGAAGAGGCCCTCCGCCCCGGCCGGGTCCCCGGCCTTCACCCGGCCCATCAGGTCGGCATCGTCGTCGGGAACGGTGCTCACCGCCCGCAAGGGTCTCACGACGGGTCAGACGAGCGGGAGGGCCGGAGGTTTCGCGGCGCCTCCCCGCCCCCGGGATCGCCCGTCCGTCCTATCGGGCGTATCGTCGCCCGATGGCGCTGCCGCTCCACCTCGTCGACGCCTTCACCGACCGCCCGTTCGCCGGCAACCCCGCCGGAGTCTGCCTCCTTCGCGAGCCGCTCCCTGACGCCGTCCTGCAGAGCGTGGCGATGGAGATGAACCAGGCCGAGACGGCCTTCCTCCTCCCCGAGGAGGGCGAGTGGCGGCTACGTTGGTTCACGCCCGAGGTCGAGGAGAACCTCTGCGGCCACGCGACGCTCGCCTCGGCCCACGTCCTCTTCGAGGCCGGCCTCCTCGCGCCGGACGCCACGGCGCGTTTCCGGACGAAGAGCGGCCTCCTGACGGCCGTCCGCGAGGGGGCGACGATCGTCCTCGACTTCCCGGCCACTCCGGCCGAGCCGTTCCCGCCGCTGGAGAAGGCGATCCGCGCTCTCGGCATCTCCCCCGACTTCTCGGGGAAGACACGATTCGACCTCTTCTTCGAGGTCGCCGAAGAGGCCGAGGTGCGGACGCTCCGCCCCGACCTGGCCCTCCTCGAGGAAGTCCCCTACCGGGGCGTCATCGTCACGGCCCGCGCCGAGGCCGGGAGCCCGCACGACTTCGTCTCGCGCTTCTTCGCGCCGGGCTGCGGCGTCCCGGAAGACCCGGTCACCGGCTCGGCCCACTGCGCGCTCGGGCCGTACTGGGGGGAGAAGCTCGGGAAGGACGACCTCGTCGGCTACCAGGCCTCGGCTCGCGGAGGGACCGTCCGGGTCGGCCGCCGCGGCGAGCGGGTCACCCTCGCCGGCTCGGCCGTCACCGTCGTCCGCGGCGAGCTGGCGCTCCCGTAGGCCCCGCCTCAGCCTTTCCCGAAGCGCCGGAGCCGGAGCGCGTTCGTCACGACGCTGACGGACGAAGCGGCCATCGCGAAGCCCGCGAGCATCGGGTTCAGGGTCCACCCGGTGAAGGGGTAGAACGCCCCGGCGGCGAGCGGGATCAGGACGACGTTGTAGGCGAACGCGAGGAAGAGGTTCTGCCGCACGTTGCGGAGCGTCGCGTTCGAGAGGTCGATCGCCGTCCCGATCCCCGCGAGCGCCCCGCCGACGAGGGTAACGTCGGAGGCGGCCCGGGCGACGTCGGTCCCGGAGCCGATCGCGACGCCGAGGTCGGCGGCGGCGAGAGCGGGGGCGTCGTTGATCCCGTCGCCGACCATCGCCACCACCGCGCCCGAGGCGCGCAGCGCTCTCACCCGCTCGGCTTTCTCCGACGGGGAGAGGCGTGCGGCGACGTTCGCCTCCGGGATACCCGCCTCGCGCGCCGCGGCCGCCACCGCGGCCGGCCGGTCGCCCGAGAGGAGGTGGAGCGACAGGCCGCGTGCCGAGAGCCCCGCGAGCGCCTCGCGCGCGTGCGCCTTGAGCGGATCGGCGAGCGTCACGGCGCCGCGGAGCGCGCCGCCGACGGCGAGGAGGACGAGCGTCCCGCCGTCCGCCTCCCCGAGGAGCGCCTCCGGCACGGAGACGCCGCGCGAGGCGAGGAACGCCTCGGACCCGGCGAGCGCCGGCGCGCCGCCGACCGTCCCGGTCACGCCGCCTCCCGGCACCGCCTTCACGTCCGTCGCGCGCTCGAACGCGAGGCCGCGCGCGTTCGCCTCCGCGACGATCGCCCTTCCGAGCGGGTGCTCCGAGCCGCTCTCGAGGGCCGCGAGGGCGCCGAGGAGATCGGCTTCGCCAGTGCCGTCGACCGGGCGGACCGCCCTCACCGCCGGTCGCCCCGCGGTGAGCGTCCCCGTCTTGTCGAAGACGACCGCCGTGACCCGCGCCGCCTTCTCGAGGACGCCGGCGTCGCGCAGGAGGAGCCCCATCCGGGCGCCCCGCCCCGTCCCGACGACCAGCGCCGTCGGCGTCGCGAGGCCGAGGGCGCAGGGGCAGGCGACGAGGAGGACCGACGTGACCGCGAGGAGGGCACGCAGGAGCCGCGGCTCGGGGCCGAAGAGCATCCACCCCGCGAAGGAGAGGAGCGCGACGGCGACGACCGCCGGGACGAAGACCGCGGCGACGCGGTCGACGAGCCTCTGGACCGGCGCCTTTGTCGCCTGCGCCTGCCGCACGAGCTTCACGACCTGCGCGAGCGCCGTCTCCTTCCCGACGCGCGTCGCCTTCATGACGACGGCGCCGTTCCCGTTCACGGTGGCGCCGAGGAGCGGGTCGCCCGGCTCCTTCTCGAGAGGGATCGACTCTCCCGTCACGAGCGACTCGTCGACCGCCGTCGAGCCCTCGACGAGGACGCCGTCCGTCGGCACCTTCTCGCCTGGCAGGACGCGCAGGAGGTCGCCCGCGCGGACCCGCTCGAGCGGCACCTCGACGTCGCCCCCGTCACGGACGAGGCGGGCCTTTCGCGCCCCGAGCCGCGCGAGCGCGCGGATCGCCTCCCCCGCCCTCCCCTTCGCCCGCTCCTCGAGGAAGCGGCCGAGGAGGACGAGAGCGACGACGACGACGGCCGCCTCGTAGTAGACCGGCGCGTGCTCCCCTTCCGCGTGGAGCGCGCCCGGGAAAAGCGTCGCCGCCGCGGAGGTCAGGAACGCCGCGGTCGTGCCGAGGGCGACGAGCGTGTTCATGTCGGGGGCGAGGCGCGCGGCGGCGCGGGCTCCGGAGACGAGGATGTCACGCGCGGGGACGGCGAGGACGAGCGCCGTGAGGACGAGGAAGAGGACGTCCCGCCCCGGGAACGTCACCTCGGCCATCGAGAGGAGCGCGACGGGGACGGCGACAACGCCGGCGAACGCGGCCTTCCGCGTCAGCGCCGCGAGCTGAGACGCCCGCTCCGCCTGCTCGGCGTCGACGAGCTCCTCGAGCCCCGTCGACTCTCCGCTCGCCGCCGGCTTCGCCTCGTAGCCTGCGGAGACGACCGCCTCGAGGAGCCGCTCGACGGGGAGCGACGGGTCGGAGAGGCGAACGCGCGCCCGCCCCGAGAGGAGATCGACGACCGCGAGCGAGACTCCCGGCACCCTCCCGAGGGCGGTCTCGATCCGCCCGACGCACGAGGCGCAGTGCATGCCGGCGATGGCGAGCTCGACCTCGGGACCGGCCGGGGGCGGGGCGGCGGCGGGGGCGCCGCCGGCCGCCGGGAGAGAGGGGAGCGACGGGAGGGTCACCGGCCCTCCGTCGCCGGCTCCGCCGGCCGCGCGTGGATCCGGGGCAGGTCGGCCAACGCGTAGGCCATCGCGGCCATCGCCGCGGCGGACCGGTCGAGCGAGGCGGGCTCGATCTTGTCGAACGTGTCGTCGGCCGTGTGGTGGACGTCGAAATAGGTGGAAGAGTCCTGCCGAAGCCCGAAGAGAGGGACGCCGGCCGGGGCCATGGGCGCCACGTCGACTCCGCCGTACCCGCCCTTTCGAAGCCCTTCGGCGCCGAGCGGACGAAGGAGCTCGGCGACGGCGGCGAGAGCCGGCTCGAGCGTTCCCGCGGCGTTCCACGAGAATCCGAGCGGCGTTCCCGTCCCGCTGTCGGCCTCGAAAGCCGCCGCGTGCTTTGGCAGCTCCGCCGCGTGTCTCTCCGCGTACGCGCGCCCGCCCGCCCCGCCGCTCTCCTCGTTCGCGAAGAGGACGACGCGGATCGTCCGGCGCGGCCGCCTCGGAGCCTCCGCGATCAGGCGCGCCGCCTCGATCGCGATGGCGCAGCCGGCGCCGTCGTCGACGGCCCCGGTCCCGAGGTCCCAGGAGTCGAGGTGGGCGCCGAGGACGACGACCTCGTCGGGGCGTTCCCGCCCCCTCACCTCCCCCAGGACGTTCGCCGAGGTCCCGTCGGGGAGCGGCCGGCAGCCGAGAACAAGCCGCACCGTCACAGGCCCGCGCGCGAGGAGCCTCTCGAGGAGGTCCGCGTCCGCGTTCGAGACCGCCGCCGCCGGGATGCGCGGCCCGCCAGCCTCGTAGCGCGTCGAGCCCGTGTGAGCGAAGCGGCTCCGTGACGTCCCGACGGAGCGGACGAGGACGGCGACGGCGCCGTGCGGACCCGCCTTCGCGGCCCCGGTCGTCCGCATCGGGACGTTCGCGCCGTAGCCCGGACCCTGGCCTGCCTTCATCGTCCGCCGCGCGAAGAAGACGATCCGACCCCGGACGACGTCCGGGTCGGCCTTCACGGCCTCCTCCAGCGCCTCGAGCGACTCCATGCGGACGACGGACGCCGCGATCCCTTCCGCTGGCGTGCCGACGCTTCCCCCGAGCGCCGTGACGACGAGCGGCTGGCGGAACGGCGCAACGACCTCCGCCGTCTCGACGCCCCTCTCCCAGACGCTCACCGGGACCTCTTCGGCTCGAACGCGCACGAACCCGAGCTCCCGGAGGAGCGCCTGGCCCCAGGCGATCGCGGCCCGGTCGCCGGGCGAGCCGGAGGGCCGGGCGCCCACCTCGTCCGTCAGCCGCCGGACCCACTCGACCGCTCGGGTCGGAGAGGCTCCCCTCGCGGCGAGGGCCCCGACGGCCGCCCGCGTGTCGACGGGGAGCGGGCCGTCGGCCCGGATCGGAATCGAGAGGAGGAGCGCGGAGAGCGGCAGGGCGAGTCGCCGGACGTGCTTCGTCACGGTGACGGAGTCTACGGAACCGATCAGAGACGCAGGGACCACTTGCCGGACGGCGTCTGGCGAACCGTCGGCGTCGTCCCGCGCGATCTCTCCCGGGCCTCCCAGAGAGCCCGGTCCGCCTCGCGGAGGAGGTCCTCGGGTGTCCGGTGACGCTCCGGGTCGTAGAGCTCCGTGCCGATCGAGGCGCTCGTGAGGAGCCCGCCGCTCTCGTCCTTCACCGCCTCCCCGATCGCGCTGCGCAGCCTCTCGGAGAGCGCGGGGAGCGACACGCGATCCACGTCCCCGACGACCACGGCGAACTCGTCGCCGCCGTACCGTGCGACGAGGTCGTTCGGCCTGGAGGCGTCGATCAGGGCCCGGGCCGCCCGAAGGAGGACCCGGTCCCCCGCGACCCGCCCCTTCGTGTCGTTCCACTCGCGGAACCGGTCGAGGTCGGCGAGGAGGAGACCGAAGCCCGCCCCCTTGCCCCGGCGAACCGCCTCTCCCCGCTCGGCGATCTCGTCGTAGAGCGCCTCGCGGTTCCAGAGGCGCGTCCCGGGATCCGTCAGCCCCGCGACGCGATACCGCCGGATCTCCTCCGACATGCGCAGCAGGACGGTCGAGGCGAGGCCGAGGAAGAGGAGGCCGAACATGAGGACGCGGCCCGACAGGTCGATCCGGGGCAGCTCAGCTCCGGGAAGAAGACCGGCGACGGGGACCGCGGCGAGAACGAAGGCGACGTGGCCGAGGAGATCCGTCCGCGCGAGCCGTCGCCGTCCGAACGCCGCGATGCCGAACCGGACGAGGAGGTCGACGAGGAGCGCCGCGAAGACCCAGCGGAAGACGAAGACGGGCAGGACGAGGTCCTCGGCGTCGGGCAGGAAGACCGCGAGGGGCGCGAGGAGGCCGAGCGCCGGGAGGAGGACCCGGTGGACGGGGCGCATCCCGCCCAGGAACCGGAGCATCGCCGCCCCGTAGCAGACCGCGGTGGCCGAGAGCGCGACGAGTCCCGCCCGGAAGACGGTCGAGAGCGGGAACGGGAGCTCACCCCAGCGCGAGTGCCCCGTCGTCACCCAGAGCCCGAGGGCGACGGCGAAGCCGGCGAAGAGCAGGTAGTCCGCAGGGCTTCGCGCGTGGAACGCGAAGAGGAAGAGGAGGCCGGCGACGACGAAGGCCGCGGAGACGAAGAGGACGAGGCTCTGGTCGCGGAGCGATCGGCTCCTCTCGAGCCGGTCGAGCCGGTCGATCACGGGAGGCGAACGGAAGACGCTTCCGTCCCTCTTCCCGTGCCAGACCCTGAGGACGAGCTCCCGCGGCCCGGCCTCGTCGACGCGGTCGGTCGGCAGCGGGTAGACGCGCGAGACGAAGTGCGCCGTCTCGGGGCCGGGCGGGAACGCTCCGAAGCCGCCGATCGGGACGCCGTCGAACCACGCCTCGTCGACGTCTCGGAGGCCGTCCGCCGCGAACGCGAGCGGCTGCCCCACGAACGGCGAGAGGTCGACGAGGATCCGATACCAGCGGACCTCGCCGCGCGGGGCCTGGTCCGAGACCGGGTCGGCGGGACGGAAGTCGAGCCGGTCGATCCCCGCGATTCCGTCGGGGGGATCGGCGTCGGCCGCGCGCCAGCCGCCGTCGAGGACGCGCGGGAGCCCGGCCGGGGTGCGGTCCGGCCCCGCGCTCGCGACCGAAGGCGCCAGGGAGACCGCGAGGAGGAGCGCCCGTGCGGCCCGCCCCGCCCGGCGTGCCCGGCGCCCCTCCCTCACGAGACGGCGGGCTCGAGGAGCGACAGGGTCCCGGCGGCGACGTCGAGCTCGGCGAGGACGCCGACCGGGAGGGTCGACTTGTCGGCGACGTGCCCGAAGCGGAGGCCCGCGAGGACCGGAATGCCGAGCTTCCCGAGGCGGTCGGCGACGACCTCCTGCCAGGTCCAGGTCCCCTGGTAGCTCCCCTCGTCGCCCGGACCGCAGTCCTTGAACTTGCCGAAGACGATCCCGGCGCACTTCGCGAGGCGTCCCGTCAGGACGAGGTGCGTCAGCCAGCGATCGATCCGGTACGGCTCCTCCCCCACCTCCTCGAGGAAGAGGATCGAGCCGGCGAGCGGCGGCTCCCAGGGTGTCCCGACGAGCATCGAGAAGACGCTGATGTTCCCGCCCACGAGGCGGCCCCGGCCGCTCCCGGGGGCGATCCGGCGCAGCCGGTCCTCTCGGTCGACGAAACCCTCCTTCGGCTCGGCGGGCGGGGCGGCGGCGACGACACCGGCCGCTTCCGGCGTGAAGACGACGCGCTTGAGCTCGGCGAGCGTGTAGTCGGAGAGGTTCTCCGAGCAGGTCGGCGCGTGGAACGTGACGAGCCCCGTCTTCGCGTAGAAGCCGTTCAGGAGCGCGGTGATGTCGCTGAATCCGAGCAGCGGCTTCGGGTTCCTGCGAATCGTCTCCCAGTCCAGGAGCGGCAGCAGCCGCCCCGAGCCGTAACCCCCGCGGATGCACCAGACGGCGTCGATCGACGGGTCGCGGAACGCGGCGTTCAGGTCGGCGGCCCGCTCCGCGTCCGTCCCGGCGAGGTACATCGTCTGCCGGGCGGCCGCCGGCATCCGCTTCGGGAGGAGGCCGAGCGAGGCGACGACCTCCTCGGCGATGACGGCGGACTCCGCCTCCGCCCCGGGGCTCGCCGGCGAGACGAGCGCGACCCGCGCGCCCGGAGCGAGAGACTTCGGCCGGACCGGGCCGGATGGCGGCGCCGCCGCGCGGGCGGATCGGGGCAGCGCCAGGAAGGCCGACGCGAGGGCGGCCTCGGAGAGCAGGCTGCGGCGTGTTCTCACAGTCCGATTCTAGGCCGCGTCGGCTGGACCGCGGGGCCGGGGCGCCGCAGAATCGCCCGGCCCCATGAGAAAGAACGCAGCGCCCGCGCCCCCGGCCGTCCCTCCGCTCCCCGCCCTCGACCGCACGGGCGCTCGAAGAGGCCCCCGATGACGCTGCGCGACGGCCTCCTCCGCATCCGCGCGGGCGAAGCGGCCCACCCCGAGGCCGTGTCGGCGCTGACCCGGCTCGCCGCCGGGCACGGCACGCCGCTCTACGTCTACGACGCCGAGACGATCCGCGAGAGGGCGCGCGCGCTCCACGCGGCGTTCGCGCCCCGATTCCCGCGCCTCGCGCTGCGGTACGCTCTGAAGGCGAACACGAACGTCGAGATCGTGCGGCAGCTCCTCGCCGAGGGGCTCGCGCCCGAGGTCGTGTCGGAAGGTGAGATCCGGGCGGCGCTCCGGGCCGGCGCCACGGGCCATGACATCCTCTTCACCTCCTCCTCCAAGAGTCCCTCGGAGATCGACTTCGCCCTCGGGCACGACGTCCTCCTCAACGTCGACAACCTCGACGAGCTCGAGCAGGTCTCCGCCGCCGCGCTTCGCCTCGGGACGACCGCGCGGATCTCCTTCCGGATCAATCCCGGAGTCGACCCCGACACCCTTCACCAGATCAACACCGGCATCCCCGAGTCGAAGTTCGGCGTCCACCTCGACGGCGGGCACGCCCGCGCGGCCTACGCGAAGGCCCGGGCGCTCCCGGCCCTCGCGATCGCCGGAGTCCACTGCCACATCGGCTCGCAGATCACCGAGACCGCGGGGTACGAGAAGACGGCCCGCCGGATGCTCGCGTTCGTGCGCGAGCTGAAGGACGAGCTCGGGCTGACGCTCTCCTTCGTCGACCTCGGCGGCGGCCTCGGCATCCCCTTCGCGGACGGGCAGGAGGTCATGACTCCGGAGGACCTCGCGCGCGCCCTGAAGCCGATCTGGGACGACGAGGTCTCCCGCCTGGGTTACGAGCCCGAGCTCTGGATCGAGCCGGGGCGCTACCTCGTCGCGCAGGCCGGGCTGATGCTCGCGCGCGTCAACTCCGTGAAGACCACTCCCGTGAAGACCTTCGTCAACGTCGACGCCGGCTTCAACACGCTGATGCGTCCGGCGCTCTACGGCGCGGCGCACCGGGTCCGGATCGTCGGTCGCGACGGGGAGCCGATGCTCCTCGACGTGGCCGGCGACGTCTGCGAGACGGGCGACATCCTCGCCGAAGCGCGCCTCCTCCCGCGGCCCGCCGCGGGCGACCTCGTCGCCTTCCTCGACGCCGGCGCCTACGGCTTCGTCATGGCGAGCGAGTACAACGCCCGACCGCTCCCGGCCGAGGTCCTCGTCGACGGCGACGCGGTCCGGGTGATCCGGAGGCGGGGCACGTGGGAGGAGCTCCACCGGAGCGAGCCGGAGGGCGTTCCCGAAGCCTGAACCGTCGCCGGGGGTCGGCCGCCCGAAGGACGGCCACGTCCGGGGAGGGTGATCTGCGTCATCGCCCGACGCAGCTCGTGCTCCCCTCCGCGACCCGTCTCCGTTAGCATCCCGCCAAATCCGAAGCCGTTCGATCGGAAGGGGGCCGCCCGGGGCGGCCCCGATGCGGGAGGTTTCCATGCAGCATCGCCGTCGTTTCCTCCTCGTCGCCAGCGCCCTGCTCTTCGCCGCCGACTCGGCCATGGCGGCCGGGCCGACGACGCCCCCGGTCCTGGACGGGCCGATCCCGTTCTCCGGCAAGAGGAACCTCCCGAACCTCGTCCTCCTCGGCGCCCCGACCGAGAGGGCGCACGAGAAGGAAGCGACCCACGAGGGACGGCGCTACTGGGAGGCGCGACGCGAATGGGAGCGGCTCGAACGTGCGGAGATCCCCGCCGCGCCGATCCTCCGGTCGGTGGCGCAGGAGATGTACCGGGAACGTCTCCGCTTCCGGACGCCCGACGGGGGGCCGCAGCCGCTCAACGCGACGCTCGCGGCGGCCGGCTGGAAATCGCTCGGGCCGACGACGGACGCGGGACGGGTGCGCGACTACGCCTTCACGCGCGACGGGTCGAAGCTCTACGTCGCGACGGCGAACGGCGGGATCTGGCTCCTGACGCGCCAGGGCGGGCCGGGGGCCGACTACGCGAACCCCGTCAACCTGACGGACGACCTGCCGCTCCTGACGTTCGGCGCCGTGGCCGTCGCCCCGTCGAACCCGAACGTCGTCTACGCGGCGACCGGCGAGCAGTCGCCGCTGAGCGGCTCGCAGGTCATCGGCCTCGGGACGCTCCGCTCGAACGACGGCGGCTCGACCTGGAGCTTCAACACCATCTCCGTGGCCGGAGGAGCCTTCGACGTCATCCCGTCGGTCTACTCCTACGACCTCGACGTTCACCCGTCGAACCCGGAGGACGTCGTCCTGGGGACGGCGAACGGGATCTTCCGCTCGACCGACGGCGGCCGGACCTGGTCGAACCGCCTCCCGGCGACCGGCGAGGGGCTCGAGTGGCGCCGTCAGGGCGTCAACATCGCCCGCAGCCCGGCGAACCCGAACGTCCTCTGGGCCGGGCTCTGGGGTGGCCTCGCCGTCTCGACGGACGCCGGCAGCACCTGGCAGGTGGCGTTCGAGGACATCGCCCAGCAGGTCGGCTTCAACGGCATCCCGATCCGCTCCCTCGTCGCCATCGCCCCGTCCGACCCGAACCGGATCTACTGGCTCGTGGCCGGCTACGACCAGCAGCGCGGCTACTCGCAGGTCGGCGTCCTCCGGAGCGACAACGGCGGGCAGAACTGGGGCGTCGCGCTCGGCCCCCCCGCGGGGCAGGGCTATCCGCTCATTTCCGGCACGCAGGGCTGGACCTTCCTCGGCCTCGCCGTCGACCCGACGAACCGCGACCGGCTCATCGCGGGGGGCCTCGACACCTGGAGGTCCGAGGACGGCGGCCTCTCCTGGACCCAGATCTCGCAGTGGACCCTCCCCGAGCGGCACCCGCAGTTCTGCCACGCGGACGTGAACGTCATCGCCTTCGAGCCGGGCCTTTCGAGCTTCTGGATGGGGACCGACGGCGGCCTCTTCCGCTCCACGAACGGAGGCCGCTCCTTCATCTGGAAGAACGACGGCGTCGTCGCGCGGATGTTCTCCTCGCTCGCGCAGCACCCGACCGACCCGTACCGGCTCTACGCGGGGACGCAGGACAACGGGACGATGCGCCTCTCCGGCGACAGCACCAGCGCCTGGAAGCGGATCTTCTACGGCGACGGCTACGACTGCGCCGTCAACCCCCAGAACCCGAACATCGTCTACGCGACGAACTTCAACGGCTACACCTCCCGCGCCGACGACGGAGGAGAGAGCGAAGAGTCGTTCCGCCTGACGACCTGTCCCGCCGACGCGCAGACCGAGGATCAGTGCTCCGTCCCGCCGGTCACCTCGTTCCGCTCCCGGCTCGCGATGGACCCGGTCGACCCGCGGGTCCTCTACACCATGACCGACCGGATCTACCGGACCTCGAACGGCGCCGCGACCCCGTCCGACTGGCAGCCGGTCTTCGCCGAGTACTTCTGCTCCGACGGCGTCTCCGCGCAACCCTGTCCGAACGTGCAGAAGGGCTGGGCGAGCTGCTCCTCCATCTCGATCCGCCCGACGGACCGGAACCGCGTCGCCTTCGGGACGGCGGCCGGCTACGTCGTCTACACCCTGAACGGCTTCCAGAACGGATCGCTCGTCAACATCGGCAGCCAGGTGAACGCGATCGCGTGGGACCCCGCCGACGGCAATGCTCTCTACGTCGGGCTCGAGAGCGCCACGGAGGTCGTCCAGGGTCAAGGCCGGCACGTCATCTGGCGGATCGCCGGCCTCAACCAGCAGCAGCAGACCGCCTCCCCGGCCAGCTCGGGGATCGGCGTCCCGATCACGTACGCCGGGGGCTCCTTCACCTTCTTCGCACCCGTCGACAGCCTCGTCTTCTCCCCGACCGACCCGAACCTGATGTTCGCGGGGACGAAGTACGGGATATTCCGCTCGACGAACAAGGGTCAGTCGTGGAGCCGGTTCGGCGACGACTTCCCCGCGACCTGGGTCTCCTACCTTCTCTTCTCGCCCGACGGGAGCCGCCTCCGCGCGGCGACCTGGGGCCGCGGGATGTGGGAGATCAACCCCGCCGGCGGCACGCCGTCGCCGACCTCGCCCCCCACGCCCGACTTCTCCTTCGCCCCCGCGCAGCCCAAGCCCGGGCAGTCGGTCTCCTTCTCCGACCGGACGCAGGGAGGGGCCGCCACCTGGAGCTGGTCTTTCGGGGACGGGACCACCTCCACGGCCCAGAACCCGACGAAGGTCTGGGGAAACCCGGGCACCTACTCCGTCACGCTGACCGCCGCCAACGGGGCGGGGAGCCGGTCCGTCACGAGGGGAGTGACCGTCTCCTACGGCTCGACCGGGACCGGGGACGCCTACACCTACCTCCTGCCGATCGTCCTGACGTCGAGCGGTGCCGGCGGAGCCTTCTTCACCTCCGAGCTGACCCTGACGAACCGCTCCGGCCGGACGCTCAACCTCACCTTCCGGGTGAAGGGCTCGTTCGAGGCGTCGTCCACCTACTCGCTGCCGCCCGGGCAGCAGATCCACCCGGACATCTTCGCGTTCCTCCAGGCCTCGACCGGCATGAGCGTGCCGGCCGGGAACAAGACCGCCTCTCTGCGGATCGAGGTGCGCGGCGCCGACAACCTCGTTCAGTTCGGCGCGCAGGTCCGGGTGACGACGCCGGCGACGGCGGACCTCCGCGCGAAGGGGGTCATCGGCCGCTTCGGCCTCGCCTTCCCCGCCACGCCGCTCGGGCGAGCCGCCTCGGGCGAGGCGTTCGTCTTCGGCCTCCAGCAGACCTCCGCGGCCGGAAGCGCCGGGACCCGCTCGAACCTCGCGTGCGTCAATGCCGGCGGGGGCGGCTTAAGCGCCGTCCGGCTCGAGGTGACCTACTACAACGGCGACACGGGCGCCGCGCACCCGACGAAGGACTTCCTCGACCTCGCTCCGTTCCAGTGGGAGCAGAAGTCGACGCCGCTCGCTTCGCGCGGCCTGACGTACGGCTACGCGGTCGTCCGGCGGACGTCGGGCTCGGACCAGTTCGTCTGCTACGGCGTCCTCAACGACAACCTGAACGGAGACGGCGCCTTCGTCCCGATGGTCCCGAACGACACGCCCTCCCGGACCTCCGCGGCCCTCGTCCCCGTCGTCCTCGAGGCGGCCGGCTACTCCTCCGAGATGACGTTCGCGAACCGGACGAGCCGTGACATCTCCGGGCTCTTCGCCCTCGTCCCGCGGACGACCCCGGTCCCCGACTGGGGCTACTTCGACCTCCCCGCGCGCTCTCAGTTCACCGTCCCGAACGTCGTCGCGGAGCTCCGGCGCATCGGCTTCAGCGCTCCCGCAGGGACCGTCGCGAGCGTCTTCGCGCAGTTCCTCGACGGGCAGTTCCGGGAGGACCAGAGCGACACGCAGGCGCCGATCCCGACGAGCGACGGCTTCCTCGGCGTCCGCACGACGACGACGCGAGCCGGCGGCCTCCTCGGCCTCGCCTACGGCTACACGCCGATCGGCGACGCAGCCGACACGGAAGCCTGGGTCTACGGCCTCCAGCAGGCCGGCACCCGCGGCCAGGAAGGTGGCACCCGGGCGAACCTCGCCGTCGGACACGCGCTCGGAGGGCAGGTCGAGCCGCTCCAGCTCGAGGTGACCTACTTCGGGCCGAGCGGCAGCGAGCTCGGGAAGGAGCCGCAGTGCTCTCCCTGCACGCTCGCGCCGGGGCAGTTCCTCCAGTTCGACTCCGCGCTCGCACGCTTCGGCGTGACCCAGGGTTACGCGCGCATCCGGCGCGTCGCGGGTTCCGACCAGTTCCTCGCCTACGGCGTCCTGAACGACCAGGGGAACGACGACGGGAGCTTCGTTCCGATGATCGTGCCGTGAGCCCCGCGCCGCGGCGGCCGAGCCTATGATTCGGCCGCCGTGACGCACGCCGACAGACCTCTCGCGGCGGGCCGTCGGACCTCCGGCGGCCCGCTCGCCCTCCTCCTCCTCCTCCCGCTCCTCGGGACGCTCGCGTCCTGCTCGACGGGCCGGCCCGGCCCCGGGTCCTCCGGCGCCGCCCGAGCCGGATCCCTCCCCCGGCGCGCCCCCGCCGTCGCCGCGCTGACGCTGCGCGAGAAGGCCGCGCAGGTCGTGATGGTCGCCTCGCGCGGCGTCTACCGCGCCGAGGACGACCCCGAGTACCTCGAGCTCGCCCGTCTCGTCTCGGAGGAGGGGGTCGGCGGCGTCATCTGGTTCCTCGGGACGCCGCTCGAGACCGCCGACCTGAATCACCGGCTGAATGCGAAGGCGAAGCTCCCGCTCCTCGTCGCCGCGGACCTCGAGGCAGGGCCCGGGATGCGATTCCCCGACCTCGTCCTCGGGCCGTCGGCGATGGCGGTCGCGGCGACGGGTGACCTCGCACTCGCCGCGCGACGGGCCCGCGCGACGGCGCAGGCCGCACGCGCCCTCGGCATCCGTGTCGTCTTCGCTCCGGTCGCCGACGTCAACAACGACCCCGACAACCCGGTCATCAACGTCCGGAGCTTCGGCGAGCAGCCGGAAGCGGTTGGGCGCTTCGTCGCGGCCACCGTCGCGGGGCTCCAGGAAGGAGGCGTCCTCGCGACGCTGAAGCACTTCCCGGGGCACGGCGACACGAACGTCGACTCGCACCGCTCGCTCCCCGTTCTCGGTGTCGATCGCGCCCGCCTCGACGCGGTCGAGCTCGTCCCGTTCCGGGCCGGGCTCGCCGCCGGGGCGCGGGGCGTCATGACGGCCCACCTCGCCGTCCCGTCGCTCGACCCGGAGCCGGCGCCCGTCCTCGCCGCCCCGATCCGGACGAAGGACTTCACGGCGGAGGTCACCGAGGTGCAGACGGCCGGCACGATGCCCGCCGTCGTCTCCCGCCCGATCACGACGACGCTCCTCCGCGAGGAACTCGGATTCCGCGGCCTCGTCTTCACCGACTCGATGGAGATGGGGGGGATCGTCGCCCACTTCGAGCCGGGGGAGGCCGCCGTCCGGGTCCTCGAGGCGGGGGCCGACGTCGTCCTGATGCCGCCCGACCCGAGGGTCGCCATCGACGCCATCGTCTCGGCCGTCGAGACGGGCCGCCTGCCCGCCTCCCGTCTCGACGAGGCCGTCGCCCGGATCCTCGCCGAGAAGGAGCGGCTCGGCCTCTTTCGCGAGCGGAGCCTTCCTCTCCACGAGATCGCCCGGGCGGCCGGCACTCGGGAGCAGAAGGCGACCGAGGAGGAGGTCGCGCGCCGCGGTCTGACCCTCGTCCGCGAGGCGAAGGGAGCTCTCCCGCTCCGCGAGGGCTCACGGCTTCTCGTCGTCGCCGTCCACGACGAGCGGACGACCGTCGCGATCGACGCGCCGCTCCAGGCCGAGCTGAAGCGGCGCGCGGCCTCCGTCGACTTCGTCCGCCTCGACCCGACCTCCTGCGCCGGCGAGGGAGCCGCGGCCGCCGAGCGCGCGAAGGAGGCCGACGCGGTCCTCTTCGCGTTCTTCGTCCGGCCCCGCTCCGGCCGGGGCTCCCTCGAGATCCCGCCGGAGGGGAAGGCCGCGCTCGCGCCGCTCTTCGCGTCGGGCCGGCCCGTCATCGGCGTCTCGTTCGGAAGCCCCTACCTGCTCCGCGACCTCCCTGGGCTCCCGACTTATCTCTGCGCCTACGGTCACCAGTCCCTCGTACAGGCGGCGGCCGTCCGCGCTCTCTGGGGAGAGGCCCCGATCGAGGGGACGCTCCCCGTCACGATCCCCGGCATCGCTCCGCGCGGCATGGGGATCCGAAAGGAGGCCGTGAAGTGAATCCGCTCGGCGATGCTCCGCGCCGGCCTGGCCGCCCCGTCCTCTTCGCGGCCCTCCTCACCGTCCTTCTCCCGACCCCTCGCGCGCTCGCGGCGCCGCGTCCCCTCGAGACGCTGTCCCCGGAAGCCGTCGGCCTTTCGTCGGCCCGCCTGGCGCGCATCGACGCGCTCCTCGCCGAGGCGATCGCACGCAAGGAGGTCCCGGGCGGCGTCGTCCTCGTCGGCCGACACGGAAAGGTCGCGTTCCGCAGGGCGTACGGCCACCGGTCGCTCGAGCCCTCCGTCGAGCCGATGACGACGGACACCGCGTTCGACCTCGCTTCCCTCACGAAGGGGGTCGCCACCGCCGCGAGCGTCATGACCCTCGTGGAGCAGGGGCGGATCGCGCTCGACGACCCGGTCGTCCGGTACCTGCCCGAGTTCGGCGCCGGCGGCGGGGAGCGGGAACGCGTCACGGTCGAGCAGCTCCTGACGCACCGGAGCGGCCTCGTCGCCGACGACCCGATGTCGCTCTACGAGGGGACTCCGGCCGAGATCTACGCGCGCAAGCACCGCACCCGGCTCGCGACGCCGCCCGGGCTCCGCTTCGTCTACTCCGACGCCGGCTACGAGGTCCTCGGCGAGCTCGTCCGGGCCGTGACGGGCGAAACGCTCGACGTCTACGCCCGCCGCGCGGTCTTCGAGCCGCTCGGGATGCGCGAGACCGAGTTCCGGCCCGCCGGACGGGGAGGGCGGCTTCCCGTCGGCCGGATCGCACCGACCGAGAAGCGGGACGGCGTCTTCCTCCGCGGAGAGGTGCACGACCCGCGCGCGCGGGCCCTCGGTGGCGTCGCCGGCCACGCCGGCCTCTTCGGCACGGCGGACGACCTCGCCCGCTTCGCCCGTGCCCTTCTCGGCGACGGCGACGGCTGGCTCTCCCCGGCTGGGATCGCCGCGACGACCCGCGTCCGCGACTACGGGGACGGGGACCTGCGGGCGCTCGGGTGGGACGTCGAGACCCACTACTCGACGAGCCGCGGCGACCTCTTCCCGCTCGGCTCCTTCGGGCACACCGGGTGGACCGGGACCTCCATGTGGCTCGACCCCGTCACCGACAGCTTCGTCATCCTCCTCACCGCGCGAAACCACCCCGGCGGCGCCGGAAACGCGATCCCTCTCCGGACGCGGCTCGCGAGCGTCGTCGCTGCGGCGATCGAGGATGTCCCGGCCGACGCGTTCCGGCGCGCCTCGGAACGACTCGCCGTCCTGACGGGCCGCCCCTCCGCACCTCTTCCTCCTGCGCCGCAGGCGGCCGCCGAGGCCCTCTCGTACGACGTCCGGGCCGGGGTCGACGTCCTCGAGTCCACCGGCTTCGAGGCGATCGCGGGGCGGCGCGTCGCGCTCTTGACGAACGCAACGGGGGTGACGCGCGACGGGCGGACGACGCTCTCCGTCCTCCGCTCGCCGCGCGCAAAGTCCGCCGGCGTGACGGTCGTCCGCCTCTTCTCTCCCGAGCACGGCCTGGCGGCCGCCCTCGACGAGAAGGTCGGCGACTCGGTCGAGCCGACCTCCGGCCTTTCGGTCGTCTCGCTTTACGGCGAGAAGCGACGCCCGGCACCCGAGGACCTCGCAGGCCTCGACGCGCTCGTCGTCGACCTCCAGGACGCCGGCGTCCGCTTCTACACCTACCTCACGACGATGGCGTACGCCATGGAGGAGTGCGCGAAGGGCAAGGTCGCCGTCGTCGTCCTCGACCGGCCGAACCCGATCGCGGGGCTCGCCGTGGAGGGGCCGCCGGCCGACGCCGACCGGCTCTCCTTCGTCGCCGTCCACACGATCCCGATCCGGACCGGGATGACGATCGGCGAGACCGCCCGAATGCTGAACGTGGAGCGGGGGATCGGCGCCGACCTCGCCGTCGTCCCGCTCCGCGGCTGGCGCCGCGCGCTCTGGTACGACGAAACGGGCCTCCCCTGGGTGAACCCCTCTCCGAACCTCCGTTCCGTCACGCAGGCGGCGCTCTACCCGGGCGTCGCCCTCCTCGAGACGACGAACGTCTCCGTCGGTCGCGGGACCGACGCGCCGTTCGAGCTCGTCGGCGCCCCGTGGATCGACGCCGAGCGCCTCGCCCGGACGCTGAACGTCCGGGCGATCCCGGGCGTCCGCTTCGCCCCGGTTACGTTCACCCCCGCCTCCTCCACGCACGCCGGCACCCTCTGCCGCGGGCTCCGGATCACGCTCACCGACCGGAGCGCGCTCCGCCCCGTGGCGCTCGGCCTCGAGCTCGCGACGGCGCTCCGCGACCTCCACGGGCCGGACTGGAAGCGGGACCGCTTCGGCGAGCTCCTCGGCAGCGCCGCGGCCGTGACGCGGTTCGAGAGGGGCGACCCGGCCGGGACGATCGTCGCCGGATGGGCCGCCGAGCAGATGGAGTTCGAGCGCCGGAGGGCCCGCCACCTCCTCTACGAGTAGCCCGGCGACCCTCGCCGTACCTGCCGACGTTCTGGTAAAACCCCGCCGCGGATTCAGACCCGAGATTCGACGAGGAGGACCCAGATGGCCGAGACCCGCCCCGCTTCCGGTCGAGCACGCTCCAAGAAGGAAGAGGAGTACTTCCTGCGGGCGGAAGCCGAGCTGCTCGAGAAGGTGCGCGTCCGCGCGGCGAAGGAGGCCGAGCGGAAGGCGATGGGCGAGCAGCACGGCGTCGAGGACCCCGAGATCCTCGCGGCGTTCGAGGAGGCCGGGTACGACCGACACACGGTCCGGATCCTCCACCTCGTCCCGATCCTGCAGATCGCCTGGGTCGACGGGGAGATCTCGAACGCCGAGCGCGAGGAGATCCTCCGGCTCGCCGCGGCCCGCGGCGTCGACGAGGGAAGCGCAGCCCACGCCCGCCTTCTCTCCTGGCTCGACTCTCCCCCGTCCCCGGAGTTCTTCGAGCGGACGATGACGATCCTCGCCCGCCTCATCGAGGCCCTCCCGGAGGACCGGGAAGTCGCCCTCCAGGGCGAGATCATGACCTCCGCCCTGAAGGTCGCCTCGGCGTCGGGCGGTTTCCTCGGGCTCGGCAACAAGGTCTCGTCGGAGGAGAAGGCCCTCCTCGCCCACTTCGCCGAGAGCTTCGAGAAGGCCCACCGGGCCGCGCTCGAGAAGGTCGCGAAGAAGGGCTGAGTCCCCGCTTCCCCGGACACCGACGCGCGAGCTGAGGCAGGTCGGCGAACCCGGCGCCACGAACTCGGTGCCAGGCGTGAAATCGTGTATTGTTTTCAACAATACACGATTTCACGCCTGGCACCCTCGCGAGGGGCAGCCTCGCGAGGCCCGCCCGTCGCGTCACGCGTCCTTGAAGGGGATCTCCGGCCCGTCCTCGCCCGGTTCGGGCGGCGTCGGGTTCCGGAGGACCTTCAGGAAGAAGCGGATCGCGAAGTAGAGGATGACCGACCAGGTCACCACCAGCATGGCCCAAGCGGCCGAGGTCATTACGCCCTCCTTTCCTTCCGCCGCCAGGCGAGGAAGACGAGGACTCCGCAGGTCAGGAAGACGAGCGAGAGCAGGATCCGCGTCAGGTCCTTGACCATCCGCGGCGTCACCTCGCCGTCGGGCCCGTGCCAGCCGCCCGTGTCGCCGACGTGCATCAGCTTGCCGAGGACGCTCCCGGCCGAGAGCGACCACCCCTTCCCGTCGAGGAGGCCGCGGACCGCCTCGCCCCAGTCCCCTCCCGCGGGCTGGACGAGCGCCCCGAGAAAGACGACTCCGAGAAAGAGCGGCGTCACGTAGGGTATGACGTAGCGGAAGACGACGGGCACCTTCATGTCGGCCCCTCGCGTGATCTCCGCCCAGCCCTTCTCCATCCCGAAGATCCAGGCGAAGACGATCACCTCGAGGAGCGCGAAGACGACGAGCGAGAACGTCCCGGTCCAGAAGTCGAACTCGTCGAACGAGCCGCCCGGGTAGAGCCAGACGCACCACATCCCGAGGACGAACGTGCAGCCGCCGAAGAGGAGCGCCCCCTTCGCGCGCGCGGCGCCGAACTCGTCCGCGAGGAACGCCAGGATCGGCTGCCCCATGGCGAGCGACGAGGTGATGCCGGCGAAGAAGAGGAGGCCGAACCACATCGCGCCCGCGACCGGCGCGAACCAGCCCCAGTTGTTGAAGAGGCTCGGGAGCGTCAGGAACCCCATCGAGAACCCGCTCCCGCCAGCCGTGGCCCCCTTCACGGCCGCGAGGCCCAGGTACGCCGTCGCGATCGGGATCAGGAGCGACCCGCCGATGACGACCTCGACGAACTCGTTCATCCAGCCCGCGCTGGCGGCGTTCAGGGCGATGTCCCTGTTCTTCCTCACATAGGCCGCGTAGCAGTGGATCGACCCCATGCCGACCGAGAGCGTGAAGAAGATCTGCCCCGCCGCCGCGAGCCAGACGTTGAAGTCCTTGAGCCCCGAGAGGTCCGGGTTCCAGACGAAATTGAGGCCCGCGAGCGGGCTCTCGACGACGCCCGGGGCGTCCGTGCCCAGTGTGAGCCCACGGACGACGAGGATGAGCCCGAAGACGATGAGGAGCGGGACGCCGATCTTCGCCGCCATCTCGATCCCCTTCGCGAGGCCGCGGGAGAGGATCCAGACGTTCAGGGCGAGCGTGACGACGAAGAAGAGCGTCGCCTCCGGCGGGAGCGCGGTGATCGACCCGGCGTGCTGTCCGAGGTAGGCCGGGAAGAACTCCGTCGGAGGCGTCGACCGGAACGTCCCCGTTATCGAGTGAAAGACGTAGGCGAGCGTCCACGACTCGATGTAGCAGTAATAAGCTGCCACCGTCAGGTTCGTGAAGAGGCCGAAGACGCCGATGTACTTCAGGAGCCGGCTCTTCCCCAGCCGGTCGAGCATCCCGGGGGCGGAGTGGTGGCCGTACTGCCCGCCGTGCCGGCCGATCGCCCACTCGACCCAGAGGAGCGGGATCCCCATCAGGACGAACGCGACGAGGTAGGGGATCAGGAAGACGCCCCCGCCGTTCTGCGCGGCCTGGGCCGGGAAGCGCAGGAAGTTGCCGAGCCCGACGGCGTTTCCGGCCATCGCGAGGACGAGCCCCGCCCTCGAAGCCCACTGTTCCTTCTGTGCCGTCATGGGCACCCCCTCTGCCGATCCGGCAGGGTAGCCGCGCCCGGGAGGGGGCGTCAACGCGAGAAACGGGCTCATCGCCCCCCCGCCCGCGCGAGAATCCGTCCCCATGAAGGTCGCCCTCCTCCAGCTCGACCTCGCCTGGGAGGACGTCCCGGCGAACCACGCGCGCGCCTCCCGCCTCCTCGGCCAGGCCGCCGACCTCGGCGCCCGCCTCGCGATCCTCCCGGAGATGTTCGCGACCGGCTTCTCGATGGACGGCCGGAACGTCGCGCAGGCCGAGGAGGGAGCGACCGCGACGTTCCTCCGCGAGCGGGCGGCCTCCCTCGGCCTGCACGTCCTCGCCGGCGTCGCCGAGCTCGCCGAGCCGCTCCCCGCGAACCGCGCCCTCCTCGTCTCCCCGGACGGCTCCGTCCGCCGCTACACGAAGATCCACCCCTTCTCGTTCGCGGGCGAGGAGAAGGTCATGGCGAGCGGCGACGCCGTCGTCACCTGGGACGTCGAAGGGCTGCGCGTGACGCCTCTCGTCTGCTACGACCTCCGCTTCCCCGAGCCGTTCCGCCTCGCGGCGGACGACACCGACCTGTACGCCGTCATCGCGAACTGGCCGGAGAGGCGCCGCCATCACTGGAGCCTCCTCCTGCGCGCCCGCGCCGTGGAGAACCTCGCCTTCGTCGCGGGCGTCAACCGGGTCGGCGACGGGGACGACCTCCGCTACCTCGGCGATTCCGCCCTCGTCGGCCCCTGGGGAGAGACGGTCGTCTCCGCCGCCGAGCAGGAGACGCTCCTCGTCGCGGACGTCGATCCGGCGGCGGTCGCCGAGGCGCGGCGGCGGTTCCCCGCGCTCGCGGACCGGCGGCCCGGCAGCTACCGGCGCTGAGAGGCCGGCCCCGGTACAGCCTCCCGGAGGACGAGGACCGATGCTCCCCGGGCGAGGGGATGCAGCGGCCGCGCGAGGAACGCCTGGCTCAGCGCGGCATGGAGGGGTGCCGCCACGGGATGGTCTCCCCCGGTCAGGAGGACGATGCGTCCCTCCCGCGCCGCGGCGACGGCGCGGCCGGTCAGCATCGCCGCGTCACGCCGGAGCGCTCCGGGCTCGGAAAGAGCCTTCTGCGGGGCCCACCAGCCGAAATGGGAATCGACCTCGACCGGATAGCTCGCGAAGGAGACGTCACGACGCGTGCGGAGCTCGTACTTCAGGGGAGTCCCCGTCAGTCCGACCGAGATGACCAGGAGCGGGCCACGGAGCTCTCGCGCGGCGACCACGCTGACCAGCTCGTTCCTGTCGATGCGGACTCCGTCCTGCTCCGACCCGACCAACGTCGCTCCCGCGTTCGCGGCGGCGACGGCGGCCAGAAGCAGAGACCCCACGCGTCCGACACTTCCCCAGGCGGCTGCCGTCCCGGCGAGCAGGGCCACCACGGGCAGGAAGGAGGCCGCGAACCGTCCCGGGGTGACGACCGGTCGCCCCAGGAGAAAGGACGCGGACGCGAGCGCGGCAGCAGAGGCGAGAAGCGCCGCGCAACCCGCGTCGAGCAGGTCGAGCCGCCGGCTGCCCCCCCTGGCGAAACCGGCCGCGCCGGCGCCGGCAAGGACCAGGACGACACCGGCCATCGCGAACGCCTCGAGCCCCTGATCGAAGCCCGTGCGCCGCGCCGTGGATCCGTAGGCCGGCGGCCAGCGGCCGGACGGCAGCAGGTCCCGCCCCACGACGACGAGCGCATCGACCGCCGTCCGTCCCTGCCAGAAGGTCTGGAGGTACTCGTTCGCCTCCGGGGGAAGCTCCGTCGCGACGCGCACGAGAGGTGGCGAGGTCACGAGGACGGCCACGGCACCGATCAACAGCTGCTTCGCGACGAGGCGCGGCTTCGCACGAAGGAGACCGAGCAGCGGCCCGACCGGCAGGAGGACGAGGGCCAGGAAGTTCAATCCGAGAGCGACGATCAGGGCCCCGGCCTGGGCGAGCAGCCTCCAGAGCGTCGGGCGCTCGACCGCTGAGACCGTGGCCAGGAGCCCCACGAGGATCGTTAGGGCGACGACCGCGTAGGGGCGGATCTCCGTGGCGAAGTGGACGGCGACGGCCGACCCACCCAGGACGGTCGACGCGACGATCGCAGAAAGAACCCCCCGACGTCGGTGCGCTGCGAGCGCGACGAGGAGGAGCGTGGCGACTCCGCAGAGGACCGAGAGCCCTTTCGCGACGAGGGGATCCTCCCCGACGAGCCGCATGACGAGGTGGAGCGCGATCAGGTAGGCGGGCGGGTGCGCCTCCACGGACGTCCGAGCGAGCACTTCCGAGATCGTGGGCGCTCCCGCGAGAAGGAGCGT
>ENA-UPTA01001163-UPTA01001163.1-activated-sludge-metagenome-genome-assembly--contig:-NODE-1163-length-29620-cov-5.801251_pt1 | contig 29620 bp, 42 predicted proteins | sample MGYA00238184_ERZ773361 | MGnify/ENA primary metagenome ERZ773361 (study PRJEB29100, sample SAMN05720205) | activated sludge metagenome | isolation source: anaerobic digester from wastewater... | reverse complement strand
ACAAGAAGTCCATGGATCAGTTTGAAATCCGGACCCACAAGCGTCTGCTGGACATCATTGGCCCGACCGCCAAAACGGTGGACGAACTCAAGAAGCTGAACCTGCCGGCAGGTGTGGACATTACCATTAAAATCTGAGTGCTAATATGAATGCATTAATTGGAAGAAAACTGGGAATGACCCAGGTGTTTGATCAGACGGGCGCGCAGGTGCCCGTGACCGTAATACAGGCTGGCCCGTGCGTGGTGGTGCAGCGCAAGACCCTCGAGAAGGACGGCTACGAGGCGGTGCAGATCGGCTACGAGGAACAGAAGGAAACCCGTCTGACCCGGCCGGTGGCCGGTCATTTCCGGAAGGGCGGCATTACCCCGAGGCGTGTGCTGCGCGAAGTCCGTCTGGAAGAAGGCGGGAGCGACACCAAGGTGGGCGATGTGTTCTCGGCGGAGATTTTTGAAGGGGCCGGATTTGTGGATGTGATTGCAACCACCAAGGGCCGCGGATTTCAGGGCGTAGTCCGCCGTCACGGCATGATCGGCGGTCGGGCATCGCATGGTTCGGGCAATCACCGCAAGCCGGGCTCCATCGGCATGCGCGAGCATCCCGGCCGCATTTTCAAGAACAAGCGCATGCCCGGGCACATGGGCAGTACGCAGGTTACCACGCAGAATCTCGAGCTGGTGCAGGTTCGCAAGGACGACAATCTCCTTCTGGTGCGCGGATCAGTTCCCGGCCCGAAGGGCGGCATCATTCTAGTGAGAAAATCCATTAAGAAGGCAAGCAGGGCATCATGAGTAAGATCCCATTACGCAATATAAAAGGTGAAGAGCTGGGTGCCTATACGCTGGCGGACAGCCTGATGGTTCTCGACAAAGGGCTTCAGGCCATGCACGACTCCGTGGTGGCTCACATGGCTGCTCGTCGCGCCGGAACAGCTTCAACGCTGACCAAAGCGGAGGTGTCCGGAAGCAACAAGAAGCCATGGCGTCAGAAAGGCCTTGGCCGTGCGCGCTCCGGTTATCGTCAGAGTCCGGTGTGGCGGGGCGGAGGTGTGGCCTTCGGTCCCAAGCCCCGATCCTACCGCAAGAAGATGACCAAGAAGGCTGCTCGTCTCGGCTTCTGCCGGGCGTTCAGCGAGAAGGTCGCTGCCAATGAGGTGATTGTTCTGGATGAACTGAATCTCGCGGCTCCGAAGACCAGGGAATTCGCCGCCATTCTCAAGAAGCTTGGCGCCGACAGGGGTGCGCTGGTGCTGGTTGACCGCATCGAGGAAAACATCCGCCGCGCATCCGGGAATCTCCCGCGCGTTGAGGTGTGCGAGGCGCGCAATGTGAACACCTACCAGATCCTCCGTTATCCGGTTGTGGTGGTCACGAAAAGCGGTATGGCTGACATGGAGAAAAGGCTGACATCAGATGCCGGGAGTGACGCATGAAGGATTCCTATTCGATAGTCAAGAAGCTGATGCTCACCGAAAAGGGTACACGCTTGTCTGAAAGCGAAAACAAGTACCTGTTCCGGGTGGACCGCAGCGCAAACAAAGTGGACATCAAGCGCGCCGTGGAGGAACTCTTCAAGGTTGGCGTGGTGGCCGTCAACACAATGAACCGCCAGGGAAAGAAGAAACGTGAGCGAACCCCCAACTTCGGACGCACTGCGAACTGGAAGTGTGCGGTCGTAACGCTGAAACCCGGCGATAAAATCGATTTGACGTAAGGAGAGCGGACAAGCCATGGCTTTGAAAAAATACAGACCCACAACTCCCAGCCGGCGCTTCACGGTGCTGTCGGACTTTGCGGAGATCACCAAGAGCAAGCCCGAGCGCAGCCTGATTGAGCCGCAGAAGAAACAGGCCGGTCGCAACCGTGCCGGCCGGATTACGGTGCGCCATCGCGGCGGCGGGCACAAGCGTCACTACCGGATTATTGATTTCAAGCGTGAGAAGCACGGGATTGAGGCGAAGGTGTCGGCCATAGAGTATGATCCGAACCGTTCGGCGAACATTGCCCTGCTGACCTATCGTGACGGTGAAAAGCGCTATATTCTTGCGCCGCTTGGTCTGAAGGTCGGCGACAAGCTGATGTCCGGTCCGGATGCGGAACCGTCTGTGGGGAATTCGCTGCCGCTGGCCAGGATCCCGCTGGGCATGGCTGTCCACAACGTCGAGATGCAGGCGGGCCGCGGCGGGAAGATGGTCCGAAGCGCGGGCGGATCGGCCACGCTGATGGCGCGTGAAGGCGGCATGGCCACACTCAAGCTCCCGTCCGGCGAGATCCGGCTGGTGAAGGATGACTGCAGCGCCACGATCGGCCAGATGGGCAATGTGGAGCATGAGAACATCTCCATGGGCAAGGCGGGCCGCAAGCGCCACATGGGCATTCGCCCGACGGTTCGCGGAGTGGCAATGAACCCGGTGGATCATCCGATGGGCGGCGGCGAAGGCCGCACTTCCGGCGGAGGTCATCCTCGCTCGCCATGGGGGCAGCTGGCCAAGGGCAAGCGCACCCGCGTCCGTTCCAAGGCTTCAAGTAAAATGATTGTGCAGCGGAGGAAGAAGTAAGCTATGGCTCGTTCAATTAAAAAAGGTCCGTTCGTTGACGCCAAACTGATCAAAAAGGTGGAAGCCATGAATCAGGGCGGAATCAAGCGGCCGATCAAAACGTGGTCTCGCCGTTCCATGATTGTCCCCGAGTTTATCGGGCACACCTTTGCGGTTCACGCCGGCAAGGCATTTGTTTCTGTTTTTGTGACGGAAAACATGATCGGGCACAGGCTGGGGGAATTCGCCCCGACGCGGACATTCCGCCGCCACGGTTTGGCGACGGATAAGACCGTCTCCCTGAAGTAAAGGATTCCGGATTCAGAGAAATGCAGATTTGTGCAAGAAAGGCTGGCAATTCGTTTTTGGATGCGTAAATTACGGCTTTGCCCAAGGCCATTCGGCAGTTAGCGAGAGTACATATGGAAGTGATAGCAGTAACTAAATTTGTGCGGTTGTCGCCCAGCAAGGCGAGGGATCTCACGCGCGCCATTCAGGGCCGCCCGGTGGCGGAAGCGCTCAGCGTGACCGAGGTCAGCAGGCGCAAGGCGGCGCGGGAGATTCAGAAAACACTGAAGTCGGCGATTGCCAACGCGGAGAACAACGCCAAGCTGTCAGTGGACAAACTTTATATTAAGGAAGCCGTGATTGAGCAGGGTCCTTCGATGAAACGCTTCTGGCCGCGCGCGCGCGGCATGGTGAGCCCCATCCGGAAGAAGCTCAGTCATGTGCGTATTGTTTTAAGTGATGAAAAAAAGGCGCGGGCTTAGAGCCTGCGGCGAAAGGAGGGCCGCTTTTTGGGCCAGAAAGTAAATCCAATTGGATTAAGAGTGTCTGTCAACAAAGACTGGCGGTCCCGCTGGTTTGCCGACAACAAGCAGTATGGTGATCTTCTTCATGAGGACATCAAAATCCGCGAAACCGTCGCAGAGCGCCTGAAGGATGCCGCGGTTTCCGAAGTGCGCATTGAGCGGTATGCCAATCGCGCGCGCATCACGGTGTATACTGCCCGTCCCGGTATTGTGGCCGGCCGCCGCGGCGAGGATATTGAGCGTCTGCGCGCCGATCTCGCAAAGCTGACGGGCAAGGAAATCTATATAGAAATCCAGGAAGTCAAGGATCCGGACAAGAACGCCCAGCTGGTGGCGCAGAACATTGCCACGCAGATGGAGCGCCGCGTGTCGTTCCGCCGCGCCATGAAAAGGGCCATCCAGATGGCGATGGAAACCGGTGCGCTTGGCATCAAGGTGGAGTGCGGCGGCCGTCTCGGCGGAGCTGAACTCGCCCGCCGGGAGAAATACAAGGAGGGGAAGATTCCCCTGCACACGCTCCGGGCCAATGTCCAGTACGGCTTTGCCGAAGCGCACACTCTTGCCGGGAAAATCGGCGTGAAGGTGTGGATCTGCAATGAGCCGGAAGCAGAAGTAAAGGAGAAGAAGTCTTATGCCCCTTATGCCTAACAGAACGAAGTACCGCAAGGCACAGCGCGGCAGCCGCAGGGGAAATGCCCAGACCGGAAACAGCATTGCTTTTGGCGAATACGGCCTGCAGGCGCTGGGCCGGGGCTGGATCACCAATGTCCAGATTGAGGCCTGCCGTGTGGCCATCAACCGTTCCATGAAGCGCAAGGGAAAAATGTGGATCCGCATATTCCCGGACAAGCCTGTAACTGCAAAGCCCCTGGAAGTCCGCATGGGAAAGGGCAAGGGCGCGGTGGAGGAATGGGTGGCGGTGATCAGGCCCGGCTGCATGCTTTATGAACTGGATGGCGTGACCGAGTCCGTGGCGAGAGAGGCCCTGCGCCTGGCGGCGGCCAAGCTCCCGATTCGCACACGGTTTGTGCAGCGCAACGTACACGCATAGGATTTGACCAGATATGAAGGCAAGTGAAATCAGAGAATTAACAGGCGAAGAACTGGCGCAGCGCATCGATGACGCCCGCAAGGAGCTTTTCAACCTGCGGCTGCAGCAGACCGGCGGACAGCTGGAAAAACCCTCGCGTATCCGCGAGGTGCGGCGGGATATCGCGCGCATGAGCACCGAGGCGCGCCATCGCCAGAAAGTTTCGAGGTAGTCCTTATGACTGAAGCAGCAAGAAATCTTCGGAAAACACGCACGGGCATTGTCACCAGCGATGCCATGGACAAGACCATTGTCGTGGAGGTGGGCCGCCGCATGAGCCATCCGCTCTACGGGAAAGTGGTAAACCGGAAAAAGAAGTATCACGCGCATGATGAGAAAAACGAGGCGCACAAGGGAGACCAGGTCCGGATTGCCGAAACCCGCCCCTTGAGCCGCCTGAAGAGATGGCGCCTGGTGGAAATTATCAAGAAAGCAGCAGCAGAGTGAGGCAGGTGGGTCAATGATTTCAGTGGAAACAAATCTTGATGTTGCGGACAACACCGGTGCGCGCAGCGTCCGGTGCATCCGCGTCCTCGGACAGCGCAAAACGACAGCCGGCGTGGGTGACATTATCCGCGTGGCCGTCAAGGAGGCGCAGCCCAAGGGTATGGTCAAGAAGGGTGAGGTTCATCTGGCGCTGATCGTGCGGACAAAGCATCCGATCCGCCGCCCGGACGGATCGCTCCTGCGCTTTGATCACAATGCCGTGGTGATCATAGATGACCAGAAGAATCCGCGCGGTACACGCATCTTCGGGCCGGTGGCCCGTGAGCTGCGCGAGAAGAATTTTATGAAAGTGATTTCCCTGGCGCCTGAGGTTCTGTAATGAAAAAGAAAAAACAGGTATTTTCCGCGAAACCGCAAATCAAAAAAGGCGACATGGTGGAGGTTCTTGCCGGAGATGACGCCGGGAAGACCGGCAAGGTTCTGCAGGTGATCCCGCAGAAGGGCGCAGCCATTGTCGAGGGCCTGAATATCATCAGGAAATGCGTGCGGAAGACCCAGGATAATCCGCAGGGCGGAATCGTTGAGCGCGAGGCGCCCCTGGCGCTTTCGAAACTGCGTGCGGCAAAGAGCGCAGGCAAAAAGGCCGCGGAAAAGAAGAAGTAGGCCGCCTGTCTGCGGCGGGAATTTGAAACGAAAGGGTTCGAAGAATGACACCCCGGTTGAAGGAAAAGTATAAAAAGGAAGTTGAGCCGGCGCTGCGCAAGCAGCTGGGATGCAAGAATCCCATGCAGGTTCCGCGTTTTCAGAAAATTGTGATCAATGTGGGCACCAAGGCCACACTGGACAAGGATTCTCTTAAGGAAATTGCGGAGAACCTGGCGAAGATAACCGGCCAGAAAGCGGTGGTCACAAAGTCCCGCAAGAGCATTGCCAATTTCAAGCTGCGTGACGGTATGCCGATCGGCGTCAAGGTGACGCTGCGGGGCGACCGCATGTTTGAATTCATGGATCGGCTGGTGAATGTTGCGCTTCCGCGCATCCGTGACTTCCGGGGCATTTCTGCGACCGGTTTCGACAAGAGCGGGAACTACACACTGGGCCTGAAGGAGCACGATCTCTTCCCGGAAATTGATCCTGACCGCGTCAAGGTGGCGCACGGCATGGATATAACGATTGTCAATACGGCCGCCAACCGCACGGAAGCTCTCGCGCTGCTGAAGCTGATGGGTTTCCCTTTTGCGGGTGAATGAGCATGAAGTTTGGAGGATAATCCTTTGGCAAAAAAATCATTAGTGGTGAAATCAAACCGGGCGCCGAAATTTTCGGCGCGGAAATACAACCGCTGCCGCAACTGCGGTCGGCCGCGCGCGTATATCAGGAAATTCCAGTTGTGCAGAATATGCTTCCGGGAACTCGCCTCGCAGGGCAAGCTCCCCGGTGTCACAAAGGCCAGTTGGTAACGGAGCAGTTATGAGTTTATCAGATCCCATTGCAGACATGTTGACCCGAATCCGCAACGCCAGCGCCGCCGGCGCGAAATCGGTTGAAATCCCTCATTCGCGCATGAAGGAGGGCCTGGCCCGGATTCTCAAGCAGGAAGGTTATATTTCGGATTACACGGTCTCGGGCGAGGGCGCCCGGAAGGGCTTGCGCATCCGTTTGAAATATGTGCGTGAAGGAGATCCGGTGATCACCGGGCTCCGGCGCGTCAGCCGGCCCAGCCTGCGGCGCTACGTCGCCGCCACGGAAATTCCGCGTGTTCTGGGCGGCATGGGCATTGCCGTGATCAGCACTTCATCCGGCGTAATGACCGGTCATGAAGCCCGAAAGAAGAATGTGGGCGGCGAGCTTTTGTGTACAATCTGGTAATTATTCAACGAGGACACAGCTATGTCTAGAGTCGGAAAGAATCCCGTGGAAATGCCTGCCGGCGTGACGGCGGAAGTGGGCGGGAATACAGTCAAAATCAAGGGCCCGAAGGGGGAGCTGTCGCTTGATGTGGCTCCCGGAATCAGTGTGGAGGTCAAGGACGGCCGGGTGCTGGTTTCCCGGGCGGCAGATGACAAGCAGAGCCGCGCGCTTCACGGCACAGTCCGCAGCCTGGTGGCCAACATGGTCAAGGGCGTGACGCAGGGCTACCGCAAGGAACTGGAGATCTACGGCGTGGGATACAAGGCCCGCATGGAGGGGCGCAAACTTGTGCTCAACCTCGGATATTCGCATCCCATCGAATATATGATTCCTGAAGGCGTGAAGATAACTGTCCCGAAGCCGGAAGATGTGGGCATTGAAGGTGTGGACAAGCATCTGGTGGGGCAGGTGGCCGACCGGATTCGCAGCTTTGCCCCGGCGGAGCCGTACAAGGGCAAGGGTGTTCGTTACAAGGGTGAAAAGATCCGGCGGAAGGCCGGAAAGACGGTGGCTTAAAGATGAAAGTCAAAACAAAAAAAGAGTACATTGGAAGGAGACACGCGCGTCTTCGCAAGAAGATCCGCGGGACGGCTGAACGCCCCCGCATGTGCGTGAAAGTTACCAGCAGGCATATCTATGTGCAGATGATTGACGACGATGCCGGCTGCACACTGGCGGCGGCCTCTTCCATGGTCAAGGATTTGAAGTCCCTCGCGGCAAAGAAGACGGAACTGGCGAAGCAGGTGGGCAAGGCGGCCGCGGAAGCGGCCAGAGCTGCAGGCATCACGCAGGTTGTTTTTGACCGCGGAGGGTTTACCTATGGCGGCCGGATCAAAGCACTGGCCGATGCGGCCCGCGAAGCGGGACTGCAGTTTTAAGGCTTAAGGAGCAGGCATTGTGAATGATATAATTTCAGAGAAGACAGAAGGGCGCGAAGTCGAAGAGCGCGTGGTGCATATCAACCGCTGCTCCAAGGTGGTCAAGGGCGGCCGTCGCTTCAGTTTCAGCGCGCTGGTGGTGGCAGGCGATCATGGGGGCCGGGTGGGTTATGCCCTGGGCAAGGCCAACGAGGTTTCCGACGCCATTCGCAAGGGCGGTGAGCTGGCTCGCCGCAACATGTTCCGGGTGAAGATGCTGAATGAGCGCACCATTCCTCATGAAGTGACTGGATCTTATGCGGGCGGCGTGGTCATGCTGAAGCCTGCATCCGCCGGTACGGGCGTGATTGCCGGCGGTGCCGTGCGCGCCGTGCTCGATCTGGCCGGAATCCGGGATGTGCTGGCCAAATCCATGGGAAGCAACAATCAGCTCAATGTCACCAAGGCCACCGTGGACGCCCTGCGCCAGCTGCGCACAAGGGAAGAAGTGCAGAGCATCCGGCGCGGATAGATTTAAAGAGCAGGACACGATTATGAAATTACATACACTCAAACCCTCAAGGGGCGCAAAGCGCTCGAAGACTCGACTGGGCCGCGGCCGCGCTTCTGGAAAAGGAAAAACCTCCGGCCATGGGCACAAGGGCCAGATGGCCCGCTCCGGCGCGAATCACCGTGTGGCATTCGAAGGCGGTCAGATGCCGCTCTACCGGCGCCTGCCCAAACGCGGCTTTAACCATGAAAAAGCCGTTGTTCTCGTGCCGGTGAATGTTTCCTCGCTCAACCGGTTTGATGCGGGCACGGAAGTCACCTTTGAGCTGCTGCAGCAGTCCGGGCTGGCCCGCGGCGGCAAGGCCGACGGCGTCAAGATTCTTGGAAACGGCACGCTTGAGAAAAAACTTGTTGTGAAAGCACAGGCCTTCAGCGCGTCCGCCGTCGAAAAAATCAAGGCCGCCGGCGGGGAGTGCACTCTGGTGTCATAAACTTTGTCTAGGGGAACCCGATGCTATCAGCCTTTTCAAACAGTCTTAAAATTCCGGAACTCCGGGCGAGGATATTCTTCACCCTGGGCCTGATTTTTATCTGCCGTCTGCTGGCGCGTGTTCCGACCCCGGGTGTGGATGCCGTTGCGCTGAGAGATCTGATTGCCGCGCTGCAGACACAGGCCGGCGGAAGCATGCTGGTGCTGTTCAACCTGTTCAGCGGCGGCGCGCTTCAGTATGCGGCGGTTGGCGCGCTCGGCATCATGCCGTACATCAGCGCCTCCATTATTCTCCAGCTGATGACCGCTGTGGTTCCGGCGCTTGAGCGTCTGGCCCGCGAGGGCGAGGCCGGCCGGCAGACGCTGTCGCAGTATACGAGGTATTTGACGGTGGCTCTCTGCATTATTCAGGGCTATGCCATGTCGGCCACGCTCTGGCGTCCCGAGGCGCTGGGCCTTCCTGCGGGCACGCAGATTGTGACCATGGGGAGGATGGGTTTCACCCTGCTGACCATTCTGACAATGACCACCGGAACCATGATGCTGATGTGGCTGGGCGAACAGATGACCGAACGGGGCATCGGGAACGGCATCTCGCTGATCATTACGATCAACATCATCAGTGATCTGCCGTCGGCGGTTCAGGCCATTGTGAGAATGTTCGTCCGCGTGGACGGTGTGGCCCAGTTCACGATCTTCCATCTGGTTGGACTGCTGGCGATGATCTTTCTGGTGATTGCAGGCACCATTGCCGTGACGCAGGCGCAGCGGAAGATTCCGGTTCAGTATGCCAAGCGCGTTGTGGGTCGCAAGGTGTACGGAGGGCAGAGCACCTATATGCCTCTGCGCGTGAACTACTCCGGCGTGATGCCCATTATCTTTGCGCAGGCCATTCTGATGTTCCCGTCTAAGCTGCTGGGCATGCTTCCCGGAGAATTTTTCCGGCGATTGGCGGCGGCCGTGTACTACGGAACTCCGGCCTACAATGTTATCTATGCCCTGATGATCCTGTTCTTCTCCTATTTCTGGGTCGCCACTCAGTTCAATCCGGTGCAGATTGCGGATGATCTGAAGAAATACGGCGGCTATGTTCCGGGAATCCGTCCGGGCAAACCTACTGCGGAATTTCTGGACCGCACCATGACCCGCATTACACTGGCCGGAGCCGTGTTCCTGACGATCATTGCTGTTCTGCCCACCATCATGGCGCAGCAGTTCAATATCCCCTGGATTGTGGCCTCGTTCTTCGGTGGAACGAGTCTGCTGATCATGGTGGGTGTGATGCTGGACACAATGCGCCAGGTGGAATCTCACCTTCTGATGAGGCACTATGACGGCTTCCTTAAGAAGGGCAAACTCCGTTCGAGACGCTAAAGGAGGCCGAGATGGACGCCATTATTCTTCTGGGAGCGCCGGGTGCCGGCAAGGGAACCATTGCGGATCTGGTGAAGGAGAAGAGCGGATATCTTCATGTCTCCACCGGGGACATGCTCCGCGCCGCAGTCAAGGCGCAGACAGCTGTTGGCCTCAAGGCCAAATCCTTCATGGAAGCCGGTGAACTTGTCCCCGATGAAGTCATCATCGGCATTGTCAGGGAACGCATGGCTCAGGGCGGACAGGATGAGAAGTACATGTTCGACGGATTTCCCCGCACCCTGGAGCAGGCGCGCCTGCTGGATGCCGTGATGGAGGAGGCAGGGAGCCGGGTCAGCCGGGTTTTCCTTCTGGAGGCATCAAAAGAACTGCTCGTATCCCGTATTTCCGGTCGTCGAATCTGCCGCAACTGCGGAGCGGTGTATCACGTGCAGAACATTCCGCCCAAAGTGGAGGGCGTATGTGATTCCTGCGGCGGCGAGCTTTATCAGCGCAAGGATGACAGCGAGGAAACGGTGCTCAACCGTCTGGAAGTTTACAAGAAACAGACCGCGGCGCTCATTGACTACTACGATGCCAAGAGCATCCTCCTGCGATTGGATGCTTCCCAGCCCAAGGAAGTGACCCAGGCCAGAATTCTCGAAGTTTTGTCGCGTTCCTGATTTGTGTTTCATGATCAGGATTAAGACGGAGACTGAACTGGAGAAGATGCGCGTCAGCAACCGCATGACGGCAGAGGTGCTGGCGGCGGTGGCTGGGCGGGTGGCCCCGGGCATTACCACGGGTGAACTGGACCGCTTTGCGGGGGAGATGATCCGGGACATGGGCGGCACCCCCGCGTTTCTTGGGTATGGAGGTTATCCCGCCAGCATTTGTGTCTCCATCAATGAACAGGTGGTTCACGGCATTCCTGGCCGCCGCGTCATCAGTTCAGGAGATGTGGTCAGCATTGATGTGGGCGTGAAATACGACGGGTTCATTGGAGACTGTGCAACGACCGTGCTGGTGGATGTGGATGACCGGGAGATCATCCGCCTGGCGGCTGTAACGCGGGCGGCGCTGGCGGCCGGCATAGACAAGGCGGTTGTTGGCGGCCGGCTTTCGGATATTTCTCATGCCGTTGAAAAGACCGTCACGGCGGCGGGCTTCTCCGTCGTGAGGGATTTTGTCGGCCACGGAATCGGCCGGGACATGCACGAGGAGCCGCAGGTGCCGAATTTCGGCAGGCCGGGACGAGGACCGAAGCTGGCGCATGGGATGACGATAGCCATCGAACCCATGGTGAATCAGGGCGGGTGCGAAGTTGAAGTGATGCCGGACGGATGGACGGTGCTCACCCGTGACCGGAGGCCTTCGGTCCATTTCGAGCACACCATCGCGGTGCTGAAAACCGGGCCGGAAATATTGACGTGCGTAAAAAAGAAAATATAGTACTGGACGCGCGGCTGCACAATGTGATAGGAAATGCCGCCTTTAAAGCCACTTTGGCCAATGGACATGAATTTGTCGCCTTTGCGCGCGACGGAGAACTCCTCCGGAAGCTGCGCGCCGGGGATTCAGTGAAAGTTGAATTGTCGCCCTGCGATATGTCAAAGGGCTGTATAGTGAACAGGACAGAAAATGAAAGTTCGAAGCTCAGTTAAACGGATTTGCGAGCAGTGCAAGATTGTGCGCCGGAAAGGCGTGGTGCGCGTTGTTTGCACGAATCTTCGTCACAAACAGCGCCAAGGTTAAAGGAGAGAAGCTATGCCGCGTCTACTTGGTATAGACATACCCGGAAAAAAGAGAGTTGATGTTTCCCTGCGTTACATTTACGGCATCGGGCCCAAGCGTGCCCTGGAAGTGGCCGCCAAGGCCGGGATTGATCCCGCAAAGAAAGCGGATGACCTGACCAGCGATGAGATTTCAAAAATTGCCGGCATTCTGCAGAGCGAATACCGGATCGAGGGTGATTTGCGCCGCGAGGTGTCCCAGAACATCCGGCGGCTCATGAGTGTGGGCGCCTACCGGGGCATTCGTCATCGCAGAAGTCTGCCGGTGCGCGGTCAGCGCACCAGCACCAATGCCCGCACGCGGAAGGGCCCGAAAAAGACCGTGGGCGCCGTGCGTGGAAAGGAAGCGCGTTCGGCAGTCAAGGCCGGTTGATGTTGTTCAGATAAAGAGGTTGTAATTCATGGCAGAAGAGATTCAGAAGGAACAGGCGGAAACAGCGGAACAGGCAGCTGCTGAAGGCAGCGTGCAGGCGGAAGGCGCCGAGGGCGAGCAGCCCAAGGTGGTGCGCCGTAAAGTCAAGGGGATGAAGAATGTCCCGCTGGGCATTGCCCATATCCGCGCCACGTTCAACAATACCATTGTGAGCATCAGCGACATGCAGGGCCGTGTCATCAGCTGGAGCTCCTCCGGCCGCTGCGGCTTCAAGGGTTCGCGCAAGAGCACCGCTTTTGCCGCGACCACGGTTGCACAGGAAGCCGCCCGTGTGGCGGTGGGCTTCGGAATGCATGAGGTGGAGGTGCGTGTTCAGGGGCCGGGTGCCGGCCGCGAATCGGCCATCCGCGCTCTTCAGGCCGCCGGCCTGACTGTGACCTCGATCAAGGATGTAACCCCCATACCCCATAACGGATGCCGTCCGCCCAAGCGGCGCCGCGTATAAAGAATTTAGAATCAGGAGACAGAAAGCCATGGGAAGATATACAGGACCAGCGTGCAAGCAGTGCCGCCGTGAACAGATGAAGCTGTTTCTCAAGGGAGAGCGCTGTTTCATGGCCAAATGCCCCATTGAGACCGGCCGTCCGCAGCCCGGAGGCGCCGGCCGTCGTCGCAAGAAGACTTCCGATTACGGGAATCAGCTTCGCGAAAAGCAGCGGCTGCGCCGCATGTTCGGCCTGCGCGAGGGCCAGTTCCACAACTTCTTTGAACGGGCTGCCAAAAAGCGCGGCATCACCGGCGAAACACTGCTTCAGATGCTCGAACTCCGCGTGGACAATCTGGTGTACCGTCTCGGGTTTGCCCCTTCGCGCCGTGCGGCCCGTCAGTTTGTGCGGCACGGACATGTCCGCGTCAACGGGGAGCGGGCCAATATCCCGTCCATGATCCTTAAGCCGGGCGATTCCATCACGGTCAAGGACGCCAAGGACAGCCGGGAATACGCCTCCAAGCATATGGACCAGGCCGAGGCTCGCGGAATCGTTCCGTGGATGTCTCTCGACAAGAACAATTTCAAGGGCGAAGTTCTGCATGTGCCGACACGTGATGAAATGGCGCCTTTGGTGGATGAGCAGCTCGTGGTCGAGCTCTACTCCAAATAAACAAGCAGTATAACACCATACGAGCCGGGTAACGTCCGGTTCTGGGAGGATAAAGTCATGCCTATTAGACTGGGTCGCTTTGAAATGCCAAAGCGCATTGAGCCGGATGATTCAACGGCTACCGATACCTACAAGAAATTCGTCGCCGAGCCTTTCGAGGCCGGCTATGGGAGAACCATCGGCAATTCACTCCGCCGTGTGCTGCTCTCCTCGCTGGAGGGGGCGGCCATATCGTCTGTCAAGATTGATGGAGCCATGCATGAGTTCTGCACTCTGAAAGGCGTTGTGGAGGATGTAACGGACATCATACTGAACCTCAAGCAGGTTCTGCTGCGCATGTATTCGCGCGAAATCCGCAAGGTCCGGATTGATGTCAAGGGCCCGGGCGAGGTCACAGCGGGCGATATCAAGACCGACGGCCATGTCGAAATCCTGAATCCTGACATGCATATCTGCACACTCGACCGCGATGGTCACTTCAAGGCTGAGTTTGAAATCCGCATCGGCCGCGGATACTGCCCGGCCGAGTGGAACAAGAAAGAGGACCAGGAGATCGGTGTGATTCCGATTGATTCCCTGTTCTCGCCTGTCCGCCGCGTGAAGTACTATGTGGAGAACACCCGCGTGGGCCAGCGTACCGATTACGACAAGCTGATTCTTGAGATATGGACGGACAGCCGCATTACTCCGGATGATGCCCTGACACAGTCGGCGGCCATTCTGCTGCACCATCTTGATGTCTTTGTCAGCTACGACAAGGATCTGATTGAGTTTGAGGAAAGCGAAAAGCAGATTGATGCCGAGAAGGAAGATCTGCGCAAGAAGCTGAACATCAGCGTCAATGAGATCGAGCTGAGCGTGCGCGCGGCCAACTGCCTGAACAATGCAAACATTACAACCGTTGGCGAACTGGCGCAGAAGACTGAAGCCGAAATGCTGAAGTACCGCAACTTCGGCAAGAAGTCGCTGAATGAAATTAAAAACAAACTCACGGAGCTGGGCCTTTCACTGGGCATGACCTTTGATCCGGAACTGCTCAAACCGGTGGCTCCTTCCGCCGAGGACAACTAACACGAGGCAGGATTAACCATGCGACACCAGAAGAGAACAATCAAGCTGGGGAGAACATCTTCACACCGCGATGCGCTGCTGGCCAGTTTGGTCTGCGCGCTGATCCGCCGGAAGCGCATCAGGACCACGCTTCAGAAGGCCAAGGCGGCAAGAATCACGGCAGAGAAGATGGTCACTCTCGGAAAAAAGGGCACACTGGCTGCGCGCCGGCAGGCCATATCAAAACTGCGTGATACGGAATGCGCCGCTTTGCTCTTTGCAGAAATTGCGCCGTCATTCAAGGATCGCCAGGGCGGCTATACGCGAATCATCAAGCTGGGACAGCGTCCCGGCGACAATTCGCAGGTGGCTATCCTTGAGTGGGTGATGGAACATTCGGTTCAGGCCACGAAGAAGAAAAAGAGTGCGGCGAAAAAAGAAGCAGAAGCGGCAGAGAAGGCTCCTGAGAAGAAGGCTCCGGCAAAGAAAAAAGCGGCCAGCAAGGCCAAAAAGGAAGAGACTTCTGAAAAGGCTCCGGCCAGGAAGAAAACTTCCCGGAAGAAAAAAGAAGAATAGTTTCCGGAAGCGGTTTCAAACAGCCCGGCGCAGTTTCTGCGGCCGGGCTGCTTCTTTACTGCTGCGGGGGAACTGAAGGCGATTGTGCTTCGGATGCGGCACTGGCCGCGGCGGCCGCCATGGCCTTGCTGCTCTGGGACCGGAACTGTTCCGCCAGCACGGCGGGTTCCGGCAGTTCCGGCCGCTTGCTGTCATATTTGAACGTGCTGCACCGCCAGCGTTTCCCGTTGGGATGAACCATGAACACAGCAGGCGTTTTGTTGACCCTGAACATCTCGGCCATGGCTTCGGTTTCCCGGTTGCTGGGCAGTGTCGCCCGCACCTTGATAACCTCCTTGAAAAATTTCTGCACGGGTGAGGTCTGGAATCCTCTGGTTTCCAGCCAGTTGCAAAGACCTTTTTCATCGGACACATCGGGCCGGACGAAGAACACAAAAATATCGGCTCCAGTCTGTTTCTGGATTTCCAGCGCTTCCTGATATCCTTCCGCGTTTTTCAGCCATTTGCTCGGCAGATTCACGGGGGCTCCATCCGATGAGGAGGGGCCGACCGGCTGCGTGGCGACCCCCGCGGGCTCCGGCAGGCCGGCCTTGTTGGTTCCCAGTTTCTCGCGGATATTAATGCGCGCGGATGCCGGGGGACGAGCCTGAACGGCAGCGGCCAGAGCCATGACGGAAAAAACAACTGTTATCGTTCGCATATTCTTCTCCTGATTTTCCATAATTCTGCCATTGATCCGGGCGGATGTGAAGGAATATGAACTGCTCAGCCGGATTTATTCCGCATTGGATTCCTGCCTGAAATGCTATACTCCGCGCATGGGAAAAAATGTGGGACAAGGCATTTGCACTCTGATGATTTTTGTGGACGGTCTGGGGCTGGGGCATTCTGATCCTGAAGTCAACCCTGTGTTTTCGGGTGCCTGCCCGGTATTATGCGAACTGCTCAGGGAGGCCGCTGCCATAGATGCCGTGATGGGGGTCGAAGGCCTTCCGCAAAGCGCGACTGGACAAACGTCTCTGCTGACGGGTGTGAATGCCCAGGCACAGATGGGCCGGCACATCGAGGGATTTCCCAACAGGGAGCTGCGCGACATTATACGGCGGGAGAACATTTTCGGGAAAATGATGGAGCGGGGGTACAGCAGCACTTTCGCGAATGCCTATTACCTTCAGGCATACACCTCGGCGGAATTGAGGCGCCGGCGATCCGTGACGACCGTGGCCACCGAAGCCGCCTTTGGAAAATTCAGGAGCCTGGAAGACATGCTGGCCGGCCGGGCCGTTTATCAGGATTTGACACGCGAGCAGCTTCGCCGCCGCGGGTATGAAGGGCCGCTGATTGAACCGGAGGAGGCTGGGTATCATCTGGTGGAGATTGCGAGGGCGCATGATTTCACGCTGTTTGAATATTTCCAGACTGACCTCGCCGCGCATCGGGGCGACCGTCAGGCGCTGCTGTCTGTCCTGGAAAAACTGGACCGTTTTCTCGGGATTCTGCTGCATATGTTTCGAGGCTCCAACGAGCTGTTCCTGCTGACCAGCGATCATGGGAATCTCGAGGATTTCGGCACGCGCCTGCACACCGGCAATCCGGTGCCCTTTGCGGCAAGGGGCAGGGAGGCGTCCCGGCTGAAGGCGAAAATTCATTCCCTGAAGGATGTGGTTCCGGCGCTGCTGGAATTATATCCTCCGGGCCATTCTATTGCTTGAAATACCGGGGCCCGATGGGGCATTCTGGTTTCATGAGTAAAGCAGCAGACACGCGGCCGGACTGGGATACCTACTTCATGGAAATCGCGCATGTGGCCGCCACGCGCAGCAACTGCTCCCGTCGCCATGTGGGGGCCATCGTGGTGCGTGACAAGCGCATTATTACGACTGGATACAACGGCACCCCGCGCGGTGTGCGCAACTGTTTTGACGGCGGCTGCCCCCGCTGTGCGAGCGATTCGCCCTCCGGGAACAGCCTGGGAGACTGCATCTGCGCGCATGCGGAGGAGAATGCGATTGTGCAGGCGGCATATCACGGCATATCCGTGAAGGACGCCGCGATGTATGTGACCATCAGCCCCTGTCTGATGTGCGCAAAGATGATCATCAATGCAGGCATTCGGGAAGTGGTATATGAGGGTGAATACCGATTCACGGAATCCACGCGGTCTCTTCTTCAGGAGGGCGGGGTGATCTGCCGTCAGTTCACCCGTGCCGCGGGGTTTAACTCCAGTACTGGTTTGTGATCGGCATCCGCCTTTCGCGGCCGAAAGCGCATGGCGTGATCTTGATGCCCGGCGCCCCCTGCCGCCGCTTGTATTCGTTCCGGTCCACAGTGCGCACCGTCATGCGCACAATATCCCCGTCGAAACCCCTGGCCATGATTTCCTCCAGGCCGCAGTGCTGCTCGATATAGAGCTCGAGAATCGGATCAAGTATTTCGTAGGGGGGCAGGGTGTCGCTGTCCTTCTGGTCCGGCCTGAGTTCGGCGCTCGGCGGGCGCTCGATGGTGGACGGGGGGATGACCGGAACGGTGTCTTGTGAGTTCCGCCAGCGTGCGAGCTCAAATACCAGTGTTTTGGGCACATCCTTGATCACGGCAAAGCCGCCCACCATGTCTCCGTAAAGCGTGCAGTATCCCATGGCCAGTTCGCTTTTATTGCCGGTGGTCAGCACCAGCCAGCCGAATTTGTTGGAGAGCGCCATGATAATGTTGGCGCGGATGCGGGCCTGAAGATTTTCCTCGGTGATATCAGGCGCCTTCCCTGGCCACTGCCCGGTGAGTTCATTCAGGTAGGCCTTGAAAAGAGATTCGATTGCCACGGTCCGGAAATCAATTTTCAGATTGCGGGCCAGCTGCACGGCGTCGGCCCGGGTGGCTTCAGAGGAAAACCGCGACGGCATGGTGATGCCGTGCACCCGCTCCGCGCCCAGTGCATCCGCGGCGATGGCGGCCACAAGGGCGGAATCAATGCCTCCGCTGAGCGCAACAACACAATTCTGAAAAGCGTTCTTGTTCACATAATCCCGAAGCCCGGTCTTCAGGGCGGCATAAACCTCCTCCGCAGGGCCCAGCGCGGGCGCGACCGCGGAATCAGCGGGAGAGGATGTGATCTCCGCCGCCCCAGTCACCGGGATATCTATGATGTCAGCATCCGCCTGCTTGGAATGCGCGCCTTTGCGCGGCGCCGGAAGATTGAAATAGAGAGTTTCCTCCGCGAACTGACGTCCGCGCATGCATGTGGGCCCCTTCGGGCTGACGACCATGCTGGCCCCGTCAAAGACCAGTTCATCCTGTCCTCCAACCAGATTGCAGTAGAGCAGGGGGGTGTCCAGCTTGACCGCGGTCTTCTGAAGGACCGCCTCGCGCCGGCTGAGTTTGCCCCGCTCGTACGGGGAGGCGGAGATGTTGACCAGACCGTCAAGCTGAAACGGCGCAAGAAGCCGGCAGGCCGGTTCGTCCGGAAGCCAGCTGTCTTCACATATATGAACCCCGATTCGCGCCCCGCCGAAGTTCAGGATCAGGGGGCGTTCACCCGGAACAAAAATTCTTTTTTCATCAAATACACCATAATTGGGAAGGGCGATTTTTTTATAAACGCCCCGAACTTCTCCGCCGGCGCAGACCACCGCGCCGTTGAAGACTTTCTGTTGCTCTGTCCATGGCGCGCCGAATATGGTGACGGAGCCTGCGGGGAGCCGGGCCTGCAGGTCGTGCAGCGCCGCAGTGCAGTCGCGGATAAAATGCGGTTTCAGGACAAGGTCTTCCGGGGGGTATCCGCAGAGGGCGAGTTCCGGGAAAAGGATCAGGCGTGCGCCCCGGGCGGCGGCTTCACCCGCCGCGGCCGCCATCTTGTCCGCATTGGCTCTGATGGCGCCGACCGCTACATTGATCTGGCAGAGCGCGACAGTGATCTTTTTCATTCCCGACATGATACAACGAACGCCGCCGGCGCACAACTGCCTTGCTGAGATTCAGGCGATTGACTTGGAGCCCCTTCGCGCCTATTGTATGCTGCTGAGGATAACGGGAAATGAGTGATATAACGGATGACAATCTGGAGCCTGTCCCCGCCGACAGGATGTCGAGCACCGATGACCAGCGCATCGAGAACATTCTTCCCCTGCCTCCGCCGGCGCACCTGATCCGATTTTTCCCGATCAAGGACACTCCTGCTGAAAAATTAATCGGGACCACCCGGCGCAGAATCAGGTCTATTCTGCGCGGCCAGGACGACCGGCTGCTGGTGGTGATCGGGCCGTGCTCCATACATGATCCGGCCTCGGCTCTTGAATACGCGGAACGGCTGAAAACCGAGCGAGAGAAGCGCCGCGGTGAGCTGGAAATCCTGATGAGGGTATATTTTGAGAAGCCTCGCACAAGCATCGGCTGGAAGGGGCTCATCAATGATCCGTATATCGACGGGAGCTTCAAGATCAACGAAGGGCTGCGGATTGCGCGTGATCTGCTGGTCCGGATCAATCAGCTGGGGATCCCGGCCGCCTGCGAATTTCTGGATGTGATTTCCCCGCAGTACATCGGCGACCTCGTTTCCTGGGGCGCGATTGGCGCCCGCACCACGGAGTCGCAGGTTCATCGTGAACTGGCCTCCGGCCTTTCCGCCGTGGTGGGATTCAAGAACGGCACAGATGGAAATATTAAAATCGCCGTGGATGCCATCCTTGCCGCCCGCGAACGGCATCACTTCCTGTCCGTGCATAAATCCGGTCAGGTGGCCATCGTGGACACCTGCGGGAACAGCGACTGCCATGTAATACTGCGCGGGGGCAGGGTCCCCAACTTTGATCCCAAAAGCGTTGAAGCGGCGTGCTCCGAACTGAGAGCGGCCCGGCTCCCGGAGCGCATCATGATTGATCTTTCCCATGGCAACAGCGCAAAGGATCATCGCGAGCAGCTCAAGGTGGGAGCCAATGTGGCTGCGCAGATGGCCGGCGGCGAGATGCGCATCATGGGGGTGATTGCCGAATCAAACCTGATCGAGGGCCGGCAGGCCATATCCGCGAAGAAGCGCCTGGTGTACGGACAGAGCATCACGGATCCGTGTCTTGGCTGGGAGGATTCCGTTCAGCTTCTCGGGCAGCTTGCAGATGCTGTGCGCGCCCGGCGCAAGGCCCGCAAATAGACACCGGCCGCACTCGCGCCGCGGGCGCGGGGGCTTACAGGCTGTTCCCAAAATCCTTTTTGAACTTTGCCATCAGCTTCTGCGGCCAGTCGCTGGTGGGGGTCAGGCGGCCCGTGAAAAAGCGGAGGACGGCCGGTTCGTATTCAAACTGAAGGCCGCCAATGAGTTTCCGGTTCTTGTGGAGCCACTGAAGCCGGTCCGCGACATACTTGACCTGCGAGAGGGTGAACACGCGCCGGGGCATGGCCAGCCGCAGCAGCTCCATGTCGGCCAGAATATCCTTCCCGCTGACATCACGGACACTCGAAATGGTGCCGCGCTCCATGCCGCGCACACCGGATATGATATAAAAAGCCGCCGTCAGGGCCCCGGCCGGATATTCGGTCTGGGGCACGTGCGGGAGAAAACCTTTGGCATCAATATGACAGCCCAGCCCTCCGGCCGGAGTCACCACCGGAACGCCGGCGGCATCGAGATGCTCGACCAGATATTTGATGAACTGCGGGGACTGGCTGATGCAGGTTTCGTCCTGGGTTTCGCGCAGGCCCACGGCCATGGCCTCAATTTCGCGCACGGACATTCCTCCATACGTCAGGAAGCCCTCGAAAAGGATAACAAGATCCTTGAGCTTGTCGTAGAGATGGACATCATTCGTGCAAATGCCGCCTCCGCGCGTTGAACTGACCTTTCGGCTCGAAAAGTAGACCAGATCGGAAAGATCGCACATGGTTCGCAGGATTTCGGCGATTGATTTCTTTTTGAAGGCGGCTTCGCGCTGCTTGATGAAATAGGCGTTTTCCCCGATGAGGCTGGCGTCGAGCACCAGCATAATCTTGTGCTGATCGCACACCTTGCGAACCTGCCGCATGTTCTCGATCGAAAAGGGCTGCCCTCCGATCAGATTCGTTGAAGCCTCCATCCGGACGAATGGAATCCGGTCAACGCCGTGCTTTTTAATAAGCTTCTTGAGCTTTTCGATGTCAATATTGCCCTTGAAGGGGTGGCTGCTTTTGATTTTAAGCGCCTCGCTTGTGAAAATTTCCTCGATCACCCCGCCCGGGAGTTCGATGTGCGCCTTGGTGGTGGTGAAGTGGTAGTTCATCGGGATGACATCACCCTGCCGGATGAAGGCATGGAATATGATGTGCTCCGCGGCGCGGCCCTGATGCGCCGGCAGGAAATATTTCTTCCCGAAGACCTCTTTCACGGCCTTCTGCAGCCGTTCAAAGCTCTGGGACCCGGCATAGGCGTCGTCCGCCACGAGCATGGAGGCCACCTGCTGGTCACTCATGGCGTTGGTTCCGCTGTCGGTGAGCATGTCTAGAAACACATCCTGCGTGCTCAGCAGGAAGGAATTAAAGCCGGCGTCCTGTATGGCCCTGAGGCGCTCATTCACCGGCTTGAGGTTCAGTTTCTGAACAATGCGCACCTTGTGCAGTTCCACGGGGATCTGTTCCCCGACGATGAATTTGATTACCGGGGAGTCGTGGGCTGCTGGACTGGTATTTTTCTTCATACAGTGGTTATCCTCTCTGTTTCGGATGGGGGATAGTGCCGACAGAACGGGATCAAATCAAGCGTTGATTTTGCCGACCGCGGGGGAGGCGGCCGGCTGGCCGTGAAAAATTTCTGTGTCGATGTGCAGACGGCTCACCGTGTGCAGATGCAGGGAAAGGTGGTTTTTCAGATCTTCAATGATTTGCGCGTGGGCGGTCTCGGGTGTTTTTGTGGCCATGACGATGTCGGCCGTGAGAACGGGCCCGCCCTCTTCATCTGTCAGCCGAAGGTCATGGAACGATGCGATCTCGCCGTGCGCCGAGATGTAGCGGCTGAGGACGGATTCGGCCTCGGGATAGAGGCGGTGAGAGCGGTCCACGGGATCCACATGGACAATCGCCTTGGCATGACAGTTGTCCTCGATCTTCTGTTCAACCTGGGCGGCGATCCGGTGCGCCTCCAGCGCGGTCCCGCACGCATCCACCTCAATATCAAGCGATATGAGCCGGTAGTCGCCGTACTTGTGCACGATGATGTCATGGGCATCGCGCACGCCGTCCACCTGAAAAGCAAGCTTTTCGAGCTGGCTGATCTCTTCGGCGGAGGGGGCCTCTCCCAGCAGCAGGCTGACCCGCTCGCGGATGAGCGAAAGGCCGCCATGCATGATGAGGCCCGCAATGATCAGGCCCATCCAGCCGTCCACGGCGGCCCAGCCGAAACGTGAACTGAAGAGAGCCACACAGACCAGCCCGGCCATGAGGGAATCGAAGCGGAAATGCCAGTAGCCGGCTTCGATCAGCGACGATCCGCTGGCCCTGGAGAGACTGCGGGAAAAGTGGGCCATCCACTCCTTCAGGGGGATGCTGGCGGCCACAATGGCGATAAGCCACCACGGGGCATCATAGGGGTGGGGCCGGAAAATCCGGACCACCGCTTCCTTGCCAAGCGAAAGGCCCACGCCGACGAGAAGAATGGAAACAATCAGCGAGGCAATCCACTCCATTCGCCCGTGCCCGAAGGGGTGCTCCCGGTCCCGCGGCTTGCCGGCCCAGTGCGCGCCGACTATGATCATGGTGGAGGCCGCGACATCGGAAAGGCTGTCAAACGAGTCTGCAATGAGCGCGATGCTCCCGAATACAAAGCCGAAGGTGATTTTAACCAGAAAAATGAAAAGATTGGCGATGATTCCCACGGCGCCCTGCAGCATGCCGAGGCGGCTCCGGGAGTCACCCGTCCGGAGGTCGGCGCCGGATTTCAGAACCCGCCGGGCCAGCCAGCCGGTAAAGCCCCGTATCTGCTCCTGATGTTCATTATTCATCATGGCGGGAAGTCTATCCGTATTCTGCCCCTGTGCAATCCTGTTTTCCGGGTTGCTTGTTGAACATGAATATACTATCAACTGTCAATCAGCACAGATAAAGGGCAAGAGGATTTCATGGCGTCCAGAAAAGAAGAGCAGTTTGAAGGTTCGTTTTTCGCAAAACCGGCGGTGGGTTCACTTTTCACGGTCTTGTCGGCGCTGGCCTTTCTGGTGCTGTGCATGGTGCTGCCGCTGGTGGGGCAGGCCGGGGTCGCGACGGAGTATGCCCGTCAGAATTTCTACACCTTCATGGCCGTGCTGGCCGTCTGTTTCGTGCTGGCCGTGCTGGCGGTGGTCTCCAAACTGGAGCGCCGCAGGCTGGACGAAAGTCCTCTCCCGTATTCTTCGCTCGGCCTGTGCGCCGTTTGCATCCTCCTGTTCATTGCCCTCGTCAGCGGCATGCTGGGGGTTTGACCCCGTGTGATTTGGATTGCCATCGGAGTGATTCCTGCTACCTTTCTGTTTTCGGTTTGGTTTGAAGAAGGAGTTTAAGCAATGAACAGCATGAAAATCTGGGTTTTGACAGCGCTGATGGCCGTTCCGGCGGTTTTTGCCCCGGCAGTCTCCGCGGCGGAATATGATCTTTTCGCGCAGGCCCCCTGGTCGGTCAGCTATGAAATCGGTTTCTACAATTTTGAGGGCGATGAAGAGGTTGAAGATGCCTTCTTCCATGCGTTGAGACTGGGTTATGACTTCAATCCCCGCTGGACCTTTGAGCTGGATTTCAACCTTCTTCCCAAACTGGAGCCCACGGATTTTCAGGACCCGCGGCGTTCGGACATTGATGACGACACGTGGGCGATTCGCCTTGGCCTTGATGTCCTGTTCCACCTTCGCAACATCGAGAATCTGCGCTGGGATCCCTATCTTTCCCTCGGTGCAGGCTGGTTTCATTACGGGACAAGTGATGCCCAGGAGCAGGACGAGCCTATTATCATCGGCGGGCTGGGCATGTTCTATCACTTCAACGACGAGTGGGCCGTCCGCATGGATGTCCGTCCGGTGGTACAGGGCACGGATACCGAGGGGAATATTCTTTTCAGCGCCGGCGTGAACTGGCGCTGGGGCGCCCATGTGCCCAGGGTGTATGAACTGGAAGGCACCGATATAGACAGCGACAACGACGGCCTGCTGGATCCCCGCGAGGCTGAAATCGGGACCGATCCCTACAATCCGGATACCGACGGCGACGGCCTGACCGACGGTCAGGAGGTGCTGAGCTACAGTACCGATCCGCTGAATCCCGACAGCGACTGGGACGGCCTGAAAGACGGCGCGGAAGTTCTGACCTACCGCACGGATCCCAACGACCGCGACACCGACAACGGCGGCGTGGCCGACGGGCATGAGGTGATTGAGGATCATACCAACCCGCTGGATCCGGCGGACGACTTGCAGCTCTTCACGCTGAATATCGAGTTTGACTACAACAAGGCGGATGTGCGTCCGCAGTATTTTGAACAGCTTGATGTCGTGGCGAAAGTTCTGCAGCGCGATCCGGGCGCCACCGCAAAGGTGGAAGGCCATGCCGACAAGCGCCCGACCTCCAAGCGCGACTACAACATCAGACTGTCAGAGCGCCGCGCAAAAGCGGTCATGGGATATCTGATTTCGGCCGGCGGCATCGAACCCTCGCGGCTTTCGTCGAAGGGGTTCGGCTTTGACGTTCCGGTGGCTCCGAATGACACCGAAGAGAACATGCAGAAAAACCGCCGCACGGAAATCTATATCCGGCCCAGCAAGAGCGCCGAAACGGGCGGGGACATGGATATGAGCCAGCCGCAGGAAATGCCCGAAGAGATGCCCGTCAAATAACGGAGCCGTTCGGCTGTGCCGATCTACGAATATACGGCGGTTGACTCTTCAAAAGCCTGTGAATACTGCCGCAAGGTGTTTGAGCACCTTGCGGCAGTGAAGCAGGAACCCCTCAAGACCTGTCCGCAGTGCGGTTCGCCCGTCAAGCGCGTCATTTCCGCGCCCAACGTCGGCGGATCAAAAAGCGGCCTGGATGACCGCGCGAAATCGGCCGGTTTCCACAAACTGAAAAAAATCGGCAAGGGCGAATACGAAAAGCAGTATTAGGCCGGAAAACGCCAAAAAACGGCTTAAAAACGTAAAAAATCAGCAAAAATCGCCAAAAAAGCTCAAAAATGGCCCAAAAATGGCCGAAAAATCGCGAATTGCGCCGAAATTTTGAAAAAAAGTCCGAAAATGTGCCGTTTTGATTAAAATAGGACTAAAATAGTCCTATTTAAAATATCATGCGTCCGCCGCGCGGGTGCAGGCAAAAATGCATTCAGAGACGGGCTTTCGTGCTATTTCGCGGTGTCGTTTTCCGCAGCGGCTGTTTCCGGCGGAGAAAGTTCCTCATCCGTCACGCCGTGGGCTTTGATCCGGCCCGCAATGTGAGCCGGAACGACACAAACGGCCATCAGCGGATAGCTGAGGACCGGACTGGTGAAATAGCTGATGTCGGACGCAATGTAGGTGGCGTAGGCCGGATACAGGATTTTGTAGCCCCCGCGCTGAAGTTCATGATCGGTTTCCTGCGCATAGCTGAGCGCGTCGTTCGAGGCCTGAGCCTCATGCCAGAGATTTACAAAAGGAATCACATAGATGAATGCGTAGGTTCCCTTCAGCTTCTTCTCCGCGAAGTCCTTTGAGTGCCCGCCCTCGTGCACGGTTACGGCGGGGATGTCTGAATATATGTTCAGCGTGTTGGAGTAGGGGTTGTAGTTGTCTCCGCCGAAGAAGCGCTGCGGCAGAATCGTATACTGCAGCCACCCCAGCAGCCCGATGGTGTACCGCCAGCCGAAGCCCACGGATTTGTTGCCGAGCGTCCGGCTGAGTTCGGCTCCGGGATGATACTGGTTGATCCGTACCTTGACGCTGTCGAGATGGTTCGCGGCCAGATAGGAGCGCAGAGTATCCTCCGTCTCCTGCGATACCTGATGGCTGTCCACTTTCCGATTCCAGAGAATCAGCTTGCCCAGCAGACTTCCCGGCCAGATCCAGTCGCACGCGTCGAGAAACCTGTTCGGCTTCCCTCGCTCAATCTGCTGCTCGTGCTCCGACAGGGGCGGGGCCGGATGATAATCATAAACCGCGCCGAAATGATACGGGGTCGTGGCGCAGCCGCTCAGCAGCAGGACCGCAAGAATCAGAGAACCGGCTTTGGAAGTTCCCTGCATGCCGTCCAGCCCTAGAGATGAAAATCCCCGGCGGCTTCCGGCTGATAAAGAACTTTCTCGATCTTTATCCGTCTTTTGCCCGCAGGCACCGGCCACTCGACCGTTTCTCCTTCGGAATAACCCAGCAGGGCTGTGCCGATGGGGGAAAGCACGGAAATCCGCCCGGCCTCGAAATCAGCATCTGCGGGGAAAACGAGTGTGTATTCCTCCTCTTCCTTTGTTTCCAGATCGCGAATCTTGAAACGCGAGTTCATTGTGATCACCGTCGCCGCCACGTCTTTGGACTCCACCAAATGGCCGCAATCCAGTTCCGCTGCCAGTGCCTTCAGGTCGCTGCGGGTGCGGTCAAATTCGTTGGCAACCGCCAGCAGTTCCTTGAGGCGGGCAAAATCAAATTTCGTGATGGATATTTTTCTGTTCTTCATGGTTTCTCCTGTTGCGCTTTTTACAGCAGTTCAGCAATGCTCCAGGGCACTTCAGCCACTGGTACACCGGCTTTTGCAAAGGCTTCGATTTTTGACTGCGCGGTGCCCATGCGGCCCTCGATGATGGCTCCGGCATGCCCGAGCCGCTTGCCCTCAGGCGCGCTGCGGCCCGCGATGAATGCCGCAGTCTTTTTCTTGAGCCCTGTTTTTGAGATGTATGCGGCCAGATCCTCTTCCATCGTGCCGCCGATTTCGCCGACGACCACGATTTTCTCCGTCTCGCCATCCTGCTCGAAAAGCTTGTAGATATCAAGGAATGTGGTGCCCACCATCATGTCGCCGCCGATTCCGACCACGGAGGATTGCCCGTAGCCATTTTTCTGGAGGTAATAGCAGATTTCCACGGTGAGCGTTCCGCTTCTCGATACGACTCCGACAGGGCCTTTCTTCACAAAGTCGGACGCCAGCACCCCGATCTTGGCCTCGCCGGGCGTCAGCAGGCCCGGCGTGTTGGGACCGAGCACGCGCACCCCCCTGCGCCGAGCGAGGGATATGAAGCGCATGGCGTCATGCGGACAGATGCCTTCCGTCACCGCCACGATCAGCGGAACCCCTGCCTCCACGGACTCTTCAACGGCTGCAGCGGCCACCCTCGCGGGAACAAACACCCCGCACGCGTCAATGTCGTGTTTCGCCATCGCTTCGCGGACCGTGTTGTAAACGGGCACTCCCAGATGTTCGATCCCGCCCTTGCCCGGCGTGACTCCGCAGACAATTCTTGTGCCGAGGTCCATCATGAGCTTCGCATGATAGGTGCCTTCCCTGCCTGTGAGGCCGGAGATCATGACGCTGCTTTTGCCGTTGATGAGAATGGACATTATTTCGCCTCCTTCAGCAGTTCAGCAACGCGCCGCCCGGCCTCGATGTCGTCCTCGTAGATTTCCGTGATCCCCGCCTTTTTCAGGGTTTCAAGGCCCTCCTTTGCCCCGGTGCCGCGCATGGCGATGACCATCGGCATCCTGATGCTCCCTTTGGTGTGCGCGGCGGCAAGGCCCTCGGCGATGACATCGCACCGCGAGATGCAGCCGAAGAAATTACCGAAGACAACCTTCACATTCGGATTTGAAACCACGATGCCGACGGCATCCTCGGCCTTGCCGTACGTGCGTCCCGAAACCTCGAGAAAATTGGCGGGCTTCGCGCCGTAAAAGCTGATGATGTCCAGCGTGGCCATGTTCAGTCCCGCGCCGTTGCCAATGACTCCGACGTTGCCGCTGAGTTCAACATAGCCCAAATCCATCGCCCGCGCCCGCTTTTCAAGCGGGGTGCAGGTCAGGTCTTCCTTGAAATATTCCGGGTGCAGTTTGGCGGCCTCGTCGAAAATCTCCATCTTGGCGTCGCCGGCCACGACTGTTCCGTCGCCGGTGACCACCAGCGGATTGATCTCGGCAATCTGGCAGCGGTACTCCGTGAATATCCTGTACAGGGCGAGGGCGGCTTCGCAGACCTGCGCGGCTATTTTCTTTTCAAGGCCGGTTTTTGCAACCAGTGCCTCGATTTGCGAAGGCTTCATGCCGTCCAGGACATTGATCGAAAGTTTCCTGATGGCTTCGGGATTATTTTCGGCGACCGACTCGATCTCGACTCCCCCGGTCAGCGAGAACATGAACAGGATTTCGGCGGTCGAGCGGGAAATGGTGCAGCTCATGTACATCTCCTGCCGCACATCCAGTTTCTCCTCGATCAGGATGCCGCGGGGAAGCATTCCCTTGATCGGGAGCTTTTTCAGCCGCTCGATTTTCTCCGAAAAATCCTTTGCGTTATCGGAGAACAAAATACCGCCGGCCTTGCCGCGTCCGCCGGTCAGCACCTGAGTCTTCAGCACCGCGGGCTTGTGAGCTTCAAGGAACGCAAGGCCCTGCGCCGGTTCTGTAACGGCGATGCCGTCCGGCACACGCAGGCCGTTCTTCCTGAAAATATCCTTCGCTTCATATTCATAAAGTTTCATCGCAACCGCCCTGTTCAGATTATTTCGAGACTCTGCCTGCGAAAAGAGAAAAAGACAAGCATAATGAGAGCCCGCGACACTCAGCATGGGAGATAAAGCTGGACATAATGGGGCCTGCCTGCTATTTTGCAAACAAGTAGGGACGTAAGGGCGTAGAACAGAAAGGAGATGGTCATGCAGGATCTAATGATTGCTCGTAAAATTACTTGCACGCTGTGTGACTACAACCGTCTGCGCAGTCTGCTGACAACTGCACAACGCTACGGTCTTATCCGGCCGGCGCTTTTGCGAATGCTTGAAGATGAACTCGGCCGGGCGGAGATCGTTGCTTCAGAAGAAGTGCCTCCTTATGTCGTGACCATGAACACTTGTGTCTGCCTCACGGATTTAGCCACGGGTGCAAGTATGCAATACAAGCTGGTATATCCTGACGATGAAGATATTCGGCAGGGCAGACTCTCTATCTTGTCAGAGCTCGGCGCTGCCATTATTGGCTTCTCTGTCGGCGATACCATTGAATGGAATTTTGCGGACGGCCCCCGGTATATTCGCATTGATATGATTCTCTATCAGCCGGAAGCTGTACACCACTTTGAGTGACTGCAGGAGTGGCATAGCGCGCAATACGGTCTCTTCCTTGCGCCATTCGCTTGATTGTCTGATTTCGGTTGATATATCCGCCCCGCGCCGCTGTGTCGAATTGAATTGCATTTGACGCTTGACTGTGTCATTAGTTCTATGCCGCCAGCAGCGGCGGCTGGAGCCGTTGACGGGAAAGGAATGCGACATGAGCAAAACATTGATAATGGATGTGTTCGGGATGATCGGGGGGCTGAGCCTTTTCATATTTGGCATGCATGTGATGACCGGCGGGCTGCGCGCGGCGGCCGGGCCGTCCTTGCGCACAGTTATCGGGCGGACTTCAAGCGGGCCTTTGCGCGGCGCTTTGCTGGGTATTATCCTGGGATTTCTGGCTCACAGCGGCGCGGCCACAACAATGATTGCCGGTTTTGTCAACGCGGGCCTGCTGGGTCTGCAGGCGGCG
>ENA-UPTA01001151-UPTA01001151.1-activated-sludge-metagenome-genome-assembly--contig:-NODE-1151-length-29767-cov-6.557822_pt1 | contig 29767 bp, 20 predicted proteins | sample MGYA00238184_ERZ773361 | MGnify/ENA primary metagenome ERZ773361 (study PRJEB29100, sample SAMN05720205) | activated sludge metagenome | isolation source: anaerobic digester from wastewater... | reverse complement strand
CAATCCCGGCCCATTCTCTCTTTCGAACATAGACGTAGTCCGCCAGAGCCTTCAATGGCCTGGCCATCAGGAACACGTTCCCCGATGCGTCGGCAAGCCGCTCGATTTCGCTGTAGAACACCCGCTGGGGAACCCGATCATAGCTGAAGACGCCCAGAGGGGTCTTGAACTCTCTCGACTTCTTGAAAGACACGCTCGTGACGGCATGGACGGCCTCCGGGATCCAGCCATGCCAACTCAGGGCTGATTCCAAGCTGACGTATGAGGGGCCATGGACGTGCTGCGCCAGCGCGTAGAGGTTCACGCTCTTCTTCTGGTACTTGGGGGCGAGGCAGTACAGTCCCCGCCGGATGCGGATGATCTCGCCACTGGCCAGGGCCCGCTTCACAAGGCCGTATCGGCGGTCTTTGCTGCCGGGGAACAGGACGGCCAGGTCCTGGGTGGTGAACTGGCTCCAGGGCAACCGCTCAAATACTCGTTCAGGCACCTTGTTCATGCATTTGCCTCAAGCTGTGCAGATACTGTCGCAGAATGACAGTATCTGGCAACAATACCGATTCTCGGTCGATTTGGCAAGCGCCTTTAACAGAAACTGTCACAGAATGACAGTATGTGGAAGATGGTCGTCCGATCTCCGTCGCCACGTGTACCTGTCAATCGCCCGTGGGACCACTCCGGACGCCCCCTATCCTCTTGATTAGCAGATACTTACGCTCGCGAACCCTGCACTGGCATTTTGCCCCCTCCGTGGCTACAGTAGGCCCTTCGATTGGGCTTGGATCGCTCCCCAAATCTCAGAGAGGGCCCCATGGCAGGACAATCTCGAGACACTCAATGCCGCCGTTTCACTGCTCATCAGGGCCGCGCCCTGGACCTGATGCAAATCGTCGAACCCTGACGATGTCTCCGGGCTGTAGTGCGTTCCTGCAGTTGTCCACCAGAGGTGTAGTTGTCATCCCAGCATTTACCGACCCATGCACGTTCCTTGTCACGGTCCACTCCCCCCATGCCGTTGACGATCTTGCCGTCGTTTTCGTCGGCATACATGGCCCAGGCAAGGCCCAATTCTCGCCGGTTGCTCATGCGCACCACGCACTGCGCCTGTTCTCTCTCGCGTTGCAGCGAGGGCAAGAGGATGGCCATCAACAGTGAGATGACGGCGGAATGGTCACAGATTCGACGCCCATACAGATCAGCCTACGGAAGCACACCCGTTCCAGCAGACGATACAAGGCCAACATGACTGACCTTGCATTTGATCGCTCAGATCCTGAGACTGAGGCCAGTGCGGTTCGAGTGGAAAGCGACCGGTCGGACGGATGTGGGCCTGATCGCGGAAGACGTGTGGAACAGTTGCCTGATCTGGCTTCACGGCAAACAAGCTGCGTGTGCTTGAGAACATGAGTGCAGATCGGATGCACCCGTGGGCAAGGGACGTAGTATGCCTTTCGACACGGAGCATTTCAAGATGCCGAAAAAGGTCGATCTTGTCGCTCGCCCGGACTACAATGGCTCGCGTCAGTCTTCTCGACAAGTGGTCGAAAGGGGATTAGCTCGATGGTGATGGAAGTCAGGCCTATGGAAGGCGCTTGGCAGGTTATTGAAGTCCCGCAGGAGAACCGCCGGATGGACCAGATGCACAAGTGTACGCTTCTGCATGTGAATGCACCCTGACAACTCTCGTTCTGCGGTTCAGTGTGTTGGTTTGCAGGTATCTCTGACCTGCTGTTAAGGAGCTCGGCGATATGACAACTCGACGGATGAGTCGGCGGGCGTTTCTGGCCCGCAGCGCAGGAGCGGCGGCGGTCCCGTGTTTTGTGCCTGGCAGCGTGCTGGGGAAGTCCGGGGCCGTGGCAGCCAGTGAGCGGATTGTACTCGGGGCAATCGGGATCGGTCCTCGGGGCCGCTATGTGCTGGGGCGGATGCTGGATGAGGCGGATGTGCAGTTCGTAGCCGTCTGCGATGTGCAGGCCAGCCGGCGCCAGGCCGTGCTGGATATGGCCAGGGCCAAGTACGACCGTGATGACTGCGCCTCATATGTCGATATGTTCGAATTGCTGGCGCGGGATGATATCGACGCGGTACTGGTGGCCACGGGCGATCGGTGGCACTCGCTGGCGTCGATCCTGGCGGCCAAGGCCGGTAAGGATGTCTACAGCGAGAAGCCCTGCGGCATCACGATCGGCGATTGTCAGGCGCTGGCCGATACGATGAATCGCCATGGCCGGGTCTTTCAGGCGGGCACACAACGCCGGAGCATCAGCAACTTTCAGTTCGCCGCGCATCTCGCCCTGAGCGGCAAACTGGGAAAGATCCACACGGTGCATGCGTCGATCTACAAGCTGCAGGTGCTGTATGACTGGCTGCCGGCCCAGGCCGAGCCGCCCCGGGACATCTGCGATTGGGATCGCTGGCTGGGGCCCGCGCCGTGGCGACCTTATAACAAGCAATATGTCGATGGCGGATGGCGGGGGTACTTCGATTTCGATTCGGGCGCGACGCTGTTGGACTGGGGGGCCCATACGGTCGATCTGTGTCAGTGGGCGCTGGGCAAGGACGGAACCGGACCGGTGGAGTATGAACCGGACGGGGGTACGATCTATGCGCGGTATGCCGACGGGGTGAAACTCGTGATGCGGCTGGGGGGGTTCCAGAATGAGGGAGATTGGATCGGGCTGGGGACCTGTCCGGTGCGGTTCGAGGGCGATGAAGGATGGGTCGAGACCGGTGACAGTGGGGATGTGGCGGTGTATCCGCAATCGCTGCTGGGTGAACGCAAGTTGTATGCGATTCGCGGTACCGACCCAGCCGGGCATACACGGAATTTCTTCGACTGCGTGAAATCGCGGCGACCGACGGCGGCGAATCCGGACGTGATGCGAAGCTCTCACATCGTCTGTCATGCGGCTGCGATTGCGTGGCAACTCGGACGCAAGATGGAGTTCGATCCCAAGGCCGAGGCTTTTGTCAATGACGACGAGGCCAACCGGATGAGAACGAGGGCCAAACGGGCGCCGTGGCATATCTAATCGCCGCTTGGGCTGTATTGAGACGCAAAGCGCAGGATGCCGAACGTGAGGCGTGAGAATGAAGATACGACGACATCAGTTGAGTCGGCCGGTGGCCGTTGCGGTGGTTGTGACACTGGTCGGTTGGGGCCTGCCTGCCTTCGGCGCGGGCCAGACAGAGTACATCGCGGTGCTCAAGTCGGATGCGCCGCTCTCCGAGAAGGCCAGGGCCTGCGAAGCCTTGGCGGTTGTAGGCGGCGATGAGGCGGTGGCCGTGCTGGCACCGCTTCTGGGGGACGAACAGTTGGGCGATTATGCGCGTCTTGCGCTCGAGCCGATACCCGGGGCGACCGCCGATGCGGCCTTTCGGGCGGCGATGGACAAGCTCCGGGGGCGATTGCTGGCGGGGGTGATAAACTCGATCGGCGTTCGATGCGATGTCCAGGCGGTGCCGCGGCTGATCGCCATTGCGCGCGATGCGGGTTCGAGCGTCCGCAGCGAGGCGATTGGGGCTTTGGGCCGGATTACTACCGATGAAGCGATTGACACGATAACCGGCATTCTGAAAGCCGGGCCGGCGGCATTGCGACCGGTGGCGGCCGAGGCGTGCTTGGTTGCGGCCGGCCAGCTTGCAGACTCGGGCCGCACATCTGATGCGGTATCGCTTTACAGAGCAGTCGCCGCCGCCGAGGTGCCCGGGCACCTGCAGGCGGCCGGCGCCTATGGGGCGATGGTCGGCGGCGGACAGGCGGGGGCGGATCTGTTGATCGAGCAGCTTGGCGGCAATAACCCGTGGCACCTGAAGGCGGCGCTGCGGGCGGCGCGGCAATTACCTGGTGAGCAGGTGACGGCACGGCTGGTGGAACAGATGAGAGCAGCGGGACCACAACTGCAGGTGCTGCTGGTAGGCGTGCTGGCCGATCGTGGCGACGCCACTGCGTATGCGGCTGTCAAGGAAAAGGCCGCCGCCAAGGATCCGGCTGTGCAACTCAAGGCCGTGCAGATTCTGGGCGAGATAGGCGACAAATCGGCCGTGCCGTTGCTCGCTTCGCGCGTCGGCGGCGAGGGGGTCCAGGCAGAAGCCGCTGTCGCGTCCCTGCGGCAGTTGGACGCGGCCGGCGTCGACGATGAGATTGTCGAGGCGATGAAGACGGCCAAGGGCCACGGGCAGGTGGTTCTGATCGATGTTCTGACGAGTCGTGCAGCCACGCAGGCCAAACCTGCCCTGCTGGCAGCGGCGCAGAGTGCCGATGTCGACGTGGCCACTGCGGCGTTCAGGGGATTGACCGTGCTGGCGGGTGCCGAGGACATGGAAGCTCTGGTCGCCTTGCTCGTCGACCTCAAGGCTGAGGCTCCTCGCAAGTACGCCGAGAATGCGGTGGTCGCCGCGGCTGATCGAATTGGGGACAAGGACGCGCGGGCTGATGCGGTGCTGGAGAAGTTGACTTCGGCGCAGACCGTTTCCGCCAGGGCGTCACTGCTGCGGGTGTTGGGGCGGATCGCCAATGCGAAGGCCTTCAGGGCGATTGACAACGCCGCCGAGGCGCCGGATCCGACGATACGGGACATTGCGATCAGGGCGTTGGTGGCCTGGCCGGATGCGCGGGCGATGAACCGACTTGCGGCGATGTCCCGCAACCACTCGAACACGACCTACCAGGTGTTGGCGTTGCGCGGGTATGTGCGATTGCTGGGCATCGATACCAGGCTCTCGGATGAGGACCGCGTGGCCGGGTATCAGGAAGCGATGGATCTTGCGCCCAGTGCAGGTGACCGCAAACTGGTGCTGGCGGCCCTGGCCAACGCGCGGCATCCGAATGCCCTGCCTGTCGCGATGGCGTGTGTGGACGAGCCGCAGGTCAGGCATGAGGCGATACTGGCGGCGCTGGCGATTGCACAGGCTACGGCCGGCGCCAGGCCGAATCAGGCCCGTCAGGCGGCGCTGAAACTGGCGGAGGCCGCCGGGGCCGGGCAGTTGCGGGACCAGGCGAGGACCCTGGGCGATACGATCGGCGAATTCGACGACTTCATCGTTGGTTGGCAGGTGGCCGGCCCCTATATGCGGGACGGGGCCGGATATCATCAACTGTTCAGAACCCCGCTGGGGCCCGAGGCCGACGACGGCGATGCGGCGTGGTCTGTGCTACCGGCGGCCACGGATCCGAAGAGGCCGTGGGTGCTGGATCTGCTGAAGCTGTGGCCCGGCGAACAGCGGGTAGCATACGCCCAAACCTGGGTCAAGTCGGATCGCGCGCGCCAGGCCTTGCTGGAGACAGGCAGCGATGATGGCATTAGAGTCTGGCTCAACGGCGAACTGGTCCAGTCCGTCGATGCGGCAAGGGCCGCGGCGCCGGCGTCGGAGAGGACGACGATCCACCTCAAGGCCGGATGGAACCGACTCATGGTGAAGGTGACGCAGAATGTCCTGGGGTGGGAGTTCTGCGTGCGGATCGTCGGGTCCAACGGTGTGAAACTGGATGGCCTCGATGTGGATTGCCTGCATGAAGATTTGCGTAGGGTGCACAATGAGAGATGAGGCGGCGAAGGCAGACGGAGCAGGGAACGTCCGTGGTTGAAAACGACTCCGGTTGGGTGTATCTGACGCGGCGTACGCCCCTCGGCGTGCATTCCCTCCACACGTGCACGATACCAGTTGTACCTGCTCGGCGGTCTTCAGGACTCGTTGAAGGTTCACGGGTGCGTGAATGCCACTGCGCATGCAACTCTCGAGAGCAAATGCCGGCAGCGTAATGAGAGGACAAGCAGACACCCGGGGGCTCACGGACGCTGGACAAGTACAAGGGTTCCGAATCAGTCTCTCCCGCGCAGAGAGTGGCGAGACCTACGTGATCGATGAACGAGAGAACATCCATCAAGATATGAAATCTCAGTGAGGTGAGCCATGACCATGCAGCACTCAAGCAACTGTGCGATGTCCTATTGCTGGATCAAAAGGATGAGAACCGTGGCTGTGCTTGTCGCGCTGGGTTTGACCCTGCCTGGGGCGGCCAGGCAGGGCGACGGCAAGGAACGCAAGGACCTTTATGCGAACAAGGCATTCTACTTCGCGACCTGGGGAGGCCCCGGATCTGGATCCACAGATGAGCAATTGGCTCAGATGAAACGATTTGCCGATGCCGGCATCACCGACATCCTGCCCGACGCCGACGTGCCGAGACTCCAGGAGTTGATCGCCATGGGCAAACCCCTTGGGATCAGGGTGCATGCGTGGCATTGGATGATGAACGTTGGGGGCAACGAGGTCTGTCGACAGCACCCGGACTGGTATTCTGTCAACCGGTTGGGACAGAGCTGTCGGGATTTTCATCCGTATGTCGGGTACTACAGCTTTCTGAGTCCCTTCTCTCCTGGAGCCCGTGAGCACATCAAGAAAGGTGTGCGGGAGAAGGCGCAGATCGAGGGTCTGGCCTCGGTCCATTTCGACTACATACGATATGTGGATGTGGTGCTGGGGGCCGATCTCCAGAAAAAGTACAGACACCACGGCAAACCTCTGGTGCAGGACAGGCTGCTTCCTGAATATGACTTCGGATACCACCCGCTTGCCAGGAAGGAATACAAGGAGACGTTCGGTGTGGATCCTATGGAGATGGACGACCCGGAAGAGAATGCGGCCTGGCAGCAGTTTCGTATGAATGCCATCACCACGCTGGTGGACGAGTGTACCGAGATTTGCCACGAGGCCGGGGTTGCAGCGTCGGCTGCGGTGTTTCCCTTCCCACAATTGGGCCGGCAATACGTGAGACAGGACTGGGGGCACTGGAACCTGGACTACTGCTTTCCCATGGCATATAAGAAGGACCATCAAGGCAATATGCAGTGGGTTGGCTTCGCCACCCGGGAGGGCGTACGTGACATGCGTTCGGGGCAGCGTCTCATCACAGGTGTGGCTGTGGGGGATTACGGCGACAACATGGCTGATTTCGAGGAGGCGATCGTGCAGGCACACGACAACGGGGCCATCGGCATTTCGTTCTTTGCTGCCGGTTCGTTGACTGACAAACACCTGGCCATTATCAAGAAGTATGACGAGAAGTACAATCGATAAGCCGGTAGCGTTCCAGAGTCTCTTTTCGAAGAACGTCGGTTGATTCCGTTCAACCACCTTGTTGCGGCCGGTAAGCCGGAAAGAGGGTGGTCGATCATGAATGACTGTACCCCTTCCTTGGTGCCAGTCTACTTGTTGGGATTTCCGACTTCAACTGTTATCTTTTGAGAACCTCCTGCATTTGGTCTTGCCTCGGTTACCCTGAGCGGGCCGGCCAGAGGAGAAGGCTCTGCGGGGACGCAACCCGAGCGATGGTCGGCCATCGGGGCAGAAGCCGGACCGCCTGCGCGCGGGGTTCGGCTTTCGTCATTTCCCTTCTGCTTTGATGCATGAAGCGCTAAATCCCGAGGGTCCGGGGGCAGCACCCCCCGAGTTCATCGGGTGTTCAGCCAACCAACGTTGCTTGAATTCCTCCGGCGGGACATAGCCCAGAGCTCCATGCAGCCGCTGCTCGTTGAAGTACTGCCCGTAGGTCTCGACTGTCCAGTGGGCCTCCCGCAGGTTGTGGAACAACTCCAGGTTCAGGCACTCGTCCCGCAGGCGGCTGTTGAAACTTTCTTTGACTCCGTTCTGCCAAGGTTCCCCGGGCTCGATATACGCCGTCTGAATCTGCTGAGTGGCCAGCCACTCCTGGACCGCTCGCGCGATGAACTCCGGGCCGTTGTCGCTCCGCAGATCCTGCGGCGGCCCGTGGAGCACAAACAGAGACTCCAGCACTTCGATTACCTTGGTCGCTGGGATCGAGTAGTCCATATACATCTCGTAGGCTTCTCGCGTGAACTCATCGACTACCGTCAGAATCCGCAGCTTGCGGCCGCTGACACACGAATCTTCCATGAAATCGTAGGCCCACACGTGGGTGGGAGACAACGGACGGATCGGACGCTCCAGGCCCTTGCCCCGGCGCCGCTTGCCCGGCGGTTCTTCGAGCTGTGTGACAAGTACTCTGTCGACCGCCACCGAGAGTCGCGAGAAGACATTGCCGCCGCCCGAAGCCGCCACAAGAAAGCCTTCGGCATTGCTGAAAGCGAACCATTCTGACGGCTGGCGATTGCGCGGAGTCGGCACTCGCGGCCGTGCCGCAAGGTAGAAGGAGACTCTCGCCCGAGAGGCTGCAGATATCGGCGCCACTGTGTGGCCCCACTCCCAAGATAGTCCAGCGCCCGCTCGTTACGTCGCTTTCCCTGCGGAACAGCGGTAGAGGAATCGCGAGAGGCTCTTTCTGGGCGAGGGAAAAACATCAGAGATGAGGCAAGGCTGCGGGGACGCAGGGAGTCTATCCAACCCATTCACGGTCTTGCTGAACCACTGAAGTCTTGAGACAGTGTGTCTTCACTGCGTTCTACATTCCCCACGACTTCATAGATGACAGCGCCTGCGGCGGCAAGCGTGTCGCTAATGGTCACCTGTCCGTTCTCAAACCGGCCTATTTCTGTGCGGCCTTCCCCAAGTCGTCTGTATACGTATCCCCGGTCGGGCAGCCCATGTTCCCGGCGGCTGAGGGTGAAATGTATCTTGTGGTCCGCGTCGGCAATGTTGGCGATTGCCACGGCGATACAGCCGCCCTCGGCGCGCCACGCGCCTGCCAGATACTGGGGCACGCGCTTCCGGTATTCCTGGACGGCTCCTTGCTGACCGGCATAGATGGACAGGCGGGACATGTCTATTTCCATATCTGGAATACCCATGTGCGGGGGGCGCAGGAACGTGCCATGCAACAGATAAGGCAGGGTCGCCTGCCGCAGGCGGATGAATTGCCTGATATAGGCCAATTCTGCTCCGCGTTCCGCCAGGTGTTCCGGCAGGAAGTTCGAAAGACAGGGTTGCTGCCCCCAGACGAAGCTACGCGCCTGTTCGAGCCGGAACTGATACCGGAATTTCTCGTCGAGCAACTGCAGGGGGTGTGCTGGCGCAGAGTCTTTCGGCCAGAGCGCGTCATACGGGGGCCGCGTCAGGGACGAATAGCTTCCATACAGCACGGCGTAGCCATGATAGACGGCGGAAAAGAAAGGGATGGGTTCCCACTGGTCGGGCGCTGCGTAACGTTCCTGGCTGACTTGCAGACTCAACATCAAGTCGAGATAGGGCAGCCATGCCTCGCCGCAGCCCTCGCCCGCCAAAGCAATGCCGGGACAGCGCTTGCGAATGTCCGATTCCAGGGCGCGAAACCCTTCCATCCAGTAGGTTCCGCCTCCGGGTGGGTGCCCGTGTTCAGTGTCGTAACAAACCAGGCTCGAGCAGGCCTGATCCATGTAGATACCGCTGACGCCGAGATCGTTATACACGGCTTCGGATAGGCCGGCGTAGGTGTTGCGCCAGAAAGCCGTACCCATGCACATGGACGCCATAGGCGACCGGGTGAAGGTGTTGTATACCTCCGGTTGCACCGTGCCATCCGGCTTCTTGACGGCATAGCGTTCCGCCTCTTGGGAGATCCAGCTCTCTGCGGTCATGCCCCAGAGACGCTGGTTCATGTACACAATGGGATTCAGTCCCTCTTGACGAGCTCTGCGCACTGCCTGCCGAAAGGCATCCGTTCCCTCACGCGGCGGCAGATACTCCGGGAAGTTGACATCATAGGCACAGCCATGCCACCAGTGCCAGAACACGCCGACCGGTACGCCGAGATAGTCCTGCATAACGGCGGCCGGAGCCAGCACACCGTCTGAAGAACCCCGGTTCCAGACCCAGAATCCCGTGTCCCTGACCCAGCCCGGCGTGCGGCCTTGGTGCAGGCGGCTCTCCCGTGCCCACGGCTGCTGGAGCGCCCATTCACGATACCGCGTCGCCACCGTCATCCAGTCGCCCTGAAACGCGCCGATGAGTACGTCATACCCCGGTTCATACACCGTCTTTGCTATCGTGTCCGCGCCCGGGAAGTGGCAGACCTCCAGGCCAATACCGCCCTGTCCATTGCCGAAGGCGGCGAAGCTCTTGCTGCGCGCCTCGATATCATCGGCGACCCAATACAGGCCCGGGCCGTTGTCGCGGTAGAACGCCATGCACTGCATGGACAATATGCCCGGATAGGAGAATTCCCGCCGTTGGGCGTTTCCTGACGCGGGGGACAGGAGCTGCCTCGCCTGTGTCGTCTTTTCGCCCATCCAATAAGGGATCGCGAGCACTTCCGATTCCTGTTGTGTGATGGCGGGGATCCGCGGGAAGTGCACCACCAGAGGCACCACCCCGTTCAAGCCCTGCACCATGATAGAGAACCGACTTGCCCGAGCTGTGGGGTCAAAGTGGACATGAACAGAGACGGACAGCATGGGCATGGCGTCCCGGCTGAACCCGCTCCACAACAGCCTTACTCGATTCGGATCATTGTCTTCGCGTCGGCATTCGAACTGCCGTGCGTGTTGAGGAAGCAGCGTGCCTCCGGCCCGCTCCGGCAGGTCCAACACCCAGAGACTGCCGGCAGTGTCCCGTGCCATGTGCTCGTGGCCTGAGCGCTTGTCGAAGAAGGAATCAAGGTGTCCTTGTTCTTCGTCAAAATGCAGAGTGATTTCCGGGGTATCCAAAGATAGAGCCGATGCGCCGGTACAAAGACCAAGTATCGCAAGCAGAATCACGCACCGTGAGTCGTTCCGACCCCTATCAGATACGTTCTTCACAGTACAGACGTGAATAAGACGCTCCTTCCGCAGAGGAGTCCCGTGTTTTGGTTCAACTGTCATACGTGATCAATACCCGACTCCACACACGGTGATGATCTCACCGGTATTGAGCAAAACACTACCGCGGCCGGATCGTCCGGATGACCCCGCCCGGCCACGTCGCAGGGTCCGTTCTAACGCATTATATTGTCCCCGTTCAGGGTTGCGCCAAGGTGATTCTCCAGAACCCGGGCACACGAGACCGTACTGCCGGTAGAGATCTTATGATTCGCAGATGGTGCCGGACAAGCGGAACCCGTGGCTCGGGTGCGGACAATGGTGGTGTGATGGCGGGGAGGGTTCTCGATCGCGGAGGGCGTCCGTTGATCTTTCAGACGCAGACATGGTATCCTCGTGGGACGACCGCGGCGGCGTTCGAGAATCGGCCTCGCGGGAAGCCAGGTTGTGCGGTGAAAGTGATCCATGCACAGAAAAGCTGTCGTTTCATCGCCGGCAGAGGCGAATGGACCGAGGGGTGGTAGACGAGTGAGAAATGGCTTCAGCCGTTTCCACTCGTCAGTCCCCAAAGCCCTTGCCTTCAGGCGAGGGTGATTCACTCCGAGAGGAAGAGCATACCCTCTGAGAGTATGAAATCATCGAGCCAGACCTCGCCAGGCTCCACAACGACGCGGTCGGCGCCGCCGCCGACCGCCACGTAGACGGGCTCCCCCTGCCACCCACTGCCTTTCAGCAGCCCGGTGATTGTCCGCCAGGCATTTGGTTTGCCATAGCCTTCATGGCCAAGGTACAGTTCATCCTTGGCGGCGTCATATGAGACATAGAGCGTGCCGTCATGAGAAGTGCGGCTTTCGCTGTCCTGGAGACCCGAGAAGCCGTTGCTCCCCTCATAGAAGTAGTACTGTTCATCCGTGTCCCCGCCAGCCCCAAACATGATGATCCGTGTGATGGGGTCATCAAGACCCGGGAGAAGGGCAACCATCGCCCAGCTATCACCCTCGCCTGATTTGGTGTGGTGAAAGGCGATCTGAAAAGAGAAGTCCTCACTCGGATCCAGCCGCCAGCCCTTGGAGAGATAGCCAGCATCGACATTGTTGGCCAGAACCGAGGTGCGAACCTCCAATCTGCCGGCGGTCTCGGTCACCCAAGCCTTGTTCACATGGGGCTCGAATCTCATCCACAGTTCAGCCGTTTCTGCATCCTCGAAGTCGTCACCCAAGACCCGCTCCCACCAGAGACGTGGATAGTCTTTTCCACCGCGAATCCACCAGATGTCCTCGGTACCGTTCTCCGTTTCGTTCACGAAATCCCAACCAGCGTCGACATAGGTGGCGGCCGTTTGCATCTCGGCCGTTTCCAGGCCAATCCCGATTGCGCTGGTCGATTGCCCTGAGGTCTGCACATCCCAAAATGAGTGAGAGTCAAGCGAAAGCTCTGTGACCGCCGCGAAACCGCCGGTAAGCCCTGCACCCAAGAGCACTCCGGTCGAGTAGCAATTGGCAATGATGGCATCAACCACTGAGTCAGGATGTTCGCTGGAGAATCCCACAGCCCCTGCGAAACCGCCAAGCTGTGAGTTTCCAGTCACTTGGGCGGTCGAATAACAGTCGGCGATTGCGCCTTCAGCATGTGCTCCCACGAAGCCGCCTACGAACTCCTGTGCATTGATCGTGCCGGTCGTATACGTCGTGCTTATGCAACCGGCGTTCATTCCAGCAAGGGCTCCCGCGAAGCTGCCGGAGCCAACCACGTTGGCGTCCACGATGCCAAGACGTCTGATCTCAGCGCCGCGTTCCAACTTCCCGAAAAGCCCCAGATAGCTGCGGCCTTGGATTGTCAGATTTGAAATCACGTGTCCGCCGCCATTGAGAACGCCAGCAAACGGAGTCCCCTCGTAATGTGGTGTGATCGCGTCCACGTCGGCCGCGATGACGGCAGTCTCGAAGGCCGTGCCGCCAGGTCGTCGGGGGTTCAAGTCAATATCAGCGGTCAGCACGAAGTGCTTGTCGTAGTCGCTGACAGTCTGGCCCAGAAAGACGATGTCTTCTGGAGTAGCGATCTGGTATGGGTCATCCACTGTCCCGCTACCTCCAGAATACTGGGCGAGAACAGAAGGACTGGAACCCCGTACCAAGACAAGGCAGGCAATGCCCAAGACAATATGGGTGTGTCGCACGATCAACATGATCTACCTCCTCTTCCATTCTGTGTTGTCCATGTTGTCTGTCAGCCAGCCGTGGAATGTGCTTGTTGGGGCCGTACCCTTGCCACATAAAACACGAAACTGCTTGGCCGGCACTTCCCATCTGGCCTTTGACCGGCAGGAGTGCCGGCCGCCTGACCTGCAGATATACCACAGTCCCGGCGGGAAATCCAACGGTTAAACGGCGTATGGTGCAGAAACTCGTGCTGGCATGACCCGAGCATTCCCAGACCGTTGGCATTGAAGTCGGCACGGAAGATGACGCCGCCGGGGAGCGGCAGCGCGAGTCATCCATCCTGGGAACGCCGTTGGAACGGGCATCTCTCATGCCCACGCCGCTCCGAGGCGCGCACTGTCTTCGCAAGTTCGGTACGACAGGAGCGTGTCACGCCGCCTTGTGGTGGCAGGATTTCAGCAGCCCGCCCAGGCGCTCGATGCAAATGGTCTCCCCGTGATTTCCTTCGTGCTCGCGGCCATCGTACTTCCGGGCGATGAGTTTGCGATACCACGCGAGCACGGTCTCCGATGTGGACAGGACAGTCGTTGCCTCCAGGAGTTCGCGCGTCAGGCGGTTGGCCTTGGCGGCCGGCCTGGTCCTCTGGCGATTGTCCAGCAGGATGCGTTCGTCCTCCTCCTGTTGTTCCTTCACAACCCGGACCTGCTCCTTGAGATAGTCGATTGCCTTCCAGAGTCTCCGGTCAAGGAGACTATGGGCCCCTCATTCCTGAAGATGTGCACCGGCAAATGGAGACGGCAGGCGGCAGCCGAGCCGCCGCCCACAGAGTCTCCTGCACCGCTTCTCACCCATCCCAGCCTACTTGTCTTTGTGTGGGCACTTCTTGAGGCAGAGGAACCAGTCGAGGACCTTCACATCGGCCGTGGGTTTCTCGACCCGCTCCTTGGCTGCGCCGCACGAGCCCGGCGGCGGCACGATCACATCGTCGCCAATCTGCCAGTTGGCCGGCGTGGCAATCTTATACTGATCGGAATGCTGCATGGCGATCAGCAATCGCTTGACCTCGTCCATGTTGCGTCCGTTGCTCAGCGGATAGTACAGGATCGCCCGCACGACGGCGTTGGGATCGATGATGAACACGGCCCGCACCGCTTGGGTACTGCTGGCCGCCGGTTGGAGCATGCCGAAGGCCTTGGACACCTCCATGGTCAGGTCGCTGATGACCGGGAAGTTCACCTCGACGCCCTTCATGCCTTTGTACTCGATCTTCTCCTTGATCGTCCGCAGCCAGGCGATGTGGCTGAACGTGCTGTCGATGGACAGCCCCAGCAGCTTACAGTTGAGCTTCTCAAACTCAGGCTGCATGGAGGCGAAGGTCATGAACTCCGTGGTGCAGACCGGGGTGAAGTCGGCCGGGTGCGAGAAGAAGACGACCCACTTGCCCTTGAAATCGTCGGGGAAACTGATGGGCCCCTGGGTGGTTTCGGCCTTGAACGACGGGGCCCTCTCGCCAATCAGCGGCAATCTGCTTTCGTTACACATTGGCAATGCTCCTTTCCTTCAGAATGATGGATCGATTCCATATGGTTCCCGTGTGGCGACAGGCTCACACGGATGTTGCCTGGGCTTGCTGTTCCCGTGACTACGATCAGGTCAGATCGAAACGGTCGAGGTTCATGACTTTGTTCCACACCGCGACAAAGTCGTGCACGAACTTTTCCTGGGAGTCCTGACATCCGTAGACTTCCGCCAGAGCCCGGAGTTGGGAGTTCGAACCAAAGACCAGGTCCACACGGGTGGCGGTCCACTTGAGTTCGCCCGTTGCGCGATCGCGGCCCTCGAACACGTCCGCATGTTCGGAGGTTGGCTTCCACACCGTGCTCATGTCGAGCAGATTCACGAAGAAGTCATTGGTGAGCGTCTCCGGCCGTTTGGTGAAGACGCCGTGCCGGGACTTTCCAAAGTTGGCATTCAAGACCCGCATGCCGCCCACGAGCACCGTCATCTCGGGCGCCGTCAGGGTGAGCAACTGCGCCTTGTCGACCAGCAGTTCCTCGGCCGGGATGGCATAACGGCTTTTCTGGTAGTTGCGGAAGCCGTCCGCCTTCGGCTCGAGCACGGCGAAGGAGGCCGCGTCGGTTTGCTCCTGCAAGGCGTCCATACGCCCCGGCGTGAAGGGGGCCGTCACCTTGTGGCCGGCGTTCTTCGCAGCCTGCTCGACGCCCACGCAACCGCCCAGAACGATGAGGTCCGCCAGGGATACCCTCTTGCCGTCGGCCTGCGTTTTGTTGAATGCGCTCTGAACGCCCTCCAGGGTCTTGAGCACCTTTGCCAATTGGGCAGGCTGGTTGACTTCCCAGTCCTTCTGCGGCGCCAGACGAATGCGGGCGCCGTTGGCGCCGCCTCGCTTGTCGGAGCCACGGAAGGTGGAGGCCGACGCCCAGGCGGTCGAGATCAGCTCGGACACAGACAGGCCGGAAGCCAGGATCTTGCCCTTGAGAGAGGCAATATCCTGTGCATCGATCAGCTTGTGATTGACGGCAGGGATAGGGTCCTGCCAGACGAGCTCTTCGGCCGGAACCTCGGGACCGAGATAGCGCGTGCGCGGACCCATGTCGCGGTGCGTCAGCTTGAACCATGCCCGGGCGAACGCATCCGCGAACAGGTCTGGATTCTCGTAGAAACGCCTCGAAATCTTCTCGTAGACAGGGTCGAACCGCAAAGCGAGGTCCGTGGTCAACATGGCAGGCGCATGACGCTTCGACTTGTCGTGGGCATCCGGCACCGAATTGGCGCCTGCGCCGCCCTTCGGTATCCATTGATGCGCGCCGGCAGGACTCTTGGTCAGCTCCCATTCGTAGCCGAACAAGTTCCAGAAGAAGTTGTTGCTCCACTTCGTGGGCGTCGAGGTCCAGGTGACTTCCAGACCGCTGGTGATCGTGTCGCCGCCTTTGCCGGCGCCGAAGCTGCTCTTCCAGCCCAGGCCCTGCTCCTCGATGGGGGCCACTTCGGGCTCAGGTCCCACATGGGACGCAGGGCCCGCGCCGTGGGTCTTGCCGAAGGTGTGGCCGCCGGCGATGAGCGCAACCGTTTCCTCATCATTCATCGCCATGCGGGCGAAGGTCTCGCGGATGTCCTTGGCTGCCGCGATCGGATCCGGGTTGCCGTTCGGGCCTTCCGGATTGACGTAGATCAGGCCCATTTGGACCGCCGCCAGCGGGTTCTCGAGGTCTCGCTCTCCGGAATAGCGTTTGTCGCCGCCCAGCCAGGTCGTCTCGGCGCCCCAATAGACGTCCTGGTCCGGCTCCCAGACGTCCTCGCGACCGCCGGCGAAACCGAAGGTCTTGAATCCCATCGTTTCCAGCGCGACATTGCCGGTGAGGATTATCAGGTCGGCCCAGGAGATCTTCCGGCCGTACTTCTGCTTGATCGGCCAGAGCAGGCGGCGCGCCTTGTCCAGGCTCACGTTGTCCGGCCAACTGTTGAGCGGCGCGAAGCGTTGCTGGCCCCGGCCGCCGCCGCCTCGGCCGTCGCCCATGCGGTACGTGCCGGCGCTGTGCCAGGCCATGCGAATGAACAACGGGCCGTAGTGGCCGAAGTCCGCCGGCCACCAGTCCTGTGAGTCGGTCATCAGCGCCGCGAGGTCTTTCTTCACAGCCGCCAGGTCGAGACTCCCGAACTCTTTCGCGTAATTGAAGTCCTCGCCCATTGGATTGGACTTGGGAGAATGCTGGTGCAGAATCTCGAGTCTCAACCGGTTCGGCCACCAGTCCTGGTTTGTCGCCCCGCCGCCGGCCGCATGTCCGCGCCCTTTGCCTGTCACCGGGCACTTGCTGCTTTCATTCATAGTGTTTGCTCCTTTCGTTGTGTGAGTTGTGGAACGGCGTTACTATCCGGCATTTCCCATGTGCCGGCACAGGACTACTCGGATCGGCGTTGCCGCACCTGTTCTCTGCGATGTGTGCAAGCCGAACAGATCCCCCGCACCTCGACTTGGGCCGACTCGATCTGTCCCAAGGCCTCCACGGACTTGGGAATCGCAAGACTGTCCAGGTCCTCGCTGTAGAAATCGCGCACCAGGCCGCACACCGTGCAGATGAAGTGATGGTGGTGATCCGTATTCGCGTCATAGCGCGCCTTCTCAACAAGGGGACTGACCTTTCGGATCAGGCCCTCCACTTCCAGCGTCGCGAGCGTGCGGTAGACCGTATCCCGGGAGATGCTCGGCACACGCCTACATACCGCCTGGTAGACGGTTTCCGCATCCGGGTGCTCCCCACTGGTAGCCAACTCGCGAACGATTTCCAACCGTTGATGGGTGACCTTCATACCCTGCCGGCGGCACGTTCGGACAAATGCCTGGATACGGCGTTCAGCTTCGGCCTTGGACACCATCACACCGACCCTTCCGTAAACCGTAACGATTACGATTTAGGAAATACAAGGCACTCTTGGCGGCGGTTCGAAGATTCCTCCCCTCAGTTCGAGAGAATCTTCGATGACGATCGGTCGAAACTCGACCCCGGCGAGGCGTCAACCGCATTTCGGATCTGTCGATCTTGTCGTCGAAAAAGATGATCTCCACGGTTTAGGCATCGGTGTCCTTGGCGGCCAGTCGTCTGAGGTCTCGCCTACGCACCCATCCCGAGAATCGCGCCACGAGCAGGGCGGCTCGGATGAACCGCGAAACGGCAGCCTTGAGGATGCAGGAGTTCTCTGCCATGCCACCTCCTCCGAGGCTTCTCACAAGTGGTGCCGACGAAGCCAATTCGGGTGGCGGTATGGCCTCGATTCGAGGCAGAAGACCAACCCGGAACCTCGGGCACGTAACTGCCTGTAATGCAAGAGGATAGGGCGTCGCCCGCGGCGATCCCATTGGCGCCTGGCGGGTACATGGCGTCGCGTCGTTGGTGCTTTGTATCCGGCTTCTTCTCCGTCCGTGAACCCGGCGTTTCTGCCGGAACATCTCGGTCGTCAATCGCAGAACCTCTCCCTCGTGCCGGGGTCTGCCCTGCCGCCCTGGATGGGCGTCGGGTGCGCTTCCCTGAGGAGTGTCTTCATCCTGGCAACTATGTCTGCACATCTGACATCTGAGGCCAGATTGTGCAGCTCCTGCGGATCATGGTCGTGATCGTAGAGTTCTGCGCCGTGCTTGCCAAAGGCCCATTCCGTATACCGCCATTGTTCAGTCCGGATGCTGTGACCTGGATTGTCGCCGCGCTGGACCTGAGTGTAGGCTGCGTGCTCCCACGACGCCTGGGGATTCTCAATCAGCGGGCGAAGACTGAAACCCTCGAGGTGGTTCGGCGGCGTCAGGCCGGCCAGATCGGCCAGCGTCGGATACAGATCGACCAGCTCCACGGGCCGCGAACTCGCCCGGCCCGCCGTCTGCTGGCCTGGTACGGAGATGATCAGCGGCACACGCGCCGATTCTTCAAAACAGCTCTGCTTGAACCAGAGCCCGTGCTCACCCAAATGATAGCCGTGATCGCTCCAGAACACGATGATCGTGTTCTCACGCAACCCAAGTCGGTCCACGGCGTCAAGCAGCCGCCCAATCTGGGCATCGACGAACGAGATGGCGGCGTAGTACGCGCGCTTGCACTCGCGAGCCTGATCCGCCGTGACGCCGAAATAGGGCCATGGTTTGGTCGAGGCCAGAGCGAGCGCCGGATAGTCGTCGGGGGTCTGGGGTGTGATCGCCGGCAGCGAAATCGTGTTCATCGGGTAGAGGTCGAAGTACTTCTTCGGCGTCACCCACGGGCAGTGCGGCTTATAGAACCCGGCCGCGATGAAGAAGGGCTCATCTTTGTGTTTCTCAAGCAGTCGAATCGCCTCGTCGGCCACCTTGCCGTCGGTGTGCTGTTCGTCCGTCCCCGTCTTGTCCGCCAGAAACGCCATCGCCGAGCCAAGACCGCGTTGGGGCGTGTAGTTCATGATGTCCGGCTCAAGGGCCGTCCTATCGAGTCCCGCCGGGTTGAATCGTTCCATCCACGAGGCCCGGTCGTCCAGGCCGTTGGTGCCGATGTCGCCGGGATTGCCGTAGTGGTACATCTTCCCGACACGCGCCACATAGTAGCCGTTCTTCATGAACATCTGCGGCAGCGTCACCACATCGGGCAGGTCCTGGCGAAAGTGATATTGCAGGTTGAACACTCGCGTGCTGTCCGGGCGCAATCCGGTCAGCAACGAAGACCGGCTTGGACTGCACAGCGGGAACTGGCAGTACGCCCGCTCGAATCGCGTCCCGCGTTCGGCGAGCCGGTCGATGCCAGGTGATTTCACGAAGGGATGCCCCAAGCAACCGAGATCGCTGTTCATGTCGTCCACGGCGATGAACAGGACATTGGGTTTGGCACGGGTGGCGGGCGCTGCGCCGGCCCGCTTGCCGTGCAAGCCCAACAAGCCGCAGCCCACAGCAGCGGAGCCGATTCTGAGGAACTGTCGTCTCGAAAGATGCATGCTCTTCGTCATGTCCATGCTCCTGAATGTCGATCAAAGGCACGGTCCAGTGTACTGGTGGAGATCAGATCGGACAAGAGGAGGTTTCGGCACACACGGGTCCGGGCAGCGAGGTCAGAGCCTGCGCATCACAAGATGGCGGACTACCAGCCTCCCTGATCCATCGGTCCGCTGGTTCTCCGCCTTCCCTTTCCTTGAATTGTCATCACTCTGGTGCTATAGTCAGGTGCGCACGTTGAAATGGGATTCGCTACTGTCTTCTATTCAGGGGTATTGCCATGTGTGAGCACTGCACGAGACGCGAGTTCTTGGGAACCGGAGTAGCCAGCGGGTTGATTCTTGCGGGGGCAACCTGGACGCATGCGTGGGCCTCGCAGTCACCGCCTCGTCGATTCCAGGGGAAGTCGCGAATCTGCGTCATTTTCACCGGTGTGCCCGCGCCTGGGGACCGCGATTGGGGAGCCGATGCCGGGCAGGTCGAAGCGGTGAAAGCTCGCCTGACCAAAGTGGAACGGGAGCTGGGAAACGTCGAACTGGTGATCGGACAATCGACCAATGCCCAGGAGACGGCGGCTCTGTTGGAGAAAGCGGGGCCGGCGACACCGGTCCTCGCGATCAATGTGCGGAACTTCGCTTTGACAGGCGTCGTCAAGCCGATTCTGGATGGGGCGCATCCCATGGTCGTGTTCTCGTTGCCGGCGAGCGGCCATGACTGGATGTATGCTCCCCGCTGGCACCGTCAAGGGCACCGCGTTACCTTGCTGGCCAGCAGCAACTACGATGAGCTCGAACGGGCTCTTCGCCTGCTGAGGGTCGTTCCGATGATGAAGCAGACTCGGATTCTGCTTTTCCCGCCCGCTCGAGGCACGGCGCCTGCCCAGTCGCCGGACGAAATCAAGAAGCGTCTCGGGGCGGATGTCGTAGCCGTCGAAGAGAAGCTCTTCGACGAAATGACCTCTGCCGTGGAAGACGAGGCTGTTCGAGCTGAGGCCGACTGGTGGACGAAGAACGCCAAAGAGATCATCGAACCAACCGCAGAGGACATCCGCAAGGCGGCCCGCATCAGTGTGGCATTGCAGCGTCTTCTCGAACAACAGCAGGCTCAGGGGCTTGCGGTGGGCACCTGCATGGGATGGTTGTCCAAAGGGTTTCCGTGCCTGGGTTTCGCCCGCCTCCGCGACCGCGGGATTCCCGCGGCCTGCGAAGGGGATATGGACTCGTTGCTGACGATGCTCCTGTTCCAATACGCGATGGATCGCCCCGGCTTCCAGGGCAACGCGACCTTCGACACCGCGCGAAACGCGTTGTGGACCGCACACTGCACGGCGCCGCTGAGGATGGACGGTCCCCAAGGCAAGGAAGCGCCGTACCTACTCCGTGGGCATTCCGAGGTCGGTGGCAGCGGCTGCGTCCCCGAGGTCCAATACCGCGTGGGCGAGACGATCACCCGCTCCAAGCTGGTCAACCTGGACACGATTCTCGTTTCCACCGGCAAGATCATCGAGGTCCCGAAGAAATCGGTTCACGGTTGCCGTACCCAGATCGTCACCGAGGTCCGTGATGCGGCGAAGATGGCCGCCAACTGGAGCAGCGTCCTTGAGACTGAGGATGCCATGACGCTGTTGCACCGCGTCGTCGTCTATGGCGACCACATGCAGAGCGTACACCACCTCGCCCGGTTGATGGGCATGAAGGTCGTTGAGGAAGGCTGAGGCGACCCTGGGCTCGCGGTTCCTTGCGGGCGCGAAGGCTTCTCTTCCAGGTGCAAATGGCCGAGTATGCGCTTGACAGCGGGGCCATTCTCTGCTATTCTACTTGTGTTGTGAGTGTAGACGTTAGGTCTTGCCAAAAGACTATGGAGGAATGTTGATGACACTGCACAACACGGAGACGGGGTGATGGAGTTGTAAGCGTCGCCTGCGTCTCCCTTTTTGTTTCCGCGTGAACCTCCGGTTTCCGTCCTCCCCACCAAGCGAACATTGTATGCGGCAGTGCCAATCGCATCTTCCGGCGCCCAAGGACGTTTCGAGAATCCGGCAGAACGGGCAAACTCCGAGCCGGTTTGGCCGTACTTCCATGTAAAAAGACCGTGCCGCCAACTTGTGATCGGGCGGGCCATGACTGGGGTGTTCGGAGCTGCGATGTCATTGAAATGTAGGATCATCGTGAGACGCGTGATCCCATCGGTGTTCATGATGTTCTGTGCATGCATGTCCTTAGGGGGGTGCGGTACTGTGGGGATAGAGAAATCCAAGTATTCAGTCCTCGAAAAGGACGGTCGCTTTGAACTACGGCTTTATGAGCCATGCATCGCCGCGGAGACGGTGGTCGAGTCCGACTTCGACGAGGCCGGCAATCTCGCCTTCAGGCGATTGTACAAGTACATCTCGGGCGAGAACCGGACGAGTCAGTCCGTCGCGATGACAGCCCCGGTGAATCAAGAGGCCCGCTCGGAAAAGATCGCTATGACGGCCCCAGTCAATCAGGAGAAGTCCGGCGACAACTGGGTTGTCAGTTTTCTGATGCCGGCCAAGTACACGATGCAGACGCTGCCCGAACCGTTGGACCCATCCGTGACGCTCAGAGAAATCCCTGGTCGAAAGATGGCATCGGTGAGGTATTCAGGAACCTGGAGCCAAAAACGCTACGAAGAGCATCGGACGCGCCTGATGCAGTTCATCGAGAAGCGAGGATGGAAGGTCCTGAGTGAGCCGGTCTTCTCGCGGTACGATCCGCCGTTTCAGTTGCCCTTCCTGCGCCGCAATGAGGTCTTGATTCCGGTGGAATAGGCTGTAGACATCCATGCAGGCAGATGGCAACATACCTATCCGCGTGCGGCAACAAACAGCGCGAAGAAGTAGACAATCTCATGCAGGAGACCGAAGATGACCGTGGGTCACATGCGGTGTACTCGCTTCACAGCGACGGCATGGGTTACATGCTGTGTCGCGGTGGCGCAGCCAGCCCACGTGGCCCAGGAAGCACCCGATACTGCCTGGTTCCGTCGTTCGTTGGTCGGGATGGAGGTCGGACCCACGGGGGCTCAGTTCGGTTACAGCGACCCGAACGATGTACGTTATTGCATTCGGTTTGACGGACGTGAGATCGTTCGACGCTGTGTAGCCGCCCACTGCGACTATCTCGTCATCTGGGCACGCGACGGGGACTATGCATACTATGACTCCAAGCTGCTGCCGAAGGCCCCTGGGCTCGGCGGGCGCGATCCTCTGCGGGAAACCGTGGAGGAAGCGGCCCGACACAGACTTCCCGTGATCGCCTACTGCGTGGTGCAACAGGGTGGACACTACCTGCGCGAGCATCCTGAGTTCGAGATGCGCGATCCGGCGGGCAACCGGATCGGGCGATTCTGCTACAACTCCGGTTATCTCGATGCGATGAAGCAGATCGCGGCCGAGCAGCTTGCCTACGGCATCGCGGGCTTTCACATCGACATGCTGGACCAGGGCTTCGGCCCTCCGTACGGCTGCTGGTGCGAGCACTGCCGCAAGGCGTTCGAGGCGAAGTACGGTCATCCCATGCCCTCGGGTGTCACATGGGATGAGAAGTGGGACCACATGCTCGAGTTCCGCTACGCGACGAGTGCCCGGTTCGAGCGGGCGCTGTATGAGCACGTCAAATCGCTCAACCCTCAGGCTACGGTGGACTTCAACTATCACGGCAATCCCCCGTTTTCCTGGGAGGTGGGCCAGCGGCCTGTGCAGCACGCCGGCCATGCGGATTTCGTCACCGGCGAGACGGGCGTCTGGGGTTTCAGCGCCTTGACGGTCGGGCTCAACGCCGAGTTCTACCGGGCAGCGACGCCGGGCCTGCCAGTTCAGGTGGCGATCCAGCGCGGGGTGCGAATGTACCATGACCAGACGACACGCCCGCTCAACGACATCCGCTGGGAACTCCTGACGCTGCTGGCCCACGGCGCCTTTGTGACGATGGTGGACAAGACCGGCTTCGACGGCCGACTCGACCCGGCAGCCTACGAGCGAATCGGGATCGCCTTCAAAGAGGCCCATGCCAAGCAGGCCCATTGGGGACACGAACCCGTCGCCGAAGTCGGGATCTACTTCAGCAGCCGGACTCGGGATTGGCTCGGACGCGAGCAGCCGGCTGACTACTTCCAGAGCTTCCAGGGCGCCCACAAGGCCCTGGTCTATGAGCACATTCCCTGGGGCATTGTGCTGGACGAGAATGTGACGCTCGAACGGCTACGACAATTCCCGGTGATGCTGCTTCCGCACGCCGCCATCCTCTCCGAGCGCGAGGTTGCCCTGCTACGGGACTATGTGCAGGAAGGCGGCAACCTGATCCTGACCGGCTGGACCGGCATGTTCGGCTGGCTGGGCGAGCCGCGCGAGGAATCTGCCCTGCGGGAACTCGCGGGTGTCCATTTCGTCCGGCGGCTTGAGTCCCTGGACAACTGGGTGCGATTCCCTGACCATTCTGAAGGTCCGACCTCTGTCTTGGGGCATGGTATTCCGGGGACATGGCCCTTCCTGGTCAAAGGGCCCGCTGCCGTCCTGGAGGCGACCTCGGCCCAACCGGTCGGCAAACTCTTGGAGCCATTCCGCACCACGCGCCAGCGGGAAGGCAGGGAAGGCACAGACTGGCCCATGAGCGCTGACTCCCCGGTAGGACCCGCAATTCTCTTGAACAAGATCGGTAAAGGCAAGGTGCTCACGTTCGCTTGTTCGCCCGACAGCGCCACGGCCAGTGAACATCACATCGTGGAGGCGCGCCGACTTCTGGCCAACGCTGTTCGGTTTCTCAATCCCAATCCTCGGATTCGCATCACAGCTCCGACCACGGTCGAAGCGATCGTCACCGACGATCCGGCCAACCGGACGCTCCGCATCCATCTGCTGGCATACAACTCGCCACCGCAGACGACCCCGCCCAAAAACCGGCCTTACCTCCTGCCCGGTCTCATTGAAGACGCCCCCATGTATCGGGCGACCATCGAATTCGCCCAGCCTATCCAACGAGCCAAGGCCACCAACAAGCCCACAAAACTGACGCGGCGCAGCCGCCGGCTGGAGGTCACAGTTGACGATGTTCACGAGATCGTGGTCATCAGCTACTGAAGTCTGCCGTCGAAATCATGTAGTTGAAAGCTGGCGGCGCCTCGCAGTCCGAGCGCTCGGCACCTGCAAATCGCGAACACTCTGAAATCAGTCGTGTTACGCGCGGATGAGTCTGTGCACCATACGAGGGTTCCCAAACTCGCATGACATTCCTTCAATCAGGCTTCGCTTGGGGCGGGCCCGCCGGTAGAATGGTCCGTACCGTTCGTTCTTGCAGTCTCAACTGCTGCCTGGCCGTCCGGAGTCGCAACAGCCCGGGCAGGAAATGGATACTTGGCTGTCGAGGGATTGATTATGGCTTCGTCCGTTGATACGAAAGTGCTGGTACTTGGTGCTTTCTGGCTGCTTGGTGTTGCGCCGCTATCGAGTGCCGGCGGGGCAGGCGTATTTGAGGTGCTGGAGGGATTCTCCTGTTCGAGCGAGAAGGATGCACAGGCTTGGGCCCCGATGGCCGGCAGCCGGGATGTCTCCGTGGCGTCTGTCGCGGATAGGACAGCTTTCAGGATGCCCTGCGGATTCCAGGGGATGGACATTGAGCGGGCGTCGTGGGACCATCCCATCAATCAGGACCTCGCCATGTGCCGGGGGGTACAGTTCCTATTCTACTGCTCCGATCCGTCCCCCGTCGCGCATTTCACTCTCTATCTGCACAGTGGAAATGGCTGGTATCGAGGCGTCTTCGATGCTCCAGCCGCGGCGCAATGGGTGCCGATCCATGTCCCGAAGGCGGATATGGACATCGAAGGTCGTCCGGAAGGATGGTCGAAGATCGACACGATTCGCATCTCCGCCTGGCGCGGCCAGGACCGAGATACGGAGTTCTATGTCACTGGTTTCGGGTTGTTCGGCGGCGGGGCGAAGATTGTGATTGTGCGAGGCGATTCAGCCGCCGAGTACGCTCCCGGCGAGATGGGGTCCGTTCGCGAATACACGAGTGTCATGGCGAGTATGCTTGACCGTGTGAATCTGCCGTACCTTGTCCTGAGCGACAGAGACCTCAAAGCACAGAGACTGCGCTACGCCAAGCTGGTCATGCTGCCTCATAACCCCGCTATGCCGGATGAGATCGCCGAAGAGATTGCTGGTTTCTTGAAGGCCGACGGCGCGCTGCTCGCGTGCTATCACCTGCCGAGAAAACTCGCATCGCTGACGGGGATTGAAATCGGTGGACACGTGCGTCAGCCGTACGATGGCTACTTCGCTTCAATCCGACCGAGCGAACAGCCGCTCAAGGACATGCCTCCGATCACGCGGCAAGCCTCTTGGAACATCCAGGAGGCACGACCTGCCGATCCCAATGCGTATGTAGTCGCCTGGTGGCACACGGACCAGGGAGACTCGACCGGCAAGCCCGCGATTGTCGCCGGCGCCAAATGCGTCTACCTGACACACGTGCTGCAAGCGGACGATTTGACGAACAAGGCGCAACTGCTCCTTTCCATGATGGGGCATCTGGTTCCGCAGTTCTGGTCGGATGCGGCGCGGGGTACCCTCGACCGGATCGGTCGATTCGGCCCCTACGACGGCTACGAGTCGGCACGACAGGGCATCGCCCACTTGGACGCTGACCGGGCCAACGCGGCGCTCGCATTGGCGGACCAAGGCCGTCGCCAGGGCCTTTCGTTCCTGTCCGAAGGGAAGTTCACCGCGGCGATTGCCGCGGCGGCGGAGTCCCGTCAGGCATTGCTCGATGCCTATTGTCTTTCGCAACAGCCCTTGCCGGCCGAACATCGGGCGTTCTGGTGCCACAGTGCCTTCGGTGTCGCAGGAATGGACTGGGACGAGGCTGCCAAACGCCTGGCGGACAACGGATTCACCGCGATTCTACCCAATATGCTGTGGAGCGGTGTCGCGTTCTATCCGAGTGATGTCCTGCCGGCCTACAAAGAACTCCAGGAGAAGGGGGATCAGATCGCGCAATGTGTGGCCGCCTGCAGACGGTACGGCGTGCGATGCCACGTGTGGAAGGTGAACTACAACATGGGCTGGGCTACAGACCGGGCTTTCGTCGAGAAGATGCGTTCGCTGGGCCGGGTACAGGTCGGTTATGACGGTTCGGTCAACGAGCGGTGGCTGTGTCCATCTCATCCGGAGAACCAGAGACTCGAGATTGCGTCCATGCTCGAGGTGGCGCGCCGATACGATGTGGATGGCCTGCACTTCGATTACATTCGCTATCCGGACAGGGATGGGTGCCTCTGTGAAGGATGCCGCAAGCGCTTTGAAGACATGATTGGCAAGAAGATCGATCGCTGGCCCGCCGATGTTCGCGAGGACTCGGGACTTGCGCAAAAATGGCTCGACTTCCGGCGCCGACAAATCACGTCGGTTGTCGCGGCGGTGGCGGCACAGGCCCGGCAGATCAGACCTCAGATCCAGATCTCTGCGGCCGTCTTCGGCAATTGGCCCGTGGATCGGGATGCGGTCGGGCAGGATTGGAAGCTGTGGTGTGAAAAGGGCTATCTCGATTTTGTCTGCCCCATGGACTACTTCTCCTCCAGTGCCACCTTCGAGCGCGCGGTCGCCAACCAGGTTCAATGGGCCGGCGCCGTGCCCTGCTATCCGGGGATCGGCCTGAGTGTATGGAAGGACCCCGCGGACATCGCCAAGCTTATCGAGCAGATTGACATCACCCGCCGGTTCAAGACAGGCGGCTTCACGATCTTCAACTATGGCCCGAGGGAGGCCCGCGAGGTCCTGCCTCTGCTGGGCAAAGGTCTAACACGAGTGGAGAAGTAGAGTCATCTTGCCTCGATAGCATTGTCGGGTGAAGCGATCGTTTCGTCAGCGAACTGTCCCTTCCGTGCCTGTGAACCAGCCGTCGAACGGGTACAGAGGAGGAACTCATGAGGGAAAGGAGTAGACGATGAGGACAGCAGCTCTATCGTTCTTGGCAATATGTCTTGCGTCGATCACAGGCATCGTGCCCGCCGCAGGGGCTGCGGACTCATCCAGGGGTTTCGCCTTTACGGACAGGGTGGTCCTGGCCTACTACTACATCTGGTTCAGTGAGGACAACTGGATCCGGACGGCGGCCGAGGGCGGCCGCAAGGAAGGGTTGGAGGGCTTGCACCCGCTGGTGGGCGCCTACAACTCCTGGGACCCCACCATCGTTGAGAAGCACATGCAACAAATGAACCGGGCACTGATCGACGCCCTGGCCGTGTCGTGGTGGTACGATGCCAAAGCCAATGGCCCGAACCAGATCTTGGATATGGTCTTCGAGAAGGCCGTCGCCCACAACCTGAAGATCACGATCGACTACGAGCACGGCCGGGCTCCCCTGGAGACGGTGGATCACGACCTGTTCTACTTTCTGAACCGGTACAAGGATCATCCCGCCATGTTGAAGGTGGAGGGTTGTCCCGTCGTGATGGTCTGGACGGCCTGGGGGCATACTCCCGCCGAGTGGCAGACTGTGTTTGACCAATTGGAGAAGGCCGGGATCAAAGCCTTTCCCATCATGTCCGGCAGCTATCAGAACGGCAAGGGAAAGGCATACCTGGGGCCATTCCGCTCCCTGGAGGAATATACGTTGGTGGACATCGAGGATTGCCAATTGGCGGGCTTCATGAAGACGATGCGGGCGCATGTCGATGACTACAACAAGACCGCGGGCTTCAAGAACGGCAAGCCGGCACAGCATCACGCGACGATTTCGCCGGGCTACGATGAGACCCGGAACCCGGGACGCAAGACGAGCAACGGCGGATTCAAAGGGGCCGGATGGAAAGACCGGACCAAGTTCGGCGTGAGCTATCCCGACGAACCTGATGGAACCTACTATCGAGGGACATTCGAGGCGGCCATGAGTTCCAATCCCGACTGGCTGCATATCTCCACCTTCAACGAACTGGCGGAGTTCAGCCACATTGAGGCCACCTTCGAGCATGGATACAGGTACATCGATCTGACGGCGGAGTTCGTCAAGGCGTTCAAGGGCCAACGGTAGAACAGACATGTATGCAACTCCACAGCAGATGCGGGGCCCGAGCTGTTCAGGGGGCCAATCTGGATGGAGGGACTGTTGCACCTCTCCAGCCACGACGGGTAGGCTCCACCTGTGCCTGTCAATCGCCGACAGAACCACTGCGAAGCGGCGGTATTCGTCGCAAACGCTTCCCCCAGAAGAGCTGGCGTGGGGGACCGGGGTGGCAGCACGCCAGTGCTCCGAGTGCGTTCATAGCCTCGGATGGGGGCAGAGTGCATGCACGGAGCCGCGGAGATGTACCTGTTTGTGATGAAAGACGATAGGGAGGTGCTCGGGGGGTCTCATTCGCGACTGGGTCGAAAGGCATAGTCCGGCCACAACGGACAGTCCAAATCCATCCAGCAATGTGGAAACTGCCCTCCAAGGCGCACACAACTCGACGACTATGTATCAACTCTCGGCCACAGGGAAACGGCGAGTGTGCGGGACGACTACTGATCGGGGTATCGCCTCCGGTCCGGAATCACCCCGCGTACACCCCCTCTCGGCTCCGGAATATCACCATCCCGTCGTGGAATGAGGTGAATGTGGGCATGCAGCATCGTCTGACCTGCACTTTCTCCACAGTTGACGCCTATGTTGAAGCCCGTGACCGTCGGGTCGGCCTCCTCGATTCTGGCGCGAAGTCGTTGAATGAGTTGGTCGGCGTCTTTCTTCTCTTCGCACGTCATCGAGAAGAAGTCCTGGACATGCCGAACGGGAAGGACCAGCATATGGCCTTCGGTAACGGGGTGCTTGTCGGCAATCGCCAGGACCGTTCCACATCTCTCCAGTACTTTCGCTGCGACGTTCGGCGGGCAGAAGGGACATGAGGCTTCGCACGGTGACGTCATCTGTGATCCCCCAACACGGATAAGGATTCGGCGACTTTCTTGCATCCACTCGTCTTGCTCATCGGATCGATTCGTTGATCTCACCATTGGGCAGCATATTGTCTGGGTGTGGTATGCCCCTCTCCTCCAACGTGTACCTGCGACAGTTGTGCCAGTTGTCCATCGTTCTGCAGTAGTCTCGTGCCCATGAACAGTCAATCTGCCCCTCCCGCTCCAATCGTCTCAGGGGGCATACAGAATACCACGGAGATGTCATTTGAGGCGCCATGTGTTCAGATCCCGAATCAACGATCTCCCGAGCGGCTTCCGATCATCCCTTCCGTGCGGTCAGCCAGCCACCCGACCTTGACGCTCCCCGTGGGGTTCAGGTCGGGGATATATGGCTTGATATCCAGCACGGGGGTGCCATCGATCATATCGACGCCTGCGATCTGCAACGCCCTGCCCTCCACACCGTCGAGGCGCACGATCGATACACCAATCGGGTTGGGCCTGTAAGGGCTCCGCGTGGCGAATACGCCGTGGTCCCTCCCAT
>ENA-UPTA01001143-UPTA01001143.1-activated-sludge-metagenome-genome-assembly--contig:-NODE-1143-length-29926-cov-23.731345_pt1 | contig 29926 bp, 21 predicted proteins | sample MGYA00238184_ERZ773361 | MGnify/ENA primary metagenome ERZ773361 (study PRJEB29100, sample SAMN05720205) | activated sludge metagenome | isolation source: anaerobic digester from wastewater... | reverse complement strand
CCCTATGGCAAATTTGCCATATTGGGCAATCATGATATTGGAGATTATTTCAAAATGAAAGATCCTCCCAATCTCGAAGCCATCAACGCTAACATTATCAGGAGAGAAAAAGAAACAGGTTTTCATGTGCTTATTGATTCAGCCTGCCATATTTATAAAAATGGCGACTCTATTACGCTTATAGGAGTCAATAATTTCGGGATGTTTCCCTTTAAAAAAACCGGCAACCTGAAAAAAGCCCTGTCCTATACCAGTCCGAATGATTTTAAGATTTTGCTGTCACACGATCCCAACCATTGGAGTATGGAGGTCAAAGATAAAACAAACATCCAAATGACCTTATCGGGCCATACACATGCGATGCAAATAGCTATTATTACCAAGTTCTTTCGTTTCAGTCCCAGCCAGTTTATCAATAAATACTGGTATGGCGCTTACGGATCCGTTAACCAGAAATTATATGTCAACCCGGGCCTGGGATACAGCGGTTTTCACGGAAGAATAGGCAGCCGGCCAGAAATTACCGTGATAGTGTTGCATCGCACAAAATAAGCCCCACCACGATGTGATGAAAAAAATATTCAGTAAATTTACAGAGTAAATATTTTTTCAGGATGATTGTTACCATCATACTTTCTGTAGCTATAGCTTTTATTGCCGGACTTGGCCTTGCCTGGCTGATTTTCAACCCAAAATACTCCAGGGTAATACAGGAAAAGTCCGCTATGGAAACCGCTTTGATAAAAAAAGAAGCAGAACTGTCGAGCCTTGCAGGCCGTCTTGACGATAATATTTCGGGCCTTACCAAAAACCTTGACAAAGCGGTAAAAGAACTAGCCGAAGAACGTGCCGGCAAATTAAGTTTGACAGCACAGCTATCCCGCTCGGAAGAACAAATAAAAACACTTCAGGATAAATTAACATCGCAAAAATCGGAAATAGAAGATTTACAGAATAAGTTCACCGATGCCTTTGAAAACCTCGCCACCAAAATCCTCACGAAGAATACCCTTGATTTTTCAGCCACCAATCAAAAAAATATTGCCGACATCCTAAACCCGCTGAAAGAAAAACTTATCACGTTCGAAAGGCAGGTGGATGAAACGTATAAAAACACCCTGCGCGACCAGACCGACCTGAAAGCCGAGCTGAAAAAACTGCAGGATCTGAATATCAACATATCGGAAGAAGCCCGCAACCTGACCAAAGCCCTGAAAGGCGACACCAAAAAACAAGGCAACTGGGGCGAAATAGTCCTGGAACGCATCCTGGAACGTTCGGGACTGAACAAAGGAGAAGAATACGAAACACAAGCCACCTACCGCAACGAACACGGCGAAATGATAAGGCCTGATGTGGTGGTAAAACTTCCGGACAATAAACATATCATCATCGACTCTAAGGTTTCCCTGATTGCTTATGAGAAGTTTGTCAACGCCGATACTGCCGATGAAAAAGACCGCTACGCAAAACTTCATATTGAATCGCTGAAAAACCATATCAGGGGATTGAGCGAGAAAAGCTATGCCAACACCGCCGGCATTAACACTCCCGACTTTGTGCTGATGTTTCTGCCTATTGAATCATCCTTCAGTATGGCGATACAACAGGATATAGACCTGTTCAATTTTGCCTGGGACAAAAAAGTTGTTATGGTTAGTCCTTCTACCCTGCTTGCCACCCTGCGCACCATAGAATCGATCTGGAAGCATGAAAAACAAACCCAGAATGCCATAGAAATAGCCAGTGAAGGCGGAAAACTGTACGACAAATTTGTAGGATTGATTGAAGACCTTAAGAAACTGGGAACACAATTAGATACCGTTCAGAAAACATACCAGGAAGCCAACAAAAAGCTTTATAGCGGCAGCGGAAACCTGGTCAGCAAAGTCGAAAAACTGAGGCTGCTTGGTGCAAAAAACAATAAAAATCTGCCGGTGGACCATAAGCCCGGCAATTTCCTAAACGAAAACACCGAAATCCTATGAATATAAAAGGTTGTCAATCAGTATTCCTTTTGTTGGCCTTGATGATTTGCGGATGCTATAACCCTTCCAACATGAGCTCTACCAATATTACAGCCAATTACCAGGATGAATCGAGGAAACTCAATGTGAACCTCTTCGCTAACCATATCAGCAATGACAGCACACGGATTTATTATCAATTCAACACCGAAGGCTTGTTTTTTCAAAAAGATATGAAGAAAAACCATTTTTATGCCAACTACCTGATAAATTACAAACTGTTTAATGCCAACGATATTAAAAAGGTTCTCGATTCAGCATCATTTGTGTTTACCGACTCGTTGAATTACTCTAAAAATATCGACATAACCGATAGTCTGACGCTCATGATAAAAGAACCGGACAATTATATCCTTTCATTCACCCTTGCCGATATCAATAAAAAATTCTCCACCACCAATTATCTGAATATAAACAAAAACAATGTTTATAACAGAAATAATTTTATTATCCGTGACAAAAACAATTGCCCGTTACTTGAAAACTACCTCAGCAGCAAGCAATATTTCAGAATTTTTTTAAGGGAAAAAGAAGTCTATAAACTGTTTGTGAGGTATTACCGACCAATTGGCGAAGCCGCCGCACCACCCTTCACTGTTATCAACGCTAAGCCATTGTCATTTAAAGCCGACAGCGTTTTTGTAATCGATTTGACCGATGGCTGTTCGTTGCCTCTGAACCTGAAGAAAAGAGGCATCTATCATTTTCAAACAGATACCAGCATTAAAGACGGCTTTACTCTTTTCAGGTTTGCAGATGAGTTTCCCCAGATTACCAGCGCCCGCGAGATGCTCGGGCCGTTGCGCTATATCACAACCAAAAGCGAGTTTAACGACCTGCTGATGATGAAGAATACCAAATCAGCTATCGATAATTTCTGGCTCGACAAAGCCGGTAACGCCGAAAGGGCCAAGGAACTAATCAGAATTTTTTATAACAGGGTGCAGGATGCCAACCGTTTTTTTTCGTCCGGCACCGAGGGATGGAAAACCGACCGGGGCATGATTTATATCATCTTCGGTCAGCCTAACAGCGTGTACAGATCACCCTATCTCGAAACATGGAATTATGGCGAGGACCGCAACATTTTATCCATGACTCTCGATTTTAATAAGACCTTAAATCCTTTTACAGAAAACGACTATACCCTGGAACGCAGTCCGGAATATAAAGATGTGTGGTACAGTGCGGTGGAAGCCTGGAGGAAATAAGGGAAGAGGGAAGAGGGAAGTAGCAAGTGGAAAGTGGAAAGTGGAAAGTGGCAAGTTGAAAGTTAAAAGTTAAAAGTTGAAAGTATAAAGTGGAAAGTGGCCATAATCATAAATCATTGGTTGTTGTTCACAGATAATTGTTCATTGTTAATTGATAATTGATAATAGTGAGAAAAGCGAAAAAAAATTTTACACCACAGGTGCTGCAACAGGTAGAGATTACCGATGCCGGCGCCGAAGGCAAAGCCATAGGCAAAACCGAAAACCTGGTAGTCTTTGTTGACAACGCGATTCCAGGCGATATTGTGGACATACAGCTAACCAGAAAAAAGAAATCCTTTGCTGAAAGCAAGGTTGTGCAATATCACCGCTTATCCGAAAAACGTACCGAACCGTTTTGCAAACATTTTGGAATGTGCGGCGGCTGCAAATGGCAACAGATGCAATACGAACACCAGTTGTTTTATAAACAAAAACAGGTGGCAGATAATTTTACCCGTATCGGCCATATCACCATACCGGATATCCGCCCTATCCTCGCCTCACCGCTGCAAACCTGCTACCGCAACAAACTGGAATACACTTTTTCGGATTACCGCTGGCTCACCGATGAAGACATGCAGTCGGGCAGCCGCGACACTATGGATATGAACGCCCTGGGTTTCCATATCCCCAGGCATTTCGACCGCGTGCTCGACATCGAAACCTGCTATTTGCAGGACGAGCCAACCAATATCATAAGAAACCGGCTTAAGGAATTTTGTATCGCCAACGGCCTTACTTTTTACAACCCCCGCAAGCATACCGGTTTTATGCGCAACCTGCTGATAAGAAACTCCACCATCGACGAAACTATGGCCATAGTAGTCTTTGGTGAAGAAGATGAAAAAAATCAAAATAAAGTACTGGATTATATCCTGGAAATTTTTCCGGCACTTACATCATTGATGTATGTCGTAAATACTAAGCATAATGATATCATCAACGACCTGGAAATACAATGTTATCATGGGAAACCTTATATTGAAGAAGTGCTGGGCAGCCTGCGCTTCCGTATCGGGCCGGTTTCGTTTTTCCAGACCAACAGCCGGCAGGCGCTGAACATGTATAATATCATCAAAGAATTTGCCGGAGATACCAGGAAAAAAACCATCTACGACCTGTACACCGGCACCGGCACCATTGCCAACTTTGTGGCATTGGAATCCTCAAAAGTAGTTGGCATTGAATATATTGAATCGGCTGTGGCCGATGCCAAAATCAACGCGAAACTCAATAATATTACTAACACTACTTTTATTGCCGGCGATATTGCAAAAACCCTGAATACGGAATTTGTCCAACAGCACGGCAAACCCGATATTATCATCACCGATCCGCCGCGAAGCGGCATGCATCCTGCAGTAGTTGAGCAGATACTGCAAATTAAACCCGAGCGCATTGTTTACGTAAGCTGCAACCCTGCAACCCAGGCCCGCGACCTGGCCTTATTGTGCACACAATACCAGCTAAAAATCATTCAACCCGTTGACATGTTTCCTCACACACATCATGTGGAAAATGTAGTTTTGCTGGAATTGAAGTAAAAAAACCGGCGGAGTAAATGCAAAAAAAATGAGGAAACAGTTTTGTTCCCTCATTTTCCTATTCCTTTTATAATATCTCTATTTTACTTTATATATCATCAATGTACTTCCATTAGCCTTATAGAACATTTCACCTCCTTCACTAAAATGCGAAGCAGAAGACGAAAGAAGCGAAGCACTTTCAATACCCCTGATCGTCATATTCTGATCAATGGAGGCAAAAGTTTTAAAAACTCCTTTAACAGGGTCACCGCTTGTAAAAATCGCATAATCTGAATAAAAATCATCGGCATTCATATCATTTGATGCAGGATAGTAAGAAACATTAGGCGTTTTCACTGTGCCCTTTATTATGGCAGCGTTAGGATCAATTTTCACAATTCCTGACTGGCAATTGAGGATGATTTCATTTTGTTTTGGGAAATAATAAAGCTTCCACGAAGCGCCAAGTTTTTCTTTTGAAACAGGGATACTGTTTGAAACATCACCGGTTTTTGGATCGAGGATGAAAAAATTCTTATCTGTAGCACAATAAAGTTTACCATTTACATACTCAATACCTGCAATATAACTAAACTTATCCTTTACCTTCTTGGCAATGGTTTCAGAACTCCATACAATATTACCACTGGAAGCGTCATAAGCTTTTATCCCATATTTGTCCTTACTGTTGTATTCGTGGCGATAAGTAGTATAGGTAACATTATTAGTAGTTGTGGTTATCTTGGCACATTTGATAGCAGCTCCGCCATAACCCATAATAAGAATATTATCAATCTTCAATAATGTCGGTATCTGCTGAGCATCAGGGAATTTTTCAGTTTCCCAGATTTTTGTACCGTTATCTGCGTTATAGCAAAATACTTGGTTTTTCACTTTATCCACAACATAAGCTTTTCCATCGATAACAAGCGGATCAGGAGCAGGAAAGGGTGTCAACAGGACTTTATTAAGCCCCTGCGTTTTAGTATCTGAAGTCGAATAAAAACATTCCCATAATTTTTGTCCGCTGTTTATATCCAATACAGTTAGCCCGTCATTAGCTTTCATCGCGGGGTCATGTTCAATAAATATTTTCCCGTCCTGATAAAACATCTTGACAAAAGGGGTATGATTAATCCAGTCAAAAGTATAGGCTATAGTATATTGCTTCCTCCATAATTCTTTGCTACTGCCTTCTTCATAAGCAATGAAGTTCATTTTCCATGATGGTACGTTCATTCCTCCGAAAAACGCGAAAAACGAACTGGTTTCACCCTGCATAATAACATACATGTTTTTTTCGGGTACATTTAAAACTGTAGCAAATTTGCGATCGGCTAAAAACTTTTTCTTGTTGAAATACGGTTCGATATCGCTTACTTCTTTTCCTTCAATTGTAGTGAGATAAATTTCACTTTCTTTTCCCGTGATAATTTTTACCAGGTCGTAATATTTCATGATGGCACAGTCAAATTCTTTGGCTTTACCCGTTAAATCGAATTTTTTACTCCAGATAACTTTTCCTGTCTGTACATCAACAAAATCGACATTTTCTTTGGTTGGCAGCAGGACACCATTGGTTTGCGGGTCAAAATAAAACCTAAAACCGTCTGCCAATTTGTATTTTCCGAAATCCGAAACATACAAGTCGCTCTTCCATAATAATTTGCCTGTTTTCCCGTCAAGAAAATACTTTGTGGCAACACCTTTCTTAGTGTCCTCGTCAAAAACAAGCACCACATTGGCATATTGGTTCCAATACTGGTTCGCAAATTTTTTATTGGCAAAATCCCTTTCAAAATTCACCTGCCAGAGAATTTTTCCGGTAGTACCATCCACCATTAGCATATCGGCTTTAGTAGAACATAAAAAATATTTAAAATCATCAGTGTGTGCGAAATTGATCAGAGAAGGTGTGAAGGGAAGTTTAATGCTTTGCGCTAATTTGAACTCAGGGCCTTTGGCCAAGGTGTTAAGACTTATAAACAGCGTGAGTGCAATAATTAAAAAAACTGACAATACTGCAGATAACTTTTTAGGTGCTTTTTTTGTTTTCATAAGGTTTTGTTTAAATTTATAATTAACTTCATAATAATTATTATACGTTTTAAGATTTATTTTACTTCATAAAAGAACTTTCAAGCAATTTTCAAAAATAGAACAAAAATATATTACATCAATTATAAATATAAATACATTTTTATCGTTCAAAATTACTGTTTAAATTTTAAATAAGATAATTTTTAACAAAAAATATTCATATAATTTTCTATATTACCACTTAAACAACAAAACTAATAAATATTTATGCGGTCATTTGTTAATTTAGTAAAGTCAACTAATTGGTAGACGTATGATACAATGGAATGATATTAAAAAAATAAAAGGAAGTTCTTCTGCAAAAAAAATAAAGAGTTATTTTTTATTCAGAATAAATTTTTCAAGGGATAAGTGCTGTATTCCAAAGCTTTGAAGCAATATTCAGCATTTCAGCAAAACTTGAGACAGTAATCTGCTCACTCTCAATATAAAGGTTTCGTGAAAAATCTTTCAACTCCAAAGTCACCTCGTGCCTCAGGTATTTAGTATTCAGGTTTCCCTCCCCCAGCCTTATCCGGTCAAGAGCATCTGCATCTTTCAACAGGGATGTTACCAAATAATGTGGATGATCTTTCTTAAGTTCAAAATATTGAGAATGATTTGAAACAGCAGTTTTAATGACGTTTATATCATCAGGGGTTAAACCGTATTTTTTAAATAATGGTATGAATTCAGGCACTTTATGCTTTGCAGCCCTCGGGCCGTGCATTATACAGAAACCATCATGTGTTCGAGCCATATCATGAACTAAAGCTGCGCAAAAAGCAAGCAGGGTCTGATGAACCAGATTCATCCTTTTGCCCAAAACCAGCACATGGCACATGACGCGGTAAGTGTGCAACTTGCCATGAACCGTGCTTTCATGGATAAAATATCCGGGTTTAATGTCGAAGTCGGCAGGTGTTAATAACATATCCAACAAAATTACAACAAAACAAACCAAGCTTGGCAAAAACGGGCATTAAAAGCATATCTTCTGCAAAAAATTCATTAATTTTTATTACTTTTGTTGCCCTTATCAAAAATAATTAATTTATTCATTCAAACTAATAAACACATCATGAAAAAAGTAATTGTAGTGCTTTGTATTTTCGCTTTTTACTTCTCCGCCACAGCGCAAACCTCCAAGATTAAAATCAAAACCCATGAGGATTCTGTTGCTTATACCCTGGGTTGTAATATTGGCGCAAATCTGAAAAAGAACCTCGAATCAGATTCGCTGAACCTCAGCAGGGAAATTATTGCACAGGGTGTGAGGGACGCGCTCAACGGTCCTGATAAAATGTTATTTTCCGAAGAAACCAACCAAAAAGTCATGATGCAGTTCCGTTCCGAGATGGAAGCCAAAATGGCTGCAAAAAGCGCAAAATCCGCGTCGGCAGCCAAAGCAGAAGGAATAGCATTTCTTGAAGAAAACAAAAAACAAGCCGGAATTACTACCACGCCATCGGGATTGCAGTATCGTGTGATACAGGAAGGCACCGGCGCCACTCCCGACATTAACAGCACCGTTTCGGTACACTACGAAGGCAAATTTATAGATGGCCGTGTTTTTGATTCTTCATACGAGCGAAACCAACCTGCAGATTTTCCGCTAAACGGTGTTATCAAAGGGTTTTCAGAAGCTTTGCAGTTAATGAAAGAAGGCAGTATCTACGAAGTATTCCTCCCCTCCGACATTGCCTACGGCGATGCAGGAAATGCAGGAATACCAGGCGGTTCCACGCTAATCTTTAAAATCGAACTTATCAAAGTGAAATAGCGGAACCCGCGTCAACAGGCAGTTCCTTATGACCTGTTCTGTTACTGTTTTTGCTCAAATAGCCTGATGAAAAAATTTTTTTGTTGCCTGTTTTTTTTCCACCTGTTCTTTTGTTGCACGGGCTATGGACAAACCGCCGGCTGTACCGACCCTTTAGCCACAAATTTCAATGCGGCTGCCGACAGTAACGATGGCAGTTGTGTTTATGCCACAGCATCGGTGGCTCCCGACACCTCTTTTATTCTTTCATCCAATCTCTCCGAAACATCAGGGTTGGTATTTTGGAACCATTATCTTTGGACACACAACGACAATACCGACCTGAATCTATATAGCCTCGACACCGCCAGCGGCGCGATAGTGCAGCCATTTGCGCTAAATGGTGTGGCAAATATTGATTGGGAAGAAATCTCACAAGACGACAATTATATTTACGTTGGAGATTTCGGAAATAACGCAAACGGCAACCGTACAGACCTGAAAATTCTTCGTATCGAAAAAAACTCACTCCTGCTAAATGCGCCGGCTATTGACACCATCAACTTTTCGTACTCAGACCAGACCACCTTTACCCCGACTGGCGCCTGCAATACGGACTTCGATTGCGAAGCCTTCGTGGTAGCATCCGACAGCATTTTTTTATTTACCAAACAATGGCTCAGCAAACAAACAAGTTTGTACGCACTGCCCAAAACCCCGGGAACTTTTACCGCAACTTTAAAATCAACATTTAATGCTGATGGATTGATTACAGGTGCTACTTATCTTCAGGACAAAAAACTGCTCGTGTTGTGCGGCTACAGTAGCACATTGGCGCCCTTCACCTGGCTGTTTTACGATTTCAAGGGTTATGATTTTTTTGGAGGTAATAAAAGAAAAATATCTCTGGCCCTGCACATACACCAGATAGAAGGTATCGCGACCAGCAATGGCTTGCTTTATTATTTCTCAAATGAGTATTTTGCAAGATACAAGGTATTTACCTGCGAGCAAAAACTTCATGTGGTTGACATGAGCCTGTTTTTGAGTAATTATTTGCTGGGAACACCGGCAGGTATCAGCGAAACAGAAGTAATAACGGACCATAATAACATAACGATTTATCCAAACCCCGGTAAAAATATCATTACCGTAAAACTCCACCGTACCAACACTGCAAAAAACTATTTCATCTCAGAAATGACCGGAAAAATTGTTCAATCAGGAAATTTGCCCGGTGACAGCAACATTATTAAAGTCAACAAACTTAAAAAAGGCACCTACCTCCTGAAAATCGGAAATGATAATGTGTTTAAGTGGGTCAAGGAATAATTAAAAACAACATCATTCATTAAAAGGATTTTATGAAAACAAAATTTCGTGCATTTTTATTTATTGTCGTTCTGCTGCCAGGGCTGGTAACAGCTCAGGTTAAGCCCTTGTATAAGCCGGTTACGGTGGAAGACCTATGGCTTAACTATGCTTATTATCCCGAAAGGGCCGACGAGATAATCTCTATGAACGACGGGGAACATTATCTTATTTTGACCAATGAATATACCATTGACAAATACGCTTATGGCAGTCCCGAAAAAGTTAGCAGCCTGGTAACAAAACAAATGCTGATACCGGCCAACGACACCAGGGCTTTGAAAATTGAATCGTTTGAACTCAATAAAACCGAAACAGCCCTGCTGATAAAAACCGACGCAGAAGCCATCTACAGGCATTCAGAGATTTCTTTTTATTATGTGCTCGATCTCACCTCCAACAAACTCACCGCCATTTCAGATACCAAAAAACAACGACTGGCAGAGTTTTCGCCCGATGGCACCATGGTCGCTTATATTATCGACAACAATCTGTACGTAAAAGATTTAAAAACCGGCAACAGCACTCAAATTACCAACGACGGGCTTGTCAATAACATCATCAACGGGACCACCGATTGGGTTTATGAAGAAGAATTCAGTTTTACCAAAGCCTTTTTCTGGTCACCCGACAGCAAAAAAATTGCGTTTATCCGTTTCGACGAAAGCAAGGTAAAAGAATACCAGATGACTACTTACGGAGAGCTATACCCCGAGCAGTACAAATATAAATATCCTGTGGCCGGCGAAGACAACAGTGTGGTAACGGTGCTGGTGTACGACATGAGCAACCCTTCAGCCGCAGCGATGAGAACCATGGATATCGGCACGGAAACCGACCAGTACATTCCAAGAATCTGCTGGACAGAAGACCCGAACACCCTCGCCATCTTCCGTATGAACCGCCTGCAAAACAAACTGGATATACTGCTCGCCAATGCGGCCAGCGGAAGCAGCAAAGTATTCTTAACACAGGAAAACAAATATTATATTGAGATCACGGATGATTACAAATTTCTGGATGATGGCAGGCGCTTTATCATTATGAGTGAACTGGACGGCTGGAGCCACATCCACATGTATGACCTCAACGGAAATCACGTACAACAGATTACGCGGGGTGAGTGGGATGTGATAAGCATAAAAGGCATTGACGAAGCCAATCAGACAATTTATTACATATCAGCCGAAAGCCAGCCATATAACCGCGATTTGTACAGTATAAAATTTGACGGCAGCGGAAAAAAAAGATTGCTCAAAAAAGATGGAAGCTACGAGGCAGAATTCAGCAAAAACCACCAGTACTTTGTTGGCACATACAGCGACGGCAACACCCCGCCGCATTTTGCCATTTACAACAATAAAGGCAAAGAATTGCAGGTACTTGCCGATAATCAGAAACTAAAAGAGAAAACTGAAGAATACGGTTTTACCAAAAAAGAATTTTTTAGTTTTACCACATCGGGAACTATCAGCCTGTATGGGTATATGATAAAGCCTCCTGATTTTGACCAAAACAAAAAATATCCCGTATTGATGAACGTTTACGGTGGCCCCAACAACCAATATGCCCTCAACGAGTGGGACATTTTTGATATGATCTGGTACCAGCACCTGGCACAAAATGGTTACATCATCGTATGTGTTGACGGGCGCGGCACCGGCTCCCGGGGCGAGCAATTCCGTAAATGCACTTATATGGAACTCGGAAAACTTGAATCCGAAGACCAGATAGAAACAGCCAAATATCTAGGCACCCTGCCCTATGTGAATTCAAAACGCATTGGCATCTGGGGATGGAGTTATGGCGGTTTTATTACTTCACTCTGCATGACAAAAGGCGCCGATTATTTTAAAGCCGGTATTGCCGTGGCCCCGGTTACCAACTGGCGTAACTACGACAATATCTATACCGAACGCTATATGCGCAAACCCCAGGACAACGCTTCGGGTTATGACGATAACTCGCCGGTAAACTTTGTAAAAAAATTAAAAGGCAAATTGCTTATCGTTCATGGTTTTTCCGACGACAATGTTCATGTGCAGAACAGTATGGAGCTTGTTGATGCGCTGGTAAAGGCCAACAGACAATTCGAGATGCAGTTTTATCCCAATAAAAACCATGGCATTTATGGCGGATACACCCGTTATCATCTGTACAAAAGGATGACGGATTTTATTTTACAAAACCTGTAATAAAACTGCTATTAAGTATCTATAAGAAAACTCGTGTTTGTACAAAGAAAACGTCAAGTTTGAGGCTTGCGAAGCGACAAAAAGCGGAGTTTACTAGTGTAAATGAGCATTTTTATTGCAAGCGTAACGAAAAAATTGGCGTTTTCTTACAAACACTATATTTAGTCTGCCTTTGCTCCGCCCGGCCACAACAATTTTTTATATTTTTTTGATGGCGACTCAATAAATTCGCCCAAACCCAGTGTAAGCCATTTTTCATCCACAGTCCGGATGGTGTCGTCATCAGATACAATCACGTTGGGCCAGTGACGGTCAAAGCCATCAAAGTCAGGTGTTTTTCGTGTTGCATCAACAACCAAAACTGCATTATTCACAAAAACATCTCTTGCAGGATCAATGTTGTTAAGCGCCAGCCATGCAATATCCCCCAGGTCAAGGGATGCTGCCTGGCTGTCCATAAACACAAGGCTTTTGACGCCCTGTACCATGTTGCCGGCCAACAGCGTATCTGCGCAATCCCTGATCTGGCCACTTTTATTCTTTTCTATGAAAATAATTACCATCGAGATATTTTCGCCGGGCAAGGTGTCATTGACATGTTTTATGAAAGAAAATTCGCTAAGGATTTTTTCTTTTTCTATCACTACTTCGCCCTTGGCAGCCACGGTTTCACAGCTTGCATCAATGCCTGTCTTTCCATGATACGCATAATTCCCTGCTGCATGATCGAGAATATCTGCCGGCCCCTTTGAGTGAATAATATTCTTGTTGACATCAACCCGTTCGGAAACAACGCGGGCCACTTCTGCAAGATTAAAAATATCAGTATTTTCATCCACCACGATGATTACTTTCGCAAACATCATCTGTCCTGCTCCCCACAAGCCATTTATGATTTTCTCCGCTTGTCCGTCGTACTGTTTTTTAATCTTAATGATCACCAGATTGTGCATCACTCCTTCAACAGGCATGTGCATATCTATAATTTCGGGGTGCATCGTCAACCGGATCGGACTTAAAAAAATACGTTCAGTAGCCTTGCCTATCCAGGCGTCTTCCTGTGGCGGGATACCGACGATGGTAGCAGGATATACCGCATTTTGGCGATGTGTGATGCAGGTAATATGAAAACGTGGAAACAACTCCGGCAAGGAATAAAAACCGGTATGATCACCGAAAGGACCTTCAGAAATAAGTTCTTCCAAAGGATCGACATAGCCTTCAATTACAAAATCAACATCTTGTGGCACCTCAAGATCATTGGTCATGCATTTGACCATACTTACTTTTTTCTTACGCAAAAATCCGGCTAAAATATATTCATCAATACCATCGGGCAGCGGTGCTGTAGCAACATAAGTATACACGGGGTCTCCGCCAAGAGTCACGCTCACGGGCATACGTAATCCAAGCTTTTTATATTCATGATAATGCCTGGCCGAATTTTTATGCAAATGCCAGTGCATCCCTGTCATATCGGGTGCGCACACCTGCATGCGGTACATTCCCACATTGCGAGTCCCGGAAACAGGATCGATGGTATGAACCACGGGAAGTGTAACAAAAGGACCACCATCGTAAGGCCAGCAGGTGAGCACAGGCAGACGGTTCATATCGGGGGTTTGCATTACAATTTCCTGACAAGCTCCTCTACCCCTCACCGTATGCGGCATCCAGGATGCCAACTCATTTAATAAAGGCAGCATTCTTAATTTATCAATAAAACCCTGCTTTCCTGCAGATACTTTTCTGAATAACTCATCAATCTGACGGGCTATTTCATCCAGTTCGCCGACATCCAGTGCCATACATATCCTTTTGCCGGACCCAAATGCATTGATAAGTACAGGAAAGCCAGTGCCCGTATTCTCAAACAGCAAGGCCCTGCCCCCATTTTTAACCACCCTGTCGGTTATTTCTGAAATTTTCAGTACGGGAGAAACATATTCCTTCACCTTTACCAGTTCACCGGCAATTTCAAGTGTATGAATAAAATCTGAAAGGTTTTTATAAGCCATAGTAGTGATTCTGGAACACAAATATAATCAATTAAGGGTTCAGCCGCTTCATCAAAAAAGCATTTGCTATGAATAACCAGCACTTTTATAGAAAATATGTAAATAACATTGCACTCAGGATTTCATCATAATACCTTTGTAAAAACCTAAAACAAAAAAATCATGAAAACATTAAAACTATTGTCCTTGTTGTTTATCATTGCCGCAATAGCATATTCATGTGAAAAATAAGGCCCTGCCGATCCTGCCGGTAGCGATGAAACAGATGGCAACGCTAATGTAACAGTATATGGTTTTAGCGGGCACACCTTTTCTTTCGCTAACCCGGGAACAAACTATACGCTCCCTATATCCGGCGGAATGGCAGGTTCATCGCTGATAATGCCCTATTATTACATATCGGATTATTGGTACCATATGGGCGAGATTGGTTATGGGGACAATTTTGCATCCAGGTATTTTATTGAACCGCAATCCACTGTCACATACCTGAGGATAGATATTAAAAATGTTGATGGATCAAATTATTCCGGTCCTGGTTTTACATGGGACTCCATAAGGGTATTTGTAATTCCGGCAAATATTTTCAGGAACGCACAAATAGACAAGCTTGATTTTAATAACCACAATGAAGTAACAAATTATTTTAAAAAAATGTAGTTAATTTTCAGTCGAAAATTTTATTTTAGAATTTTCAATATTATTTTAGTATTTTTGTACATAATTAATAAATAAAAAACTATGGAAAAACATCAGGGAATCATTACTTTTGGAGGGAACCCTCTGACTCTTGTAGGAACTATGGTAAAAGCGGGCGATAAAGCCCAGGATTTTACTGTGCTGGCAAACGATCTGAAACCACACAAACTGAGCGATTATGATGGAAAGACACGTATTATCTCGGTAGTACCATCGGTGGACACAGGAGTGTGTGCAGCGCAAACACGCCGTTTCAACGTGGAAGCCGCCAAACTGGACGATACGGTTATTCTTACCATCTCATGCGACCTTCCATTTGCTCTTGGCCGTTTTTGTGCTGCCGAAGGCATTGACAAAGTTGTTACCTTATCCGATCATAGAGAAACCGACTTTGGCCTGAAATACGGGTTTTTAATCGAAGAATTGCGATTGCTGTCACGCGGCATAGTGATCGTGGACAGAGCAGGCATAGTGCGATACGTAGAATACGTTAAAGAGGTTACCACCCATCCCGACTATGACAAAGCGCTTGATGCGGCCAGAAGTTTATAAAACATCTTTTTTCTTTTAAAAAATATCGTATTTTTATCCTCTGATAAGAAGTAACTAATTATTAACTAAAACCGGACAAATGAAAAAGATTTATTTTTTATTTATGTTTATTGTTCTGCCTGCACTTGCAATAAAGGCTCAGGTAGTTTACACCAGCAATTTCGACACCTGTACGGCAGGCGTAAGGTTAGCAGCTCAATTGGGTTCGCCATGGACCACTTGGTCAAATGCACCGGGCACCGCCGAAGACCCTATGGTTTCTTCAGCCCAATCGCACAGCAGTCCCAATTCTTTTTATGTTGTTAACAATAATGACTGTGTGCTGCAATTATTTGACAAAACAACAGGGCGCTACAAAGTCGAATGGTATATGTATGTAGAATCAGGGAAACTGGGATATTTCAACCTACTGAATGATTTCAACGGATCTAATAGTATCTGGGGGTTTCAGGCATATATCTATCACGATTCGATTTTTGTTGATGCCAATGGCAGCTATGCCGCTTCCACAACTTTCGCTTCCAACAGCTGGGTAAAATTGCATATAATCATCGACCTTGATGACGACTATGCGACCTTCTATAAAGACGATACGGAACTTGTCAGCTACCAGTGGAGCAAAGGTCCTTTTGGCGAAGGTTCTACCGTTAAACTCGATGCAGTAAATTTCTTTGGATGGGACGGTTCTGACAGTCCTGTCGAAGGCGGTCAGTCAGGTTACTATATCGATGATATTACTATTGAATCATTAACAGTACCATCCACTCCTCCGATGAACCTCAGCGCGGTATTAAATGGCAGCGACATAGATGTGTCCTGGTCGGCCACCACCCCCGCCGCCGATCTTTATAAATTAAGCTGCAACGGTGCCGTAGTAAGTGCAACCACAGCACTCACTTACACAGAAGTGGGTCCCTGGCCCGACACTTATATTTACGCTGTCAGAGCCAAATTCGGTCCGCTTGGATATACCCATTCCTCAAACACCGACACCGTTACGATTGCCGGTGGCGTTACCCGCGATCTTGTACTATTTGAAGAAGGCACTTCGATCAACTGTGGCTATTGTCCTTATGCTGCAAAAGGTATCGACAGCCTGATCATGGTAACCCATAAAGAAGCCGTTGCCATTGCATATCATCCGGATTCCCAGTGGGGAAGTTTTGCTGATAATTACAGTAACCCTTCTTCTGTCAGTCGGTTGATTTATTATCAGGTGACGGGATTTCCGAGTGTTATTTCCGATGGCAAATGGAGGATAAATGGCGTTACCACACCCTATGGACGTCAATACAGTTCAGTGTATCTGCCTTTTTATAACGACCGTATCGATGCGGTATCCTTCCACACCCTTAACCTGGTAGTTACCCCGACAGGTACCGACACTTACACAGCTACTATAACAGCTGAAGAAACCTTTAGCGCATTTTCATCCGTAAAACTGCATGTAGTCCTTACTGAATCGGATATCCCTGTTACGTGGGGCGGCCTGACAGATATTGATTTTGTGTGCCGGGGAATGTTTCCGGATGCTAATGGAACAACTATAGATTTTTCTTCGCAAAGCACACAAAACTTTGACATCAACTTCTCCACCGCAGGTTTTGTGAAAGAAAAATGTCAGCTGGTTGTTTTCATCCAGGATCCCGTCACCAAATTGGTAACGCAAACCGCCAAATACGATATGTCAGCTGCTACCGGCATGGATGAAATCAACGGCAACAGCATCAGCCTCTACCCCAACCCGGCAACAGATTACATAATTGCCAATACCAGCGGAACAGGCTTACTTGAGATTGTTGACATCACCGGGAAACTGGTACTGAGAAAAAACATTTTGAAAACATCTCAAACCATTGACATTCGCAGTCTGGAAAAAGGCATGTATATTGTAAAAGTTACTTCAGAAAAAAACACTTTCTCTGAAAAACTCATCATCGAATAAAAAAACGTGAATTTTTTACCCAAGAGGCCTGCAATTTTGCGGGCCTCTTTTGTATTAATATTTTGTAGTTTTGCCAAAAAAAAAATACAAAATAAGGCCAGCGCGTGAATACGTATCTCATCGAAATAAAAGGCTTGGTACAAGGGGTAGGATTCCGGCCGTTCATATACCGTATAGCTGCCGGTTTTCATCTGAACGGGCAAGTCGAAAACCGTAACGACGGCGTGTTCATCGTGGTGAATTGCGATGAGAAAACTGTAAAGAGTTTTATACAGGCGATATGGGAACAGGCGCCCCAGGCAGCCGCCATTGAATCGGTAGATTTCCGAATTACCGACACCAAATTTTTTGATGATTTTCAAATCGTAAAAAGCAGAACGGTTTCGAACCGCATTACCGACATCAGCCCCGACATTGCCGTATGTGAAGACTGTCTCCGGGACATGAAAACACAAAAAAACCGCATCGACTATCCTTTCATAAACTGCACCAACTGCGGGCCGCGTTTCACAATAATACAAAATATTCCTTATGACAGGGCCAAAACCACCATGAGCCCTTTTATGATGTGTGACGACTGCAAAAAAGAATACCTGGATGTCATCGACCGCCGGTTTCATGCACAGCCGGTGGCTTGCTCGGTTTGCGGGCCCGAATACACCCTCTTTGAGGGCAAGAAAGAATTGAAAGGCATAGAAAATATTGTTTCGAGGGTACAATACCTTTTGCAAAACAAAAAGATAGTGGCCATAAAGGGTATCGGAGGTTTTTTTATTGCCTGTAATGCTGTTTGTGAAGAGACCGTAGCGCGACTCCGAAAAATGAAAAACAGAGAAGGGAAACCTTTTGCCGTGATGTTCTCCGGTATGGAAACTCTGAAAGAATATGCTTTCGTAAATGCACAGGAAGAAAAGTCGCTTGTATCTTACAGGCGCCCCATCGTGCTCCTGTATCAAAAGAAAAGTCTGGCACCATCGGTGAATGTCGGTTTCGACACCATCGGCTGTATGTTGCCTTATATGCCCTTTCACTATTTGCTTTTCAGAGGATTAACTATCCCCGCTATCGTGCTGACCAGCGGAAACATTTCAGACGAGCCAATCATTACCGACAATGAAATTGCCATCGAAAAACTTTCAGACATTACCGATGCCATACTTTCATACAACCGTGCCATATACAACCGTACTGACGATTCAGTGGTAACGATAGTCAATAAGCATGAAAGACTTATCCGCAGATCAAGGGGTTATGTCCCGACACCGCTGAAACTGACAACAGATGTAGACGGTATTTTAGCCACAGGAGCCGAGCTTGTCAACTGTTTCGCTGTTGGCAGAGAAAACAAAGCAATCATAAGCCAACATATCGGGGATTTGAAAAACTTTGAGACCTATGAGTTTTATTGTGAAAGCATTGAACGGTTCAAGAGGTTGTTTATTTTTGAACCACGCCTGGTAGTCAGCGACCTCCACCCCGATTACCTGTCCACACGCTTCGCTTATGAAACTAAACTTCCGCATGTGAAGGTGCAACATCATCATGCGCATATTGCATCCTGTATGGCCGAACACAATCTTGACGAAAAAGTTATAGGCGTCAGTTTCGACGGCACCGGGCTCGGCGACGACAACAACATCTGGGGAAGCGAATTTTTTGTCTGCGACCTCGCAGGATATACAAGGATCAACCATTTTGACTATATGCCTATGCCGGGAGGCGATAAGGTTACTGAAGAGCCCTGGCGGATGGCAGTATCCTATCTGTATAAATATTTTGGACAAAACTTCTACGAATTTAATTTGCCGTTTCTTAATAGTATCAGCACCTCATCTGTTGAAATGCTATGCCAGGCCATAGATAAAAAAATCAACAGCCCGCTAAGTTCCGGATGCGGACGATTATTTGATGCCGTTGCCGCTCTCACCAACCTTTGCCCGGTCAGCCGGTTCCATGCGGAAGCGCCCATGCGCCTGGAAGCTGTTATGGATAAAAACAATAAGGAATCTTACCATTTTTCAATACATCCTGCGATTTCCTTCTGCGAAACTTTCAGGCAAATTATCGCCGACATAAATAAGGGCATTCCTGTTTCGACCATTTCAGCAAAATTTCACAACACCATATTGTCAGTGATCATGGCAGTTGCAAATGATACAAGAAGCACCACAGGGATTACGAAAGTAGTATTATCAGGAGGAACATTTCAAAACAAGTATCTTTTAGGCTCTATTGAGCACGAACTTACCCGTCAGGGTTATGAAGTATTCACCCACAAAAAAGTGCCAACCAACGATGCAGGAATAGCTTTGGGACAGATGGCAATTGCCGCCAAAAGAAGGACCATGGAATAACCTTTAGTGTACACAATAAATAAGTGGGATAATTCATTTGGGATACAAACATTTGCAGTATTTTGAGTATTTTTGCAGTTATAAAACGACAAAATAATGTGCCTGGGAATACCATCAAAAATTGTATCTATCGACGGTGATAACGCCATTGTTTCGGTTGGCGGCACCCGTGTAGAGGCTTCATTGCAGTTGCTGACCGACGTACAAGTAGGTGATTATGTATTGCTTCATACCGGTTTTGCCATCGAAAAGATAAGCCCCGAGGAAGCTGAGGAAACTTTGAAGCTTTTGCAAAAGCTGGGCGAACCAGAAGGTGAAATAAAGCCTTCGGAAAATAATATTGATTGATATTCTCATAATTTTTTCAGATGAAGTATATTGATGAGTTCAGGAATGCGGAATTGGTAAAGATTCTGACCGAAAAGATACGCACTGAGGCAAAAAAAGAGATTAACCTGATGGAGGTATGCGGAGGCCATACCTGGGCCATACAAAAATTTGGCATCCCTTCACTGATGCCAAAAGAAGTCCGGTTGATATCCGGCCCCGGCTGTCCTGTATGTGTTACCGGCAGGAGATACATCGATCAGGCAATTGCTTATAGCAGGCTGAATGATACAATTATTACCACTTTTGGCGATTTGATCCGGGTTCCCGGCTCCACCTCCTCGTTGAACCTTGAAAAAAGTAAAGGTGCCGACATCAGGATAGTGTATTCCATACTCGATGCATTGAAAATTGCCCGCGTAAACCCATCAAAAAAAGTAATTTTTCTGGGTATAGGTTTTGAAGCTACTGCCAGCAGCAGCGCCGCAGGAGTATTTAATGCAAAAAAAGAAAACCTTACAAATTTTTTTCTATTCAGCTCCCACAAGATCATGCCTCCTGCCATGTCGGCGCTAATCGACGAAGGGATTAAAATAAACGGGTATTTAGCGCCGGGACACGTTAGCGCCATCACAGGCTCGCACATCTATGATGAATTCCCTGTTAAATACAAGGTAGGCTGTGTTATTTCCGGATTTGAGCCGGTAGATATCCTGCAATCCATCTATATGCTGCAACAGCAGGTCAACGATGAACAGTACCGTGTAGAAATTCAGTATAACAGGGTGGTAAACCACGAAGGAAATCTCAAAGCTAAAGAACTCATAGCGCAGGTGTTTACCTTACGAGACGATTGGTGGCGTGGATTAGGCGTTTTAAAAGGCAGCGGCCTGGGGTTAAGCGAAGCTTATGCCGATTACGATGCTGAAAAAATGATCACTGTAGCAATAGAAAAAACATTAGAAGAAAAAGGATGCATCTGCGGCGAAATTCTCAAAGGCCTGAAAAAACCCGATGAATGCAGACTTTTCGCAAAGGCCTGCACGCCTTCCAATCCGGTGGGATCATGCATGGTTTCGCATGAAGGAGCTTGCGCAGCCTATTATAATTTCGGAAGACATTGAGTTGGATTCATCAATTTTGATTTTGAATTACTGGTAATGGAAAATAAAACAATTTTACTTGGGCACGGCAGCGGCGGCAGGTTGTCGCACGAACTGATAAGGGAACTTTTTTACAAATACTTCAGCAACGCCGTATTAGCAGGACAGTCCGATTCGGCGCTCCTGCAAATCGATGCACGCAACATCGCTTTTACAACAGATTCTTATGTGGTAGACCCTATCTTCTTCAACGGTGGCAACATCGGCAAATTGGCTGTTTGCGGCACAGTCAATGACCTTGCTGTATCAGGGGCGGTCCCTAAATATATCAGCGCAGGATTCATTATTGAAGAAGGATTGGCATTTGATGACCTGAAATCAATTGTAGCATCCATGGCCGATGAAGCTCAAAAGGCAGGCGTTATCATCGTTACAGGAGACACCAAAGTAGTGAACAAAGGACAATGCGACAAGGTATTTATTAATACCTCAGGGATAGGCCTGCTTGATGAAAAACACCAACACATCAGCAGCGGTAATACCATAAAGCCCGGCGATAAAATCCTTATCAACGGCAGTATTGCCGACCATGGCATGACTATCATGGCAGCCCGTAATTTCGAAAATTTCAACACCGATATACACTCAGACTGCGCCCCGCTAAACCACATGATTCATGCAGTCTTAAACGCAGGATGTTCGGTTAAGTTTATGAGAGACGCCACCCGCGGCGGCATTGCAACTGTTCTGTGCGAACTTGCTGAACACAACAATCTTGGCATTGAAATAAATGAGTCAGCGGTTTTAATTAAAGAAAATGTCAGAGGCATTTGCGAGTTGTTGGGGTTCGACCCGTTTTATGTGGCCAACGAAGGGAAAGTGCTGATGGTTGTAGATTGCCGGGATGCCGACAAAGCACTACAAATAATGAAGCAAAACGACTTGGGAAAAGAAGCCTCCATTATTGGAACAGTAGTTAACGAGTCTCGTGGTAAAGCTATATTAAAAACCACTATAGGCGGAAAAAGAATCATGGATATGCTGGCCGGAGAACAATTACCAAGAATATGTTAGCCACAGCAAGCCGTGGTCAGGAATTTTCCGCCTGAATACCCACGCTATTTCCCGCTTTGCTGGTCTGCATAAAACTTTGAATCGCCCCACTCACCAAAGGCAACGATGCAACCGGCAGATTCGATGATATGCTCTAATTTCTTACCGCTTTGGTCGGGTTGATCGGCAAGGCCGGGTTTCCCTTCGTACAAATTGTACTCTTTCTTATAATCAACAGGAGTAATATTAGGCATGACAACATTAGCCCCTGCCATCAGGCCTTTTTCTCTGCCCTGTGGGTCGAGTGTCTGCAAAGCCGTAGTAGAAGCAATGTTGATGCGCGGCCTCATCAGGCGTAGCAGCGCAATCATTTTTAATGACAATTCCACACGCTTTTCTGCGGGAAGCAAAAGGTTTCTATACTTAAACAGCGGGGTTTCAGCATGTTCGATATAAGGGCCCATGCCGACCATATGCACCCCGGAATTTTTAATAAAAAACAGATCTTCCGCCAGATTATCAATGGTTTGAAATGGCAATCCAATCATCACACCGGTACCAGCCTGATAACCAATTTTCACCAGGTCATCGATGGCTTGCAACCTTCTTTCATAACTGTGTTTTGAATTGTCCGGATGAAGTTTACGATATAAATCAGGATTTGAGGCCTCAATGCGAAGTAAGTATCTTTTAGCCCCAAGCTCGTACCATTCACGGTACACTTCAATGGGCTGCTCTCCACATGATAATGTAATACGCAATTGGCCTTCGGTCAACTGATGTATCTTTTTTATCAACCTGGAAATATTGCCGGTAAACTTTTTGTTGCTCTGTTCACCCGACTGAATAACAATAGAGCCAAAATTTTTTTTCCAGGCATAATCAGCCGCTTGCAAAACTTCTTCATCAGATACTATGTAACGGTGGGCATTTTTGTTTCCGGCCCGGATGCCGCAGTAGTAGCAATTTTTACCGCACCGGTTTGAATACTCGACAAGCCCGCGCAGGTATACCTTGTTGCCAATGGCATCATTACGGGTTTGGCTGGCAATCGAGTACAGTCTTTGTATCTCTGCAACATCGTCTGTTGCAAGCATTGTCCTTACAGTAGTATAGTCCGGATCATGGAACAACAGTTTGTCCATTACTACAAAAATTATTTTTCTGGATTCTGGGAAAGACTGTGATCGAGGGTTTTAAAAAAAGGCTGCAGTGCCCGCGTAAAGATTCCGTTCATAAAAGCAATTGCCATTCCGTAATTAGTTATGGAAACCGAATTTTCTGTAAATGGCTTTAGTCTGTTTAGTATTTGTTTGCGGGTCACCATGCAGCCTCCACATTGTATAACCAATTTATAGTCTTTGAAATTTTCCGGCAACGCATCCAAACCGGATACGTTTGAAAAATATAATTTTTTTCCTGTAAACTTTGATAACCACATAGGAATTTTCACTCTTCCGATATCATCACAGCTGACATGATGCGTACATGATTCGAGTATAAGTATCCTGTCACCGTCGTTGAGTGAGCTTATGGTTTGTGTTCCATTCACATAATTCTCAAAGTCGCCTTTCAGACGCGAAAAAATTATGCTGAAACTTGTCAAGGGTATGTCTTCAGGCACCAGTTCCTTGACTGTCCCGAAAACCTGGCTGTCAGTTATAACCAGCACAGGTTTTATGCAAGAGGTTTTAAAAAAATGCTGAAGTTCTGTTTCCTTAAGAACTATGCATACACAGTTATTGTCGAGCACATCCCGTATTGCCATTTGCTGAGGCAAAATCATGCGGCCTTCGGGAGCTTCCGAGTCAATAGGGGTTACTAACAGTACATAGTCTCCTTCGTTGATGATATCGCCCACCAGAGAACGGCTAAGGTATGCCGATTCGGGTATAGCATTTTTCAGGGCAGACACCAGTACTTCCAGGTTATCGGGTTTGAGGGTGCTAAACTCGATTATGTCTTGTTTGGTATATTTTTGTACAAGTTCGCGTGTGGCTGCCGATAAGGCTTGCAGGTCAGATTTATTGTGGACAACGATAAAAGGAATGTTGTATCTGTTAAAATCTTCTATCAGTTTTACTTCCGGTTGTCCAAAGAAATTTTCCGTTATGACCAGTACGGCACAATCAATGGTTTTTATAACTTGAAGTGATTTTTCAATTCTTTTGGATCCCAAGCTGCCTGCATCATCAATACCAGCGGTATCAACCATTATCACAGGGCCAATGCCAAATATCTCTATGGATTTTCGCACCGGGTCGGTGGTAGTGCCTGGCTGTTCCGACACAATAGCCACCTCCTGCCCTACGAGCAAATTTATCAATGAGCTTTTGCCGTTGTTGCGTCTCCCAAAGATACCTATTTGTGGTTTTAAATCCCTTCCCTTGCTCATAATACTGGTTGTTTGCCTCTTATTTTATTTACACATTTTTCTGTGTAAGTTGTATCAACATTTGCCGGCATTTGTCGGTTAAACCGGTTATTGTTGTTTTTCTGGTAATTTAGAAATACAAATCTCTTTTTCCGTTTTTAATAAGCTCTATCCTATTTCTGATTTCAGCAACATTTTTTTCGTCGCCCATTGCCTGCAGTTCTTTTTCAATAAGTTTCCAGCCCTTTTCGCTGTTTAATTCGTTGCCGTAGTCCACCAGGTACTCGGCCAGGGTAAGTATGGCATTAGGGGTGCAAAAGCGTTTTATAAAGCCGGGAACCGAAAATTCCATAAAATGTTCGCCTGTTCTTCCCAGCCGGTAGCATGCGGTGCAAAATGAAGGCAGCATTTCCTGGTCGAGGAGTTCCGAAATAATCTCACTCAGTGTCCGGCTGTCGTTGATCCGGAACTGGCCTCTGTTCAGGTCTTGTTCCACATGTTCTGATTCGGAATAGCTGCCAAGTTCCAGTTTGGTGCCTCCGTCGATTTGCGACACACCAAACTGAATGACTTCGTTGCGCAGTGCCACAGGCTCGCGGGCGGTTAATATCATGCCGGTATAAGGCACTGCCAGTCGCAGTATGGCCACCAGTTTTGCAAAATCGCCGTCGTTCACAAAATATTTGTCACCCATGCTGAGCATGGAAGCATCTTTAATCCGGGGAAATGAAATGGTATGTGGCCCAACGTTATAGCAGGCTTCGAGATGGTTGGTATGACGCACCAGTCCCATAACCTCAAAACGCCAGTCGTATAATCCAAAAAGTGCGCCGATGCCTACATCATCAAGGCCGGCTTCCTGAGCACGGTCCAGCGAGGTAAGCCGGTATCCGTAATCAGCTTTTTTACCCCTCAGGTGGTAGGTTTTATAAGCCTCTGGATGGTATGTTTCCTGAAAAACCTGATATGTGCCTATGCCTGCTTCTTTAACAACCTTAAAACCTTCTATATCCAGTGGCGCAGCATTAATGTTCACGCGCCTTATTTCGCCATTATTTTTCTTGACAGAATAGGCAAGACGGACGGTATGGGCAATGAATTCCGGGTTGTATTGTGCATGTTCGCCATAAACCAGAATTAATCTTTTTTGTCCATTATCTTCCAGCGATTTAACCTCATTAACAATCTCTTCGTCGGTGAGGGTTACCCTTTTTGCAGCGGTATTGGAAGCTCTGAAGCCACAATAGGTGCAGTTGTTTGCACATTTATTACCGATGTAGAGGGGGGCAAACAGCACTATCCTGTTGCCATATACCAATTTTTTCAGTTGCCGTGCTCCATCTTTTATCTCTTCGACAAGTTCAGGGTCGGTAGTATTAATCAGAATGGCAGTTTCTGCCAGCGACAGGCGTTTTTTCGATAAGGATTTTGCAATGATAGCCCTGACAGATTCTTTTGTGGATACGGCATTATTTAAATACTCCTCAATTTCTTCAGCGTCGATAAAAGGCTGCATGGGGACATCAGGAATTTTGTATTTCTCAGGAGTAAATTTCATTTGGCACCTCGTTTTCTGCAAAAGTTTATTAATAATTCTTAGGAATTTCAACAGTAAAAGTACTTCCCACATCGGGCGTGCTTTTCACTGTTACAGTTCCATGATAAAAATCTTCCACGGTTTTTTTCAAAATCGAAAGTCCGAGTCCGCTGCCGCTGATGCCTTTGGTTTTCTCGTTTTTGATACGTGAAAACTCCTGGAACAATTTTGCGATATCATCTTCCGACATTCCAATACCGGTATCGGAAACCGCAATAGAAATTTTGTTGTCATCGGTAGCTATTTTAATTTCCACCGTACCGTTGGTTTTGTTGTATTTGACAGCGTTAGAAATAAGGTTGTTAAAGATTATTTCCATTTCGTTGTTGTCGGCATTCATGTATATGTTAGGCTGGTCGGAATCCAGAAAGATCTTGACATTTTTCTGGGCTGCCAGGGGAGTCATGGTATCGATAGATATTTGCGCTATTTGCACAACGTCCACTTTGGTAATCTCCCGTTTCTTTTTGCCGTTTTCAAGTTTGGTAAGGTCGAGCATATCCATAATCAGCGAACGCATACCTCTGATACGTTCCAACGAACGTTCAATCATCTGTTCGTAATCATTTAGGTCGGTACCTACCTGCTTGTCCTGCATAATGCGGAGATAGCCTTCGATAGCGTTGATGGGCGATTTGAGTTCGTGCGACAATACCGACAAGAATTGAAAACGTACCTGTTTACTTTCCTCGTTGAGGGTTTTGGTCATCCGGCTCAGGTAGAGGTGTTTGGTAATGCCCTCCATAGCCGTTTTCAATTCCTGTGGCGTAAATGGCTTGGGAACAAAATTATAGGCGCCGTTATTGGTAGCTTTTATGGCAAGGTCGAGCGAAGCATATGAAGTAATCATCATGACGTTCGTGTCGATATTCTTGTTATTGATGTACTCCAGCACTTCGATACCATGAATTCCCGGAAGTTTGTTATCAAGCAGGACGATATCTATCGGGGTAGAATCCAGATAAGACAACGCCTCTTCGCCTGTACCCACTTCAATGGTTTCGAAAGTAAAGGCCTCTTCAACAAAAGGAAAATCAACCGAGAAGTTCTTCAGAATTCTGGTCAGGCCGGAACGAATTCCCACCTCATCATCTACTATCAATACTTTGAGGACTGCCATAAGGTTTTTTTAGAGTTTTAATAATTTTTTTACCTGTACCTGCAACTGGTCGTAACGGATACCTTTTTCGAGATAGAGGTCGGCTTTTATCCATTGTTTGTCTTCATCGGAATTTAGTCCGAACATCAGTCCTGTTTCGGCTGTTACCGCTGTAGCAATAATCACAGGCACATCGGGATATTTCTTTTTTATTTTATAGCTGAGAATGAAGCCACTGTCTTTGTTGTCCATCATCAGGTCAAAGATGGCCAGGTCGGGTTTCATTTTATTGATCAAGTCCTCACCTTCTTTTTGTGTTTCGCCTGTAACCACTTCAAAACCCATGTTTTTCATGTGTAAGGTCAATTGTGTCAAACTATCGATATCATCATCGACTATCAAAACCACTTTTTTTTCTGTCGTTGTCATTTTATAAGGTTTTATTTTTGTTTCTTGGTATTCTGATTTTAAAACAGGTTCCTGTTGGGCCTGTTTCGGGGTTATCATTTGTTTCGATGTTTATTTGTCCATTGTGCATTTTTACAATGCCATAAATCAGCGGCAGGCCGAGACCTGTCCCTTTCCCTATAGGTTTCGTGGTAAAGAAAGGCGTAAAAATTTTATCCAGGTTGTCTTTGGATATTCCGGGGCCAGAATCGGCCACCCAGAATTCTACGTCTTCGTTGCTTTCCCGCAAGGTAATGGTAATTTTTCCGCCGTCGGGCATGGCTTCAATGGCATTTTTTTCGAGGTTGGTCAACACCTGCATCCACTGATCGTTGTCAATGAAAGCAAACGTGTTGGACAATTCAGATTTAACCTCCACTTCCACATTGGGAGGCAAAATCACAGATTCAATGCTATGATTGGTAAACTTGAGGATATCTGTTTCCACAAGTTTGACCTGATTTTTGCGGGCAAAATTCAACAATCCGCCAACAATTTTTTTGCAACGGTCGGCCTGTTCGGCAATTAGTTCCAGGTCGTCGCGTATTGGACTATCGACAGGGGCTTCTTCTTTCAGAATATTGCTGTACATAGTGATAATTCCAAGCGGATTATTCAATTCATGTGCAATACCGGCAGACAATTGCCCCATATTGGCGAGTTTTTCTGATTGTTGTAACGATTGACGGGCGCTTGCCAGTTTCTCGTTCGAAAGATTGAGTTCCTGCACCGAATTGTGAAGTTTTTCAATAGTATTAGGCAGGCACATTTCCACTTCGGCAAAGCCTTCAATGATAGCAATGGCATGTTCTATGCAAGAATCATAGCCGCAGGCACCGCAGTTGAGATGATCTTCGGCTTTTATTTTTCCCATCGATTCGAGCACTTTTGAAATGGCTTCCACTGAAGGAGTCGGGATACGACGGTCAGCAGGTTTAAATTGCTGCGAATAATCAAGGTCCTTAAATTCGTTAAACTCTTTTTTCCAGGTATCCTTATCTATTACCTGCAACTTTTGCCGCACATAGTTCCTGATTCTTGTAGTTTTGGTGAATAACATATTGTTATAGGACATTCCAGGCCCCATTATACATCCCTCGCAGCACAGCAGTTCCAGGTGTTGCGATTTTTTCAGGCCTTCTTCAAATTCGCGGATTGCCTCCCTGAAATGCACTCTTCCTGAAGCCACAATGATATTTTCTTCGCAAATATCATCCGTTTTATTGATGGAATGCAGTTTGCCACGGGTTACCGGAAATATAGAAGCTTTACCGGCAAAAGGCGGGTCAAAATCAGATGGCAGGGTATTTTCGTGAGTAATGCCTGCCTTTTTCAACAGTTTTCGCAGCTCAATAAATGTTATTACCTGATCTACTTCATTTGATTCTGCTTTTTTGGCAATGCACGGTCCGATAAATACAGTCTTTACATCATCTCCATATTTTTTCTTAACCACTCTGACCATAGCCACCATTGGCGAAACAATGGGAGCCAACGATTCAATCAGTTCGGGATGATAATGCCTTACATAATAGGCTATGGCCGGGCAGTCGGACGAAATGCTTTTCGGGGCATTTACATCATTCATAACCTTTTGGTATTCATTAGCCACCATATCGGCGCCAAATCCAACTTCCACCACCCAGGTAAAACCCAATTGGCGAAGCATGCCGACAAGTTTTCTGTAATCGGAAATTTCAGCAAATTCGGCCGGAAAGCTTGGAGCAACGCAGGCAACAATTTTTTCTTTGGCAGCCAGATATTCTTCCACTGGTTGTGTGGTATCCACAAACACTTTTGCTTTCTGACTGCACACTTTAGTACAATTTCCGCACCCTATGCATCGCTCCGAGATAACTTCCGCTTGCCCGTTTATTATTTTGATAGCTTTTACAGGACATTCTCTGACACAGGTATAACATACCCGGCATCGGTCTTTGACCGTGTAAACAAGCTCGTTATTTATCAGATTTCCCATTGTTCTGTAATTGCTGTCAGGTTATTATTCTAAATTATAGAAGCACTTCCCGTTTAAAGTATTTGGTATGGAGGAGCTCATGGCTTTTATGTTGCAGCGGTTCACCAAGGAAGTTGGCATACAATTCAACAATTTCGGGGTTTTTGTGTGAAACCTTTAATGATTCC
>ENA-UPTA01001137-UPTA01001137.1-activated-sludge-metagenome-genome-assembly--contig:-NODE-1137-length-29989-cov-35.475847_pt1 | contig 29989 bp, 26 predicted proteins | sample MGYA00238184_ERZ773361 | MGnify/ENA primary metagenome ERZ773361 (study PRJEB29100, sample SAMN05720205) | activated sludge metagenome | isolation source: anaerobic digester from wastewater... | reverse complement strand
AGGACAATCCCTTCCACGATGTTGGACACATCCTCGCAGACATCAATCGCTTCCTCAATCCGTTCGAAGATTTCCTTCCATTTAATCAGCTCAATGGCGTCTTTCTCTTTAACAAACAGATTGGTGATGATGGTTCGTAGTACAACATCGCCCGCGTTTTCCAGCGTGTTGATCTCCACGCAGGCATCCAGGATCATCTGGGAGTTTTTCATGTCGCGCAAACCATGTACAATTTCTTTAATCTTTTTGATGGCTTGAAAGAGTATTTCTGCCTGTTTGATGATTTCGTCATCCGGCTTTTTCACTTTATACATGTGAATGCGAACGCCGGTGGCTTCGATTACATCCATAACGCTGTCCATTTTATTGACCAGCGCGTAAATATCTTCACGGTCAATAGGGGTCAGAAATGTCGTGTGCATTCTTTCGTAGGTTTTATGAGTAATGCCGTCCGCTTCATGCTCCAACTCTTTGAGTCTGGCAACTGTCGGCGCTGAATAATCCCGATTGCGGGTCATGTCCAGAAAAAATTGACCGCCTTCCTCTATTTTGTCTGCCAGTTCTTCAAAGTAATTAAAAAAATTTTCCTCTTTGGGAAAAAGGCGCATAAATCAATCCTCCTTTATGCCGTCGGATATGCAACTGTTGAACATCAAGTTCACGGCACCCTAACGAATTGCCCGTGAAATTGCAAGGTTTTAATGCGTAAATCTGTATGAAAAAAGTAATAATAAATAATTATATTAAAGACTTGGAATATATTATTTTGCCATCGCCCGGCGAATAGAAATCTTTTAAAAACGCTTCGCGCACATAGCCGCAGCGCTCATAGAAAAAATGCGTCGATTGATACTGGGAACGGGACGCTGTTTCCGCGTAAATGCGCCGCCCATTCTGACCCCGGATAAAATCTTCTGTTTTCAGCATCAAAGCTTTCCCCAACCCACAACCGCGCATGGCCTCCAGGACCGCAATCCAATACAGGTCATAACTGCCGGAGGTTGCCGGAATCAGGCCGTAACAAGTGTATCCCACAACATGACCGTCCTTCAGCGCCATCAGAAATTGGTAGGAACTTTGGCAACCTCGCTCCAAGCGGTCTGAGGCCAGTTCGCAGGCCATTTCCACTTCTTCTGATGAAAAATAACCACTTCCCTCAACAATATTTAAAATTGCTCCCATATCGGATGGTTCAATTTCTTGACGGTAGATAATGCCATTCATATTTCCTCCTGAGAGTTAACGTCTTATGGCGGCCTGAAGAATTTCTTCAATCGCTTCGGAATAAGCAATCTCTGCTTTTTCAAGGGCGGCTGCAAAACCCGCGTCCGGCGACAGGCAGGGATTGGCGTTGATTTCCAGAACAAAAGGATTGCCCTGCTCATCCACTCGGAAATCCACACGGGCATATCCATGCAAAGCGAAAAGATTCCAGCAATTCCTCGCAATATCGACAAGTTGCCGAATTAACCTATCGTCCTGTCTAGGGATGTCGAAGGTACGGGGAGTGTGTTGGTATTCAAAGGAATCTTCTTCCCACTTGGAACGATAATTCAGCCATTTGGGCTTTTCTGGCGGATAATCCTGGAAAAGAATTTCCGCGGGCGGAAGAACGCAAAGACCGCGACAGGTCGAAAGAAGGGCAATGTTGAATTCTCTGCCGTCAATGTAGAGTTCCGCAAAACATTCTCTGTCCAGATCCTGCTCGCGTCTTCTTAGCGCATCGGACAGTGTTTCGGCACAGGATGACTGCCAAATAGCGGAATCGTCCAAGCCAACAGAGGCATCCTCCCAGGATGGTTTCATAAGATACGACCCGGTGTAAACTTCGCCCGTTTCGATGCCATCAAGCATAAGCCAGGGTGGCGTGGCAATACCGCCGGCAACAAGCATTCTTTTTGCAAGAGGCTTGTCGGAAGTGAGAAAAAGGGCTTCCGTCCGGCTTCCCGTGTAGGGAATCCGTAAAAAATCAAGAAGGCAAGGGGCAAAATGAAGCATGCTGCCCCGCCCGGCCACTGTTTCCACCAGATTAAAAACAACATCCGGGCGCAGACGACGGAGCGTTTCCATCAGGACATTCAGGTCCAGAGTAAAAGGCAACAATACCGGCTGGTGACCCAGGTCGGTAATAGCATGCGCAATGGTGTCCGCCTGTTGAAGCGTGTCATATTCGTCTCTGCCCGCATCTGGAGGAACATCCGTATGCAAGATCACGATCTTTTTCATGAAAATGGTTTCCGTCCCGAAATCCTTTATAAAATGGGCATGTCAATGCCGGCTCTTTGGCAGGCAGAGTGTAAAATGCCACTAATGAGTTGCCGATAGGAGATGCCCGAAAGTCTGCACAAAATTGGCAGATCGGACCGCACCGGATTCAGGCCGGCCAGAGAATTGACTTCAATAAAATGCGGAAGGCCGCGGGTATCCGAACGCATATCCACGCGACCTCCGTCTTTCAACCCGAGGCCTCGCCATACCGCCAGAGACAGATCCATGGCACGCTTGGCCTCATCATCATTCACGGCTATGTATCGGACAAATTTTTCGTAATGCTCTTTGTTTTCATACGAGTAGGCATAGGGTTCAGCCTCCGGATTGAAAAGAACTTCCATCGCTCCAATCGCACGCGCATCATTGCCCGTGCCGATGATGCCCACAGTAAATTCTCTTCCCGGCAAATAGGTTTCTACTAAAACCGGCTGATGGTAGGTTTGAAAAAGAGAAAGGCAAATTTCTTTCAGCTCTGCGGCATTGTGAATTTTGCTTCGCGCGGAAACGCCTTTCCCCGTCCCCTCCGCCACCGGCTTAGCAAACAGAGGATATGGCATAAGAATTCGCCCGATATCCTCCTCGGAAGAAACCACGGCAAAATTCGGTGTAGGAATGCCCAAATCTCGAACAATATGTTTGGTCATGCCCTTGTGAAGGGTCAGAGCCTGTCCCAGCACGTCGGAAAAGGTATAGGGTATCCCAAAAGCATCCAGAAGCGCCGGAACCTGCGCCTCTCTTCCAAAACCTTGCAGACCCTCGGCAATGTTGAAAACAAGATCCCAGCGATCACCGGATGCCAAGCGTCGTGTGAGCTCCCGGACATGGCCGATACGATCCGTTGAAAACCCTTTTTGCAAAATGACGGATTCAATCGCATCAATGGTTTCCTGCGTGTCGAACTCTGCAGTTTCCGCAAGACTGTAGCCTTCGCGGAGATAATCTTCTCGTAAATCGTAGGTCAGGCCGACAATGATTTTGCGGGAGATAACGGGAAATACTGCTTGATGGTTATCCGGATTCCTGCCCATAGCCATCCTAGTGGATATCTTTTGATTCGGTGGAATTGTCCGGATAGCGAAAAACATGACCTTCATAGTTTCGCATCATCAGCTCACCCCGGTCCCGGCCAATGACATATTCCGGAAGCAGCGGAATTTTACCGCCGCCACCGGGTGCATCCACCACGTAAGTAGGAACAGCGTAACCAGTTGTATGGCCGCGAAGCCCTTTAATCATTTCCAGTCCCTTGCTGACGGGCGTTCGAAAATGGGAAGAACCGGGTATCGGGTCACATTGATAGAGGTAGTAGGGGCGGACACGAATCTGCAAAAGACCTTGAACCAGCCGGGTCATGGTGGAAAGCGAATCGTTAATGCCGGCCAGCAACACCGTTTGACTGCCCAGCGGAATACCCGCATCGGCCAGGCGGATGCAGGCAGAGCTCATTTCTGGGGTCAGTTCGTCTGGATGAGTAATATGGATACTCATCCAGAGGGGATGGTATTTTTTCAGCATGGCTACCAGTTCCGGCGTAATACGCTGGGGCAGAACAACAGGAGCCTTGGTGCCAATGCGGATCATTTCCACATGAGGAATTTTCTTGAGCCGGATCAGAAGCCATTCAATTTTTTCATCCGTCAACGTAAGTGGATCACCGCCGGAAAGTAAAACATCACGGATATTCGGATTGGACGCAATGTAGGACAGAGCATTTTCCCATTTGGCTGTTTCAATAAAGTGCTGAGGCTGACTTCCAAAAATGCGGGAGCGAGTACAGTAACGGCAATAGGTCGAACAGACATCGGTCACCAAAAATAATACACGATCCGGATAACGGTGGACAATACCAGGAACCGGAGAGTCTGCATCCTCGCAAAGAGGATCTTCTGCTTCACCCTTTGTGTGCAGACATTCATCAATGACCGGCACAACCGAGCGGCGCAGAGGCGAACAAGGATCCTGCGGAGAAATCAAGCTGGCATAATAAGGGGTAATGGCCACCGGGAGACCACCAGATGGATGCATCATGGCCTGACGTTCATTCTCAGAAAGATGAATGATGGCATCCAACGCCGATACGTCCCGGATGGCGTTTTGAAATTGCCAACGCCAGTCGAACCATTCAAGGCGGCTGATTTCAGGATAAAATTTTTTACGGAAGGTGCGTGACCGTGAAGAATCTTTAAAAGGAAAGTAGAGTTTCTCCGGTTTTGATTTTGCCGGTTGCGGATACCGATGGCTGGAAGACAACGAAAACAAACTGGGGGTTTCATGTTGAACTAAAGCTCGGCCGTGCTCGGGGCCGGGAGGTTCCGTATCATCGTTGAACAGCGTCTCGTTTTCCATTGCTTCTCCCTCCGGAAGCTGAATATTATCTAAAAAATTAGCCGTTTTGGAACGGCTGAATGATTTTGTGAATTTACGCAAGAGACAACTTTTGTCAATATTTATTTTACATTTTACAGGCAAAATTCAAAAAAATATTTTTTTATTTCTTGACATCTGAAAAAAATCGGCTAAACTGAACCCAGTTTACGTTAAGTGGATTAAGGAGATCAGAACATGTCAGCTTTTGTAAATAAAACCATTGGAAAAGTGATTCAAGAAACCGCCGCACGCTATCCGACTCATCCGGCGCTCATCTGTCCTCAATTTTCCACACGCCTAACCTATCGGGAACTATATGAACAGTGCCGTAAAACCGCAAAAGGGTTAATGGCACTCGGCATCCGGCGCGGCGACCATGTTTCCGTCTGGACAACGAATGTGCCGGAATGGATTTATCTGCAATTTGCACTGGGCATGACCGGGGGCGTCCTGGTGACCATCAATACGAATTACCAGTCGCACGAACTGGAATATATTCTGAAACAATCTGATTCCACCACGCTATTTCTGATCGATTCGTATCGAGATACCAGTTTTTATAACACCGTATGCAAGATCGCCCCGGAACTGGAGAAAAGTCAGCCGGGAGCACTGGCTTGCGCCAAACTTCCTCTTTTGAAAAACATCGTCTATATCGGCAGCCGGGCAAATCCCACGGGTATGCTGACCTTTGATGAAATGCTGAAAGCAGGAGAAAGAATCTCCGAGCAGGAACTGGATGACCGGATCAACTCCCTGTCCGGTGATGATGTCATCAACATGCAATATACGTCCGGCACGACCGGTTTTCCTAAGGGTGTCATGCTGTCGCATAACAATATTGTCAACAATGCCCGCATGGTGGGCGATGTCATGGGAATGACCGAGAAGGATAGTCTCTTGATCCAGGTGCCCGTGTTTCATTGCTTCGGTTGCGTGATGAGCACCCTCAACTGTGTGTATCACGGTTCGGCCATGGTGATTCTGGAATATTTTGATCCGGAGGCGGCACTGAAATCGATCGCTTCAGAACGATGCACGGCCATCAACGGCGTGCCGACAATGTTCGTATCCATTCTTAATTCTCCGGATTTCGAGCGCTACGATTTGACGTCGCTGCGCACCGGCATTATGGCAGGAGCGCCTTGTCCGGTGGAAACCATGAAACAGGTGCGCACAAGGATGCATTGTCCCGAAATTGTTATCGCCTTCGGGCAGACAGAGTCCTCACCGGTTATGACGATGACCCGACGCGACGACCCAGTTGAGCTTCGCGTATCGACGGTGGGCAGACTGCTGCCCGATATCGAAGGCAAAATCATTGAACCGGAAAACGGCCGAGATTTGCCACCCAACACGCAGGGCGAAATTGTCACCCGCAGCGCCTGTGTTATGAAAGGATACTATAAAATGCCGGAAGCAACCGCGGGAACCATAGACAGGGACCAGTGGCTGCACACAGGCGATCTTGGAGAAGTTGATGAAAATGGTTATTTCAAGGTAACCGGCAGAATCAAGGATATGATTATCCGGGGTGGCGAAAATATCTATCCCAGGGAGTTGGAAGAATTTCTCTTTACTCACGAAAAAGTCGCTAACGCTCAGGTGGTCGGCGTTCCCGATGAAAAATATGGAGAGCAGGTGCTGGCCGTGCTTCAACTGAAGGACAGGCAGACGGCAACGTCGGAAGAATTTTCAGAATTCTGCAAAGGAAAAATCGCCCGGCATAAAATTCCACGATATTGGGAGTTTGTGGAGACATTCCCAATGACCGCCAGTGGAAAAATTCAAAAATACAAGTTGAGAGAAATTTTTGAAAATAGGCGTCAGCCGGCATAATGGCTGATTTCAAAAATTCCCATGAAAGGATTAGATTCATGAGCAATATCATAAACCGCGACACCATCGGCGATATGGCCAGAAGAGCAGCAACAAAATACGGAGACAAAATCGCCATCATTTTCCGGGATCAGAAGCTATCATTTTACGATCTGGAAAGGCAGGCCAGACGTTTTGCCAATCTGATGACCAGTTATGGGGTCAAAAAAGGCGATCGCGTGGCAATTTATGCCTATAATTCTCACTACTATCCCATCAGCATGATTGGGCTGGCCAAAATCGGAGCCATTCAGGTGCCAATCAACTACATGCTGAATGCAGAAGAAATTGCCTATGTTGTCAATCATTCCGGATCACGCATCTTCATTGTTGAGGATATTCTTTATCCGATCATCGCCAAAGATCAGGAAAAATTCACCAGCGTGGAAAAATGGGGGTTTCTCCCCTTGGGGGAATCTATCGTTCCGGAAGGTTTTTTCGATCTGATCACCGAAATGGAAGCCATGACGCACGAAGAACCCCATATTGATGTCAGTGCAGAGGATGTTGTCCAGATCCCTTATACCAGCGGAACGGAGTCCAAGCCCAAAGGCGCCATGCTTTCGCACCGGGCGTTGATGTCGCAATACTACAGCTGCATCTTTGACGGACAATACGAAACGGAAGATGTCAGCCTGCATGCTCTGCCTCTTTTTCACTGCGCCCAGCTGCACTGCTTCCTCATGCCGTATCTCTATATCGGAGCCACCAACGTGATTCTTCACCGCGCTGATCCTCTCGAAATGATTCGACTGATTGAGAAACACCAGATCACACACATGTTCGCTCCTCCCACTGTTTGGATTGGTATTTTAAATCATCCAGAATTTCACCACTACAAACACGCCAGCTTGAAAAAAGCTGCTTACGGAGCAAGCATCATGCCGGTGGAAATCATCAAGCAGCTTTCCGTAACGTTCCACAATTTGAGGCTCTGGAATTATTACGGCCAGACCGAGATGGGCCCCGTAGCCACGATTCTAAAACCGGAAGATCAACTTTTAAAACCTGGATCAGCAGGCAAACCTGTCCTGAATGTGGAAACGAGGTTGATGGACGATGAAGGAAAGTTTGTGCCTGTTGGCGAAGTTGGTGAGATTGTTCATCGCTCAGGACATGTCATGACCGGATATCTCAACGATTCTGAAAAAACCGCCGAAGCATTCGAGTTTGGATGGTTCCACAGCGGTGATCTGGGGCGGTTTGACAAAGATGGTTATCTTTACGTGGTGGATCGCAAAAAAGACATGATTAAAACGGGTGGTGAAAACGTAGCCTCTCGTGAGGTCGAGGAAGTGCTGTATCAATATCCGGGTGTTGAAGAGGTTGCCGTGGTGGGACTCCCCGATCCAAAATGGATTGAAATTGTAGCAGCCGTGATTGTGCCTAAAAAAGATGCATCCTTCAATGAAAAAGAGATTATTGCCCATTGCAAAGAAAAACTGGCAGGTTTTAAATGCCCCAAGAAGGTGGTCATCCTCGAAAAGCTGCCAAAAAACCCATCCGGCAAAATTTTAAAACGAGAACTTAAGGAAAAATTCAACAAATGATTGCCTTCACAAAATATCTGCCGGTACAGGAGAAAGAGGCCTGAATGAGCGAAATGTTCAGTTCCATCGGAGAGCTTTCACAAAAGCTGGATATGAGCCAGAGAACCATTCGCTACTATGAGGAAATCGGTCTGCTCAATTCGATTAAACGCGTTGAAGGAGGGCGCAGGATTTACACAGAAGCGGATTTCCGGCGCCTGAAACTGATCAAGCGCCTGAAAATCATGGGAATGACCCTAACCGAGATGCAAGAACTTGAGGCCATGTGGACTTACGAAAAGTCCAGCGAGAAGGTTCTGAAACGCCTGCTGGAACTGCTTGAAAATCACTTAAAGCGCCTTGATGAGCGCATAGCCGATCTGGATATTTTGCGTCATGAGATTACTGAATATCAGGACCGAATCCGCTCAAAAATCAGTAAATAGCGCTAGTCCGTTGCAACGCTCTTTGCATCAGAAAGTGCGTTTCAAAGACAAGTGCAGCACAACATCCGGCGACGCACCGACGATAATATCTTCCGTGACTCCGATATCCAGAGAGGTTTTTGGTGTAAAATGTAGCGCACCTCCCACGGTGAGTTGCGCCGACGCACCGGAGATTGCCGTAAAATCACTGTCTGTATAAAACGAAGTGTGTGCATTGGTTTGGACTTTCAATTCAATCCATTCCGCCGGACAAAAACCCAAGCCCAAAGAGCCAAACCCAACCAAGGGTCTCTGCTGGTCCTGCAGCACCTTTCCTTTGGTCATCCCCAGAGCACCCGCGCCGCCATAAACCGTCAAACGGCCCCATGAAGAGGGATGGCTTAAACTTCCGGTCATCCAGAGGGCCAAATCCGTACTTCCACTCCCTCGCAGCGTATCCGAGTCTCCGGTGGGAAACTTCAGGCTGGCGCGAAAGGTCATTTTTCGATCCCCTTGCTGGCTTTGATAGATTTGCCTCCCGCCATTGATCACCATATCTCCAAAGCCCTGACCTGATTTTTCCATATTGAGCACGGTGACACCGTTTTTTTGATACCGATACAACAGACGGTTTTGCGGCGCGTATTCTCTTCCTCCATTTGGAAATCCGAAAGTCGAATGATAGTTTTCAATCAGATTGTCCAGAAAGCCGCCGCCCGCGACAAGAAAGGGAATATCAAAACCCAAATCCATCTTCCGGCCGATTCCGTATCGTCCGGAAAACGTCAGACGACAGCTTTCGCCATCCAGAAGAAGCCTTTCTCGTGAATTGTTTTCAGAGAGGTAATTGTTGGCCAGATCCAGGGTAAGCCGTAAAGAACCTCCTTGTTTTGTTTCGACAGCCGACTCCCCCAAAAAAGGCAACCCGTAAATGGAAATCAGCGGGCTTGCATTTCCGGTGTAAAAAGGTGAGGTATCGGCGGCGTAAAGGTTTGTAAAACTGCCCATCAGTAAAAAAACGCCAGCAACGAAATATGAAAAATGCTTTCTTTGGTGCATAAGCGGTCCTCTTCCGTTTCTATGACTTTTTGACATCCGGGGAATCTTTTAAATGGCTGCAATCATTGATGGCCTCCATGCTTGCCTCCCCGTTTAAAATTCGGATAACGGTTTTGGAGGCTGTGTTCACACAGACACTGCGAAATTCCGATAGACCGATATTTTGAAAACGACACAAAATCACCGCAAGAGTAAAGTTGTGCGCCACTACCAAAGCGTTTTGCCCGCCGCTGATCATCTTTTCGATGGAATGCCATGCGCGCTCCTGCAAATCGGCCAGCGACTCCCCCCGCGGCATGCGCACAGACGCAGGATCGGCTATCCATTTGCGGAGAAATGCCTTTTCGAGGGTCAGGATATCTTGAAAGGACCGGCCCTCAAAATCTCCCTGATCCAGTTCCATCAAACCTGAATGAACTTCTATCTTTTTTCCGTGAAAACTATTGATGATTTCAGCCGTTTGATACGCCCTTTTCAGAGGACTGGCAATAATAGCGCCTATGTCAGAATCCTTCAGGGAAAAAGCCAAGCGCCTTGCTTGTTCGACACCGGTGTCGGATAATGCAATGTCACTGACCCCCTGGATTCTTCCCTCTTTATTCCACAATGTTTCTCCATGACGAATCAAAGTCAGCCTGATGATCTCTTTCATGGGAGTGTTCTTAAGAGAAGACGAAACGGATGTCAAAACAAATTTTTCAATCTGCAATTGACATATAGATGTATGTTTTGTATGAACCGGGGGAATATGCAAACGGTGAGAATGCCGTAATCCAGTATCCATAACGGAATAAATACCGGAGAGGAAACTCTCCGTTTTAGGTTTTGACAATGAAAGGAGATTTTATGAAAGACGTAGTAATTGTATCAGCATGCAGGACAGCCATCGGAGCATTCGGAGGATCATTAAAAAGCATTATCGGCGCCAAGCTTGCCGCGGTTGCCATGAAGGAGGCTGTAAAGCGAGCCGGAATAGACCCAGCAATTATCAATGATGTCAGGTTCGGTTGCTGCCTGGAATCCTGCAATACACTTAACACCGCTCGCGTGGCCGCACTGCTGGCCGGAATTCCGGACAGCGTGCCTGCCGTAACGATCAATCGCGTTTGCATTTCCGGAATGGAAGCGGTCATCAGCGGAGCAGCCATGATTAAAGCCGGCATGGCTGATGTCATTCTGGCCGGCGGCGTGGAAAGCATGTCCAACACGCCTTATGTAAGTTTTGACGCGCGCTGGGGCTGCCGCCTTCAGGATAACGTTTTCATTGATTCGATGATCCGCGGCTTACATTGCGGCTCGCATGTCATCCCGCTTTCCGACGACGGCCCTCTTAAATCCGGCCAGCCTTTTGAAAGTCTGAAGGGTAAGCCTTATATCATGGGTCATACCACTGAAATGATTGCTCAGCTCTTAAACATCAGCCGCGAAGAAATGGATGAAGTGGCCCTGCGCAGTCATAACAATGTCGAGCGCGCCACTAAAGAAGGAGACTTCAAGGACGAAATCGTGCCGGTTGAAATTCCCCAGAAAAAAGGCAAACCGCCAATTATTTTTGATAAAGACGAGCACTTCCGACCCGGCATGACCATGGAGCAGTTGCAAGCTCTGCCTCCGGCATTTATCCCAAAAACCGGCAAAGTTACCGCTGGCAACGCCTCGGGCATCAATGATGGAGCTTCCGCCATGATTATTATGTCCGCAGAAAAAGCAAAAGAACTGGGATTGACACCAATTGCTAAAATTCGCTCTTCAGGAATGGGCGCCTGCCATCCTTCCGTAATGGGTTTAAGCCCGGTCCCGGCCGTTAAAGACCTCTTGAAGAAAGATACAGGTCTTTCCATGGATGCTTTCGAGCTGATTGAAATCAACGAGGCATTTGCTGGTCAGTATCTTGGCTGTGAAAAAGAACTTGGCTTGAATCGGGAGATTACAAATGTCAACGGTTCGGGCATTGGCTTGGGACATCCGGTGGGATCCACGGGATGCCGCATAATGGTCACACTGATTCACGCCATGAAAAAGCGCGGCAAGACCCTGGGACTCGCCACCATCTGTGGCGGTGGTGGCGTTTCTCTGGCTACTTCCATTGAAATGCTCTAGTTTTACATTCAGAAACATTCACTAACATGGTGGCCCCTTTCCGACAATTCGGAAAGGGGCTTTTCCTTAAAGACATCCATTTGACAAAATATACGATTCCATTCAATAATGATGCATGCAAAAGACACTTTGCTTCCAGTGAAGATTGTTTGCTTTGATGATTGAAAAGCACGGAAGAATAAGCTAGAAAGTTCAAATCGTATCGGGACAGATGAGAGAATCTTTCAATTGCAAGCGGTTGAAAAATCATGAATGAAACAAATTTACAGGATAATATTTCAAATTCCGGGCGGGTAAAGGAAGTTTTGCTGGTGGATGAGGAAGAACCTTTTTTATTGACACTGGCCGAAGCCTTGAGTCCCTACAACAAGTATTTCCATGTGCGGGTTGCGTCAAGCGGGATGGAAGCTGTTGAAATATTAAGGAACGATCCTGTGGTAAATCTGGTGGTAACCAGTTTGGGTGATATTGCCAAAACGGATGGCTTTGAACTGATTGCTCACATGAATATGAATTATCCCCAAATTCCCGTCATTGTCATGACAACTTTTGATGTTCCCAAACTCAAGGATGTCATGTATGGAATGGGTGTTTTCCACTACATCGAAAAGCCTCTGGATGTCACTTTGTACCGATTAGGTCATAAAAAATGCTACAGTCCTTCGCTTACCTACGTATTTATTGAAGAATTGGTTGAACATATTTTTAGGGGCCTGGGCGATAAGCCTGTCAAATTAAATCCCCTGCAAGAGCAAATGAAAATCTCCGCTAAACAAAAGGAGAAAATATTGAAGCAAATGAGCGATGCCCAGGATTTGAAAAAAAACCTGCAGGAGATGGCTCATTCTTTTAAAAGCCAGGGCAGATATGGAGAGTCCATTTTTTGTTACAGAGAATTGTTGGAGCGTACCGCAGAAACCCAGGAAGCTATCGCCTACCTTTTCGCGCTGGGAGACATCATGGGCAAAATGCATGTCTATGAAAACGCAATCAGTTATTACCAGGAAGCCTCAACTCTATGTCGTGAAATTTCTGATATGGCTTACTGGATCAACAACAATCTAGGATTCAGTCTATGTATGCTCAAGCGATTTGTCGAGGCGGAAAAATATTGCCGTTTAGCGATTAAAATCCATTCCGGACGTTTCGATGCCTTTAAAAATCTAGGGCTCTCCCTGGAAGGACAAGAAAAACATCGGGAAGCCATAGAAGCTTATATTACAGCGGTAAAAATCGACGCCAAAGATACCAGGGCCATGAATTTATTTGAGATTATTCTGGACAAGCATCCGGAGCTGAAAGAAGAATACGGTGAACAACTGGAAGAATGCAGAAACATCGTTGAAAAATCCTATCACTATCGGAAGCCGGAACATTTGCAATAAAAGATCCCGACGCAAGAATTCCAACCCGTCATCGGTCAGACTTGAGACGTCATATAACCCATCAAACGATAGATCAGCTTTGCCGCCATGAAGTCCGGGGCAACCATCCCGGGGATCGGCGCCAGCTCCACAACATCAAAACCACGAATATGGCATTTGCGGGAAACGAGACGAAGCAATTTAAGAGCATCTCTCCAAAAAATACCGCCAGGTTCAGGCGTGCCCGTTGAAGGCATAATCGAGGGATCAAACACATCCAGATCAATCGTAATGTAAAGATCGCCCATTAAATCCTTACAGACCGTTTCCGCCCAGTTTTTGTTCTCAAAAACGTTATCGGCACTGTAGGATTTGACACTGCTGTGTGGCAGAAATTCCCCCTCTTCCTTGCTCATGCTGCGAATGCCCACTTGAACCAGAGGGCAAATTTCGGTAATCCGTCTGGCGACGCAGGCGTGATTATAGGGTGTTCCCTGATAACTGTCGCGTAAATCCGCGTGAGCATCCAGTTGCAAAACCGTTAATTTCGGATAACGTTTAAAAACGGCCTCAACGGCGCCCAAAGTGATGCTGTGCTCTCCGCCCAGCATCACGGGAATTTTTTCCAGAGCAACAACACGGTCTATCTTTTTGCGCACCGCGCCGATCATATATTTGGGCCCTCGGGCATCCACCTCTAACTGAGGCATCGTGTGAATACCTACGGGGTAGGTTTCCTTCCTGAGCTCCTCATCGTAAAGCTCCATGTTGGTGGAAGCCTCGATAATTGCGGCAGGGCCCCGACGACTACCGGGTTGATAGGTGGAAGTCAGATCATAGGGAACAGAAACAACAACAAACTGAGCTTTACTCAATGAGCACTCGGGATAAAGACCACCAAAATTCATTTTTTCATCCTTATTTTTTAAGATGGAAGCGTCTAACATAACGCATGGCGACTGTCCAGCTCTTCTCCAGAATCGATTTTCTCACAAAATTCTTTTTCAGAGAAGCGCTATAAATTAATACACATTTCTGCGGCGGCAAGATTCATTGCTTCATCCCAAACACATTCCCAACCGCCGGCAAAGAAATGATTTTGAGCTTCGTCGATATTTTTCATCAGGATATTGTGGGCGGCAGCCAGGCGGCGAATCGTTTCCGCCGGATACCAGGAATCCTCCCTGGCCGTCAAAATAATGCACCGGCTGCTGTTTTCCGCCAGCTCCACATAAGCATTATGCCCGGGAATGAAAAGCCTTTCCAAAAATGTGCCGATCCGCACGCGAGAACGGACACCATTCAAAATCTCCCGATAACCTTCCTTTCGCCACTTGTCTTCCTCCAGCCATTGGTCGTCCGCCAAAACGGTGCGCACAAGAGAATCGTCTTCCGCTAAAGTGCAAAGAATATCAACAAATTCCTGAATCGTTTTCTTGCGGTACATGAAATAAAGCGATTCGCGGGAGTCCAGCACCGGCGCAACCAGCAAATAGGAGCATGAGGTGCGGCATCTGGTTCCGAATTGCAAGACTGCGTTCGCCCCGGCGCTGTGGCCAACCAAAAGCAAGGGGAGCTCCGCCGGAATAATCCTGTCCAAAATTATTTTCAGATCGGATATCGCTTTGGGAATGTCCATTTCACCAGCTGATTTTCCGTGGCCACACGGATTGTATAAAATGCAGGCCGCGCCTGATTCCATAAACCGCTTCACAGGCATTTTATACATCTGCACCGCTCCGCCCATGCACGGCCATACAACAATACAATAGCACGGCTTTTCCGGAATATTAATCAGCGTGTCCAGTTCCATGCCGTTTTCCAGCTTAAAAATTTTCGACTGGAAAGCTACCATCTTCAGCCCCTCAATTCCCCGATAGCCAATAATAAACGAAAACCAGTCAATCTCTTGTTAATTTTCAAGACGTGTTGCCCCATGGTAAAAAATGCCCTGGTAGGAATTTCGCTTTTCCAATTCTTTATTGATGGAATTGAGCACATCCAGCTTGGAGGCTGCCCATGAAGGAGCCAGAAAGACATCCCGATAACCATCGGCCGTCAGACGCTGAATGACCATAGGAGGAGGTAAAAGTTCCAGAACATCCACGGCCAGAGAAACGTACTTCTCCTTAGAAATCAATGAGATATTGCCTTGTCGATACATTTCACCCATTTTGGTATCCGCCAGAGCAAGAAGGGAGTGAATTTTGATACCGTTTACAGGCAGGTTTCCCAACGTTTTTGCCGTTATGCGAACGTCATCATCGCTTTCGCCAGGCAAACCAATAATAATGTGGACGCAAACGTTTAAACCTCTTCCGGACAGGTTGGTCAGAGCCTGTAAAAATTGGGCGTAATCGTGACCACGATTAAGAAATTGAAGTGTCTTGTCATGGACGGATTGCAGTCCCAATTCAACCCAAACATGATAGCGCCTCGCATATTCAGTAAGAAGATCAAGAACATCCGCACTTAGGCAATCAGGCCGTGTGCCAATGGACAGGCCAATGATATTTTCCTGCGCCAGCGCCTCATCGTAAAGAAATTTTAAGGTTTCCACAGAGGCATAAGTGTTGGTAAATGTTTGAAAATAGGCAATAAATTTTGATGCTGAAGATTGGTAATATTTTTTGCCTGCGGCAATTTGTTGCGCTACGGAAGGCAATGCTCCCTGCATCCGCAATTTTGATCCCCTTCCGTCACAATAGATGCAGCCGCCGGTGGCCACCCTCCCGTCACGGTTAGGACAGGTAAACCCCGCATCAATCTGGAGTTTGTAGACCGTATGGCCAAACAGGTTACGCCAGTAACTTTTCAAATCATAGTATCTTTTGTTGTTTTTCCAAAATTCCGGTTTGCCGGCCAAAAGACCCCTCTTTCATGTTGCATGATGCAATCTTGCAGCTTTTCTCTTTTCGACCCCGATGGTTATTCCTCTTCAGGATGTTCGTTTTCGTCTGCGCGCATGTCCTCTTGATTGGAAATGGCTTCTTCCGAATCGTCATCCTTATCATCTCCTTCTGATGTTGTCCGGGCAACACCGACTAATTTTTCCTCTGACTCCAAATCAATCAGTTTGACGCCCTGTGTCACACGCTGATAAATGGGAATGTCCTTCACTTTCAGGCGAATGACATTGCCCGTACTGCTGATAAGCATCAGGTGTTCGTCGCCCTGCACCTGTAAGACGCCGGAAACATTGCCCACCTTGGGAACGGTTTTCAGGTTAATGGTACCTTTGCCACCGCGGGACTGAACCCGGTATTCATCAATGGGTGTGCACTTACCATAGCCGTTTTCCGAAACCGTCAACATGAAAGTGTTTTGCGCGGGAATATCCACGCCAATCACATCATCCCCCTCGTCCAGATTGATACCGCGCACTCCTCTGGCGGTTCTGCCCATATCCCGCACATCATCTTCCCGGAAGCGAATCGCCATACCCAGTTTAGTCGCCAAGAAAATATCCTGGTCGCCACTGGTCAGCTGAACATCAACCAGTTCATCATCGTCGTCGATAGAAATGGCAATAATTCCACCGGTTCGCGGATTGGAATATGCGGTAAGATCGGTTTTTTTGATAATGCCTTTGCGAGTCACCATAACAACAAATTTATCCGACACAAATTCCCGCACCGGAAGCGTTGCACTGACCTTTTCCCCTGGGGCAAGATTAACCAGATTAACAATGGCCTTACCCTTGGCGGCTCTTCCTGCCTGGGGAATTTGATAAACCTTGAGCCAGTACACCTTGCCAAGATTTGTAAAAACCAAGAGATAATTATGCGTAGAGGCAACAAAGATTTTTTCCACAAAATCTTCTTCTTTGGTGCCCATGCCCATTTTTCCTTTCCCTCCGCGCCGCTGGCTTTTGTAAAGGCTGACCGCGTTTCGCTTGATATAGCCGGAATGGGATACGGTTACCACCATGTCTTCTTCCACGATCATATCTTCAATATTAATGTCTTCTGTGCTGGCGACAATTTCCGTGCGGCGCTCATCACCGTATTTCTCTTTAATTTCGGTGAGTTCATCGATAATCACCTGAAGAACTTTCCGGGGATCAGCCAAAATGCCGGAAAGTTTGGCAATCAGCTCGGTCACTTCAGTATATTCCGCGTCAATTTTTTCTCTTTCCAGGCCGGTCAGACGCTGCAGTCGCATTTCCAGAATGGCTTTCGCCTGGATTTCTGACAAATGAAATTCTGCTCGCAAGGACACGGACGCTTCGTTGGGGTTTTTGGCTGCTTTGATAATTCTGATCATCTCATCGATGTTATTTAAGGCAATAATATAACCTTCCAGAATATGTGCTCTCTCTTTGGCACGATCCAGGTCAAATTGTGTTCGACGGACAACCACTTCCTGCCGAAAAGCAATAAATTTCTCGATAATTTCTTTAAGATTAAAAACCTGGGGACGACCTTCGGCAATAGCCAGCATAATAATACCGAAAGAAGATTCCATCTGTGTGAATTTATAAAGCTGATTGAGGATAATCGTGGAACTTTCGTCACGCTTGAGCTCAATAACCACACGGATTCCTTCGCGGTCAGACTCGTCGCGCAGGTCGGAAATGCCGGATATTTTTTTATCGCGCACCAGTTCGGATATTTTTTCAATGAGAGACGCTTTATTGACCTGATAGGGCAGCTCGGTAATAACGATGGTTTCCTTGTCGTTTCGGGCGTTCTTCTCAATGAGAGCCCGCGCGCGCAAACGGATGATGCCGCGACCCGTTTTATAGGCAGACAGAATTCCCTCACGTCCGTTAATGAAGCCGGCGGTCGGGAAATCCGGACCGGGAATATACTTCATCAGTTCTTCCACGATCATTTTGGGGTTTTGAATAAGAGCGATGGTCCCGTTGATAATTTCCATCAGATTATGAGGCGGAATATTCGTTGCCATACCAACGGCAATTCCTGAGGAACCGTTGAGTAATAAAAGTGGAAGGCGCGTAGCCAGAACGGAAGGCTCCTGAAGAGATTCATCATAGTTGGGAACAAAATCAATCGTATTCTTCTCAAGATCAGCAAGAACCTCGTCGGAAATCCGCGCAAGACGGCTTTCCGTGTAGCGCATGGCGGCGGGCGGGTCACCGTCAATAGACCCAAAGTTTCCCTGGCCATCTACCAGTGTATAACGAAGCGAAAACTCCTGAGCCATGCGAACAAGCGTGTCGTAAATGGCCGCGTCGCCGTGAGGGTGATATTTACCCATAATATCGCCGACGATGCGGGCACTTTTTTTGTAGGCCTTGTTATGTCGGTAGCCCATTTCATACATGGAATACAAAATGCGGCGGTGCACCGGTTTTAGACCATCCCGCACGTCGGGAAGCGCACGTCCGATGATGACGCTCATGGCGTAATCCATATAGGCTTGCTTCATTTGATCTTCGATATTCACAAGGATTTGCTTGTGGTGGAGATCGCGTTCCATGGTGTATTGCTTCCTCTCTTTGCTTTAGATATCCAGATTGGCGACATGCAAGGCATTTTCATAGATAAAATCGCGTCGAGGTTCGACGGCATCGCCCATCAATGTCGTAAATATTTCGTCTGCCAAAACTGCGTCCTCCACGCTGACCTGTAAGAGAGTACGCTTTTCCGGGTTCATGGTGGTTTCCCAGAGCTGTTCCGGATTCATTTCACCCAGACCCTTGTAACGCTGGAGAGTCATTCCCTTTTTACCTACACTGATAATATGTTCCACAAGAGAACGGGCCGTCGGTAATATCACGGGATCGTTTGATGGCTCCGACTGATCCCGGTAAGGCGGATCTCCAATAACGGATACCTGACCCAGCAGCGTACGAATTTCAGAGAACTGAGGAGTTCGAAATAATTCCCTACCGATGCAGGTGGTCTGCTTTTTTCCCTGTTCATGGATTTCAAAAACCATTTTGTATCCGCCGTGGTCGGAATCCTCTTCGATCCGGTAATCGGAAACGTTGCCGGAATCCAGAGTGACAACTGTTCTTGCCGCAATTTTAAGAAGCTCACTTTCGTTTTGAAAGGTATCTTCCGTCAGAGATAAATCCCCTGCCACAATGCGCACGATATTCCGGTCACGTCTTTCTTTCTCAAAACGATTTAAAAGATCGCTGATGCGCATCAGCTTTTTCACCAATGCCAGAAGTTTATTACCGTTTACAGGAAAAGGACTGCCGTCGGCCATCAATAGATGAACCTTTTCAACACCGTTTTCCAAAATATAGTTTCTCATCTGATCTTCGTTTTGAATGTATAACTCCTTTTTCCTGTCCACCACTTTGTATAAAGGTGGCTGAGCAATGAACAGGTATCCCCTTTCGATTAGTTCACGCATCTGGCGGAAAAAGAAAGTTAAAAGTAGCGTGCGGATATGTGAACCATCAACATCGGCATCCGTCATAATAATCACCTTATGATAGCGAAGCTTGCTGACGTCGTAGTCTCCCGAGCCGATCCCTGTTCCCAGAGCGGTAACAATGACTTTAATTTCCTCATTTTGAAGCATTTTATCAAATCGGGCTTTTTCCACATTGAGAACTTTTCCTCGCAAGGGAAGAATGGCCTGATTTTTCCTGTCTCTGCCCTGCTTGGCCGATCCTCCAGCGGAATCTCCCTCTACCAGAAAGATTTCGCTCGCTATTGGATCTTTTTCCTGGCAATCTGCGAGTTTTCCAGGAAGAGAGCCGACTTCCAAAGCGCTTTTTCTGCGAGTAAGTTCCCGGGCACGACGAGCCGCTTCGCGGGCGCGGGCGGCCTCCATGCATTTATTTAAAATTTGTTTGGCCACAGAAGGATTTTCTTCCAGGTAAGCGCCTATTTTTTCATAAACAATGCCTTCCACAAGTCCGCGCACATCTGAATTGCCCAGTTTGGTTTTGGTCTGGCCTTCAAACTGTGGATTACGCACCTTGACACTGATGACACAGGCCAGACCCTCCCGCAAATCCTCACCACGAAGGGATTCTTTTCCGTCTTTGATAATTTTATTGTTGGTGGCGTAATTATTGAAAACGCGGGTCAGCGCAGAGCGGAAGCCCACCATGTGCATTCCGCCTTCTACAGTATTAATGCTGTTGGCAAAGGAAAAAATATTTTCAAGGTAGGTCTCGTTATACTGCATCGCCACTTCTACTGAACAATCTTCCCTCGCTCCAGTGACATAAATCGGATCCTTGTGCAGTACTTTTTTATTACGGTTAATGTATTCGACAAAGGAAACAATGCCCCCCTTATAGAAAAAATCAGCCGATTTGTTCTCTGCGCGCTCGTCCAACAATGAAATTTTCACACCGGAATTGAGAAAGGCCAGTTCTCTCAAACGGTTGGCGATGACATCATAACTAAATTCCGTTTCTTCAAAAATTTCATCGTCCGGAAGAAAAGAAACCGTCGTGCCGCGTCCTTTGGTTTTTCCAACGATTTGAAGAGGAGCATCGGGAATTCCTCTTTTGTAGGTTTGACGATAAACATTTCCATCCCGGCGCACTTCAAGCTCGCAGGTTCGGGAAAGAGCGTTAACAACAGAAACACCAACTCCATGAAGTCCGCCAGAAACTTTATAGGTATCGTTATTGAACTTTCCGCCGGCATGCAGCTTTGTGAGAGCAACTTCCGCTGCCGAAACCCCCTCCGTCTTATGAATATCCACCGGAATGCCGCGCCCGTTATCCTCTACCAAAATACTGTTGTCCACGCGAATTTTGACAAGAATCATATCGCAAAAACCGGCTGCTGCTTCATCAATACTGTTGTCAACAACTTCATACACCAGATGATGCAGTCCCTCCTTGCTGGTGGAACCGATATACATGGCCGGCCTTTTACGGACAGCTTCAAGACCTTCGAGAACTCTGATACTATCTGCATTATATGTTTCCGTCATAATCGACTATTCACTCCTTCAATGATTGAAATTGCTTGCTTTTTTTTCATCAGATTTTCAGCGGCATGACAATGCACAGATAAGAGTCGTCTTCCGATGGCTTAATGACCGTCGGCTTCAGGCCGGAACCAACTTCCATGATCGCATTTTCCCTGGAAATTACAGAAACCGCATCAATCACGTAATTCACATTGAAACCGACGTCCATATCCTCTCCGGTGTATTCAATGTCAATTTCCTCCGTGGCCTCTCCCACGTCCAAATTTGTTGAATTCAATGTTATTTTACCGGAGGTAAAGGAAATGATCACACCACTGTAGCGCTCGGAAGAAACGACATTCATTCTTCTTAGAGCATGTAAAAACGATTCTTTATCCAAGGTTACACTAACACCTTTTTCCGCCGGAATGACCCTTTTATAGTCCGGATAATCCGCATCAACCAGGTTGACCTTTAAAAGTGTATGGTCGCTTTTCACAATAAACATATTTTTATGCAAACCGACGCTGATGTGATCATGCACGTCCGTAATTTTTTTGATTTCCATCAAACCTTTCCGGGGAATGATAATGCCACGAGCCAGTTCAGGACCAGGTTCAGCCGTAATCGCCTTGGCCACTGCCAGCCGGTGTCCATCCGTCGAAACCATACGCCAAATATGATTAGTCCCGTCGGATACAGTTTCAAGAAAAACGCCGTTGAGGTTTTTTCGGCTTTCGTCGGAAGCCATCGCAAAAGATGTTTTATTGATTAAATCCTTTAAAACAGAGCCGGGAAGATTGCAAAAGTCAACTTCCTGAATGTCGGCAATACTGGGAAAATCGTCCGCGGGTAGGCCGGGAATTTTATAGACAGCTCTCTGACAGGTTACTTTAACAATATTATTTGCGCTTTTTGTAAAATGCACAATATCTCCCTGAATTTCACGAATCATTTCAAAGAGCTTTTTTGCGGAAAGCGTGATTTCTCCCTTTTCGGCTACATCAGCATCATAATCGGAAATCAGGCTGATTTCTCTGTCAGTGGCGATAATCGTCAGTCGATTATGATCCGTTTTTAAAAGAACATTATTCAGGATTGGAGTAGTTGTTTTCTTCTCAACAATGCCTAATGTTTTTTGAATTCCGTCCAAGAAAGTATTTCTTTGTATTTTAAATTCCATGCATTCCTCCTAGTGCAATTTATTTCTAATTCAAATTTCTTTATATATAAAAAAATAGTAATAGTAATAAGCTCTGTGTATATGTGGATTAATCATAATTCAATAATAAATTTAAAATATTATCATTGTCCTGCCTGTTGATAAGAGGTGTATATTCTTGTTATGAATTGTGAATAACATCGTCTTCCATATCCTGAATCAGTTTTTTCAGGTTTGTGTCGGTTTTTAATGATTCTGAAATTTTATTGTTTGCATAAATGACGGTCGAATGATCTCGGCCACCAAATTTTTGACCGATGTCTGGATAAGATAAATTGGTTAACTTTCTGGCCAGGTACATGGAAACTTGTCTGGCGAAAACCATATTTTTATTTTTATTATGGGATTTGACATCGGAAATTTTTATACTCATGCGGGAGGCGACAATTTTTATAATTTCTTCTACACTGACATCTTCGCGATTGTTATGTTTTACCAATTTTTTCAACACTTCGCGAACCAAATCAAGATCAATTTCCCTGTGTGTGAGAGAAGAGTATGCGGAAATACGAATTAAAAAACCTTCAAGCTCACGAATGTTGGATTCCACATGAGAAGCGATATATTGCATAACGGCCGGAGATAAATCAATTTTACTTTCCTGTGTTTTCTTTTTGATAATTGCAATTTTTGTTTCCATTTCCGGGGGTTGAATGTCGGCAATCAGGCCCCATTCGAAACGGGAACGCAATCTGCCTTCAAGATTGGGAATATCTTTAGGAAATTTGTCAGAGGTGACAACGATTTGTTTTCCCGAATCGTGCAAAGTATTGAATGTGTGAAAAAATTCCTCCTGTGTCCGGTCCTTGCCGGCGATAAATTGGATGTCGTCAATCAGCAATGATCCAATATTACGATATTTTTCCCGAAATTTGGTCATGCGGTCATAACGGATGGCGTTAATCATCTCGTTCATAAAGGCTTCTGCAGATACGTACATTACGTTAAATTCCGGAGAAGTAGTTGTGGTCAAAAGGCCGATGGCATTGAGAAGGTGTGTCTTTCCCAAGCCGGAACCCCCATAAATAAAAAGGGGATTGTAATTTTTTGCCGGCTGTTTGGCCACGGCGATAGAAGCAGCATGAGCAAATTGGTTGGAAGGACCTACAACAAAACGTTCAAAAGTATAGTTACTGTTTAAGCAAGATACATTTTTTGAATTTGAAACCGTCTTGGGGGAAGATGACGGATGATCATGAACAAAAGGCAAAACAGGAGCTTCCGTTTTTTTTTCTTTGTCCTTGTTTAAAACAAAATGAATATCCACACTCATGCCGATAACGCCGTGAAGCGTGTTTTTAATGAGGGATAAATAATTGTCCATGAGCCAGTCTTTAAAAAACTTGTTGGGCACAGACAAATGAACGCATTTATCTTCCATCGCCGCGATTTTTATAGGTTTTATCCAGGTGTCATAATTATGTTTAGAAATTTTATCCTGAATAATTTTCGTGGCTTTATCCCAGAACGATTCCATGATGAACCTTTTATCCACAGGATGTCCACAAAAGTGGACATCTGAAAAAAGCAATTGTTATTGTAAGCCGTCCAAAAGGTAGCGTGTCAGACGGTTTAACTCGTCAAGTGACTTATAGGAAATTTCAATAGCCCCTTTTTTTTCCGAACCCCGAATTTGAACTTTCGAAAGAAATTTTTCCGTTAGAGATCTTTCCAATTCCGCCATGTACTTATCTTTGGCGACAGCCTTTTTCTCCGTTGGTTGTTTCTTTAATCGAGCGATGAGCTTTTCAGTGTCCCGAACATTCAATTCGCGTTTCAATATGGAATCGAGCGCCGAAGATTGAATATCCAAAGAGGAAAGAGAAAGAAGGCAACGCGCGTGTCCCTGAGAAATCTTTTTTTCAATCAAAGCGGTTTTTGCCTTTTCCGGAAGCTTTAAAAGCCTGACGGTATTGGCAATCGTGGAACGATCTTTACCGACCTGAAGAGATATATCTTCCTGGGACAATTTGAATATTTCCATCAGAGTTATATAAGCTTGCGCCTCTTCCAGAGGATTAAGCTCTTCCCGCTGGATGTTTTCAATCAGAGACAACTCTGCGGCTTCCCGATCGGTGGCCTGGCGCACAACAATGGGAACATCTTTTAAACCGGCTGCCTGAGCAGCGCGCCAGCGTCTTTCTCCGGCAATTATTTCATAGCCTTCGTCCGCCTTTCGAACAATTAATGGTTGAATAATACCGCTTTGCCTGACCGAGGCTACAAGATTTTTTTGTTCTTCGTCGTTAAAGGTTTTTCTCGGCTGATAGCGATTTGGTTTAAGTTCTTCAATGCCGCAACTGAAAACGGTTGCCTTTTTTCCGGCGCCATCTTCAAGCAAATCTGGAAATATCGCGCCCAGTCCTTTACCCAGCGCGTCTTTTTTTTGCGCCATTTATTTTATCCCCCGTAGAATTTCCTGCGCCAGATCCATATAAGCAATCGCGCCGCGAGATTTGATGTCGTATAAAATGATGGGCTGACCGTGGCTGGGACATTCAGAAAGGCGTACATTACGCGGAATAACCGTTTGATAAACCCGGTTGCCCAAATGCTTGCGAACATCTTCCGTTACTCGGTGAGCCAGAGAATTGCGCTGATCGAACATCGTCAAAAGAATACCCCCAAGCTGAAGCGAAGGATTCAAATCCGCTTTGACAAGTTTGACCGTATTGAGCAGGTATCCAAGACCCTCCATTGCATAATATTCGCACTGTAGGGGAACAATCAGAGAATCTGCGGCGACCAGCGCGTTCACCGTCATAAAACCGAGAGATGGAGGGCAATCAATGATAATAAAGTCATAGGTTCTGTTCAAACCTTTCAATAAAGAACGGAGACGAACTTCGCGATTTTCAAGATTGACAAATTCTACCTCCATGCCGATCAGATCCTGGCTGGAGGGAATAACCTCAAGATTGGGAAGAGCCGTTGGTAAAATGACCGATTCTAGGCTTATCTGACCAATCATGGCATGATAAAAATTTGCCTTTTCATATCGATCCTTTTCAAGTCCGAGACCGCTGGAAGAATTGCCCTGAGAGTCGGCGTCAATGAGAAGAATTTTATGATCCGCGGCCGCCAGGGAAGCGGATAAGTTTATGGCCGTCGTCGTTTTGCCGACGCCACCTTTCTGGTTTGCAATACATATGATTTTATTCATTAATTTTACTTCAGTATTCCGAGCAATCCTTTGGCCCAAAGCCGTACAGGAGGTAACATAAAAAAGGCTTTTTTAGAAGGTTTTTTTATTTTATTTTACCTTGCAGGCCACAAGAATTTTGCGTGGCGGACCAGAGATTGGAAGTTTGATATCATATTGAAATATATTAAAAAATTTTAAATGATCGTTTTGCGGGAAAGAAAGAGAGATTTCAGCAGAAACCGAGGGTCCCTTTAAGGTGACCAAACGACCACCCGGCGAAAGAAAATGGATGCCCAAAGGAAGTAAATCATGTAATTTCAGGGAAGCGCGGGAAACCATAATGTCAAATTTTTCGTGCCAAACATGGGTTCGAACGATGTTTTCTGCACGGTCATGAAAAGTAAAAACGTCCTGCAAACATAAGAGACGAATAATATTCTTTAAAAAGGAATTTTTTTTACGGTTGGATTCCAGAAGATAAAGTTGTATGGAAGGAAAGGCAATTTTAAGAGGAATGCCGGGAAATCCAGCACCGGAACCGATATCAAGAACTTTTAAACCGAAAAAATCAGAGTCGGACAAACGATTTTCAAAAGAGTCGTTCCGTGCGGGAAAGATAGGTTCAGAATGACCGCAGACAATCGATGCAGTGCGAGAAGTAAGATAATTTGAGGCAGTAAGAGAATCCAGAAAATGGCGGGAGATAATTTCTCCTGTGGTTTTTTCAGAAATCAAATTAAATTTCGTGTTCCAATGCAAAAGCTCTTTTTGATACAGATCAAATAACGTAAGCTGCCTATGGTCAAGATCAACCCCAAGACACCTTGCACCTTGAAATAGTAATCGGATGTTTTCATTCATGGTGGAAGAAGAAATAACAAAATATTGCGGGCGCTGCAAATGAAATCTTCAATAAAAATGAAATATTATAAGATCATACCGACTGAAAAAAAGCCGGAAAAACAAGGGAACTGGGATGGAGCGGTCTGGAGGCAAGCAAAAACATTGGCCGTGGATTGCTTTCGGCCGGAAGGAAGTGATCATCGGCCGGAAACATTTTGCCGGCTTCTTTACGACGAGAGGGCGATTTATGGAATCTTTCGTGTTTATGATCAATATGTGCGTTGTATCCGGAGGAATTTTCAAGATGATGTCTGGAAGGACAGCTGTGTGGAATTTTTTGTCCAGCCGGAAAGATGCGCAGGATATTTCAATTTTGAGTTTAATTGCGGCGGCGCCATGCTTGCATCCTATGTCACGGACTCAACCCGAATTGATGGCCGGTTAAAACGATATATTCCTCTAGACAGAGAAGATGAAATTCATGTGGAAAGATACGCAAGCCTTCCGGAAAAAGTGGAGCCGGAAATTACGAAACAGCTGATCTGGATGCTGGAATTTGCAGTTCCTTTTAAACTTCTGAAAAAGTATGCCGGAGAAATCGGAAAAATTAAAGGAAAAACCTGGCGTGCCAATTTTTACAAATGCGGCAATGAAACATCTCATCCACACTGGGCTTCCTGGGCTCCCCTGAAAGCACGAAATTTTCACAATCCTGAAAATTTTGGACAAATCACCTTCTTCGAATAAGATCAATCACAAGGACATTTAAGTTTTTTACAGAAGATGACGATACCATACCTGCAAAGGATAGGTATGGTTATGGACGTAACAGCAATCGCCGCCGCTTTAATCGCTATGTCTCAATATCAGACACAGGACAAAGTCGGACTCAACCTTGTCCAGATGGACGCTAATGCCGAGCAGGCTGTGGCCAATATGTTGATAGAAAATGCCCGCCAGATACAGGCGTTAACCCATGAGGCAAGCGGCGGACAGCTGGACGTTTATGCCTGAACCTTGCAAGGATTTACTTCATCACATGGTCCGAAGATCAACTTCCTTGTTTTCATCCCTTTCAAGGCTTTTGTCCATCAAGGAGCGGATTCCTGCATAAAAATCATGCCGTTTTGGATGGTTAAGCGCAATGATTTCACCGGGGCACACAGAACTCCTATCCCTGTTCATAATCCTGTCTGTTATATCGCGGGCCAGAAGCGTGATACCGTTATCTTCAAGAAAGATTTTTGCAGGTAACGAGACAAGATTGGTTTGAATTTCGGTAAAGATCCCGGAATAAACCGCCAGTCTAGCCGCAGCCAACCCAATGACTTTATCGTGCAAGACCAGGTTATGATCCTTTCCGCAATAGCCGCAAAGAAAATTCCACAAAGGACGCAAGCCCTTGTCGGAAGAAGAAAAAATCATTTGATCCTGAAAGAAAACGGCCAAAGAATAGGAAGAAAAATCCGGCATAAGAAATCCTTTTTTATAAACGCTTTAATGCTTCATACAATAAATTTGATTCTTTGCACAGAAGTTTAAGGTGCTGACCTTTATGTGCTATTTCCAGAATTATCTTGACAGATAAGACAGCTTTCCTTATCGTCAGCACACAAAAACGCTTTGGCAAACAGAGAGAAGATTTCATATCGGAAGGACACAAAAATGAAGATCAATAAAGAACTGTTGAAGGAATTTTACGACGGGCTTGATGTGCGCTCGAAGGAAGCACTGGAAGACGCAGTATCGCGTGTGGTCGAGGCAAAAAAAAATGGTGGAAAAGTTGCGGTGGTAACCGGGAGCGGTCCCAACCTCCATGAAGGTGTGACCACGCTGATTGCCGAATTGATGGACAAGGGCATTGTTGATGGCGTCACAACCAGTTCAGCGGTGATCAACCACGAAATGGGCGGAGCGTTGGATCAGGTAAAAATGTGCAACGCTTCTCAGTTCGGACTCGAGACGACCAGGATGCCCCGGGGTAATGTTTTTGAATTCACGGTTCTTTCGGAGGAAGAACTGGAAGAACTGCGCAGGGAAATGCTTCTGGACGAGGATCTGCTGAAAAAAAGTAAAACCGCTGCCGGACATCTCGTCATTAAGGCGGCTGCGAATATGTCCTATCCGATGGGATTGCGTACAGAGCTACTGGCTGAAGAGATTCTGGGTATCTGCCGACAAACCGGTCTTCCTTTTGAAATTGTGGCCGGATGGGGATGTGATTCTCGGACGATGCTTGGAAAAGGGGCGGAAAAAGGGCTTCCTGTGATTGTTACGATTCCGCAGTTGGTGGGGGGCGGGCATGTGGGCCTTGCCGTCGGAGACAGTATTCCGATTGCTGAACGCTCCCGCAGAATAGCCGATATGATGGGAAGCGCGGACGTGATTATTGAATCTGCAGTTGCCCTGACACAGGAAATCCATGACGGACCCTTTGAAACATACACAGGTCACGGAATCTGGTCATGGTGGCAGGGCATGCCGGTTTATAGCCTGGAAGGAAAATCCCTGATCCGTTTTGATTTGGACGAAAACCTTCGCCGAGCTCAGGATCTACAGAAAGAGAGCGCCATGATCCAGGAAGCCATTGACAAGGGTCTTCCAAAAACAAAAATATCAAAAATTCCCTTTCGCATGGAAATGTCGGCATTTGCAAGACACGAAGGCAGCATTCCTGTCATTGGGGATATCGGCATGATCTGGCCCGTGTTTTCGCAAAAAATTGCCGAAGCTCTTCATATCGAGCTTGCATTTATGAGCTATAAGCAGGAAACACAGGAAGGCAAGGAGATGCGGCAGGAGATTGTGAAAAATATCAAATGGCTGGACAGGCAAAAAATGCTGGCCCGCTTCAGAGAATGGAAAAATCAAAAATGAAAAAGACAAAAATTCTAGGGGTGGTGCCATCGCGATATGCGTCCACAAGATTACCCGGAAAACCCCTTCTGGAAATCTGCGGAAAAACCATGCTGGAGCATGTTTACGAGCGAGCCTTGGCGGCGGATGTCTTTTTTCGAGTGATGATTGCCACGGATGATGAAAGAATCTATGATGCGGCGAAAAAGTTTGGTGCAGACGTTGTTATGACATCCGCTGATCACCCGGACGGTTCCAGCAGGGTTGCGGAAGTTGCCAGAAAAGTGGAAACCGACTATGTGATCAATATTCAGGGAGACGAGCCTCTCCTGGATCCCCGCATGCTCAGAGAGCTGGCGGACGGTTTTCTGGCAGACAAGGAGGCAGATTCAGCAACGGTTTGTATTCCTATTCGGCATGAAGAGGATCTGGCGAATCCAAACATTGTAAAAGTGGTCAGAGGCCAAAACGGAAGGGCGCTCTATTTCAGCCGTTCTCTGATCCCTTATCCGCGAAAATCAACCGGATGTCCGGTATATGAACATATGGGCATATACGCCTTTACAAAGCATTTTCTTCTGAAGTTTGTTGAATTACCACCCACGCCGTTGATGGAAACGGAATCGCTAGAGCAGCTGCGCATTCTGGAGCATGGATATTCAATGGCGGTGATCCCTACCCAATACCCATCGCTGGGGCCAAATATCAACACTCCCGAAGATGTCGAAAAAGCCAAGAAACTGTTAGAAGGTGATCTTTGCGGCAGCCTTTGACAATCGCAGATGATTATGTCTAAACGGTTTTCGGGAAGAGTCTGGTAAATACGAGAATGCTTCAGATAACAAAAATCGGATTGGAAAAAAGCCAAGGGCGGAAACGCCCAAAGGATTTTAAGTAAGCCTCCACACGATAGATGCCAGGTTCTTGCAGGCGGGCGGACAATCGAGACGATAATTGACATATCCATTCACGGCCGTTCAGAACTACTTTTACCAACGCTATTTCAGGTAATGAGACGGACAATTGCATATTGTCTGAAAAGGCCGGAGTATCACCCATGTAAAAATCAT
>ENA-UPTA01001134-UPTA01001134.1-activated-sludge-metagenome-genome-assembly--contig:-NODE-1134-length-30012-cov-8.925059_pt1 | contig 30012 bp, 24 predicted proteins | sample MGYA00238184_ERZ773361 | MGnify/ENA primary metagenome ERZ773361 (study PRJEB29100, sample SAMN05720205) | activated sludge metagenome | isolation source: anaerobic digester from wastewater... | reverse complement strand
AAATGGCGGGGCCGACGGGGCTCGAACCCGCGACCTCAGGCGTGACAGGCCTGCGTTCTAACCAACTGAACTACGACCCCGTTTCGAAAGACCGGCCCTTACGGGCGGACGCGCATTATACGCAGGAGCCTCTCCGACGCAAGCGGGCGGAGCGTTCGGTCACCGCCGCGCCCCGTCAGAACGGGTAGCCGATGCTGAAGCTGAGCGCCCCCGTGTCCTCGTCCTTCTTTCGATCGAGGCGGAAGCCGTATTCGAGCCGGAAGGGACCGACCGGCGTCAGGTAGTGGATCCCGAGGCCGGCGCCCCAGCGCCCCTCCGGGAGCCTCACGTAGGCCGGGCCGGCCCAGACGTTTCCCCAGTCGGCGAAGAGGACGACCCCGAGCCCTCCCGTGAGCGGCACCCGCCACTCCAGGTTCGCCAGGAGGAAGGCGTTCCCTCCGATGCCCCGCCCGTCCTTCAGAGTCTGGCCCGGCACTCCGAGGTCGTCGAGAGGGAACGAGCGGTGCGTCGTCCGGCCGCCGGCGAAGACCCTCTCGACGATCGGCGTGTCGAGGTTCGGGAGACACCCCGGGTTCGCCTCCGGGTTACACGTGACGAGAGACTCCGTCAGGCCCGCCCGAACGCCCGCGGCGAGCGTCCCGCCGCGGAACGGCCGGTAGAGAGAGAGCTGCGTCGAGCCCTTCAGGAAATGCGCGTCCGCCGAGGCGGCCGGGAAGGCCCACTTCCCCTCCGCCGCGGCGAAGAAACCCTTCGTCGGGACGATCGGGTCGTCCCGACGGTCGACGACGGCGCTCGCTCCGATGGAGTTGATGAAGATCCGCTGGTCCTGCCGTTCGATCTCCGAAAGGATTGAGTCGTCCGGCGCGTCGGGCTCCACGATCTCGTACTGGTACCGCAGCGCCCCCTTGACCGTCCCGGCGAAGACGCGGCTCGCCTCGAAGAAGGCCCCCCCGCGCCGGACGCTGTAGGACTGCCGGATCTCCTCGGCGACGTAGCCGGTGATCGTGCCCGCCAGTCCGGAGTCGAAGACCGACCGGTCGGCGAGGCGGACGAGGACCCGCGTGTCCCTCCGCGAGGAGCGCGCCTCGACCACGCCGGCGATCGCCCGTCCGAAGAGGTTCGCGTGCGTCAGGGCGAGTGAGAGGCGCGGGTTGAAGGCCTTCTCGGCCCGCTCGTCGTACTCGACGCCGAGGCCGTAGAGGAGGCTCCAGGGCTTCGCCTCCTCCACCTGGACGAGGATCGAGCGGGCGGGGCCGCCCGGCTCCGGGGAGAGGCCGGAGACGTCGACGCGGGAGAAGACGCCGAGCCGGTCGAGGTTCTGCTGGGTGCGGATGAGCCTCGCCATCGAGAACGGCGTCCCTTCCTCGTACGCGAGCTCGCGCTCGAGGACGGAGAGGCGCGTCGCCCGCGCTCCCCGGAGGATCGTCTTCCCGAAGACCGCCCGCGGTCCCTCGGAGACCTCGTAGACGACGTCGACGACGATCGGCGCTCCGGGCTCCGCGGGTCGCCGCGAGGCACGCGCCTCGACGCGTCCGTCCGGGAAGCCGCCATCCCCCAGCGCCGACCGGAGGGACGCGAGGTCCGCGTCGACGTCCTCCTGGAGATACGGACCGCCGTGCCGCACGCGCAGGCGCCGTGAGACCGTGGCGGTGTCGATCGTGGCGAGCCCTTCGATCGAGACGCGGCCGAGCCAGGCGGCCGGTCCCTCGTCCACGTGGAAGCGGACGTCGAGCTCGTACGGGAGCGCCCCGCCGAGGACCTCGGCGGTCACCTTCGCGTCCGGGAAGCCGCGGGCACGGTAGACCGCGAGGAGCGAGGCGCGATCGGCCGCGAGATCCGAGTCGACGAGACGCCCCGTCTCGAAGATCCCCCGCGGCCGGGTCCGAAGCACGGCCAGGAGCGACCTCTCGGGGACCGCGCACGTCCCCTCGACGACGGTCCGCCCCACGACCCAGCGTTCGCCTCGCTCGGCGTGAAGGCGAACCTCCTCGCGGTCCGAGGAGACCTCGACGTCGACGTCGACCTCGGCGCGCGCGTAGCCCTTCCGCTGGAGCCCCTCCCGGAGCGCCGTGCGGAGCCGCTCGAGGGCGTCGGCGTCGGGCGGGTCCCCTTTCGCCCAGGGAGACGACGGATGCCGTCGGACCTCCGCCTCGGCGATCCCCGTCACGTCGAGGACGACGTCGGGGCCCGCGAAGACGGCGTAACGGGCCGTCGCGAGGCCCGAGCCCTTCTCGTAAGACACGCCCTCGTAGCGCACTTCCGCTCGGGAGCGGCCCAGGCTGTGGTAGAGCGCCGCGTAGCGCTCCGCGTCCTCCCTCGCGACCGCCTCCCGGAACGTCCGCTCCTTCCGGAGCTTCCCCTTCCGCCGGAGCTCGTCGGCCGTGAGCGGTCCCAGGTCCCCTGCGAACTCCGCCGGCGCCGGCGCGGCCGGCCGGCCCGCCACGACCTCGAACCGGACGTTCACCGAGGTGTCGTCGGGCCCGGGCGAGACCCACGGCGTCACCTCGGCCTCGAAATAGCCGCGCTCCTCGAGGACGCGAAGCGCCGCCCGCGTCGCCGTCCGGCCGCGCTCCTCGGTCCAGCGGTCGCGCGGGCGGGTCTTCAGGGCGTCGAGGACCCGGCCCTTCACCGGGATCCGCTCCCCCGCCACCTCGACCTCGGCGACGCGAGCCGCGGCGGCGAAGACGATCGTGACGACGGCACCGTCCGGCGACGGCGCCGCCTCCACGGCGAGGTCGGCGAAGCGTCCGGTGGCGAAGAGGTTCCGGAGCGACGAGTGGACGGCGCTCTTCGTCAGCACCTGCCCGGGGCCGAGGTCAGTGAGGCGCGCGAACGACGCCTCCTCGACCGGCGCGTCGCCCCGGAAGGCGAGCGACTCGATGCGCCGGCCCCAGAGCTCCTCCCCGCCCGCCGGGAGCGCGGCGAGGACGAGGAGCGCGGCGAGGAGGAAGCGCGTCTTCAACGGAGCCTCTGACGGATCTTCACCTCCGCCGAGTAGACGCCGTTCTCGTCCCGGAGGAGCTGGAGGAAGGCCGCCGGGGAGAGCTGGTACTCGACGAGGAGGACCTGCTCCTGGTCCGTCGAGGCCTTGTAGGAGTAGGTGACCGTCAGGTCGTTCGAGAGACGCTTGGCAACGGTGAGCCGGGGCGCGTCGAACGTGGACCCGATGAAGACGGGGTCGATCTGGAGGCGGTCGAGGCGGAGGAACTCCTTCGTCCGGCTCGCGGCGGCGTCGGTGGCGAGCCCCGTGATCAGCTCGCGTGCGGCCGCCACGATGTCCTGGTCGGTCGACACGGGCGAGACGGAGCCGACGCTCCCGGCCGTCGTGCTCGGGATCTCTCCCGTCGCGAGGATCGAGACGATCTGCGCCTCGGGGAGCTGCGGGTACGACGTGAATCGCGGGACGATCCGGGAGGCCGTGCCGGTGACGCCGAGCGTGATCGCGTACTCCTTGACCTGCGTTCGCGCCTCCAGCTCGAAGTAGGGGTCGTTCGCCGCGGGGTTCGCGAAGACCAGCTTGGCGCGCGTGACGTCGTAGCGCAGGCCGCGAAGCTCCAGGCGCCCCCCTTCGGTCGCCTCGATCGTCCCGAGCAGGAGCGGGTGGCCGAACGTGCCGCGGACCGTCAGGTCGCCGGAGCCGCGAAGTCGGGCCACGTTGTTGCGGACCTCGAGGGCCCCCGGCGGGATCGCGACGCGGACCTCGAGGTCGACGTCGTCGAAGCGGGTCGGCTCGGGAGGAGCCTCCGCGGCGCCGCGCCGGCCACCGAGGAGCGACTGGAGAGAGAGGTCGAGGTCCTCGGCGTAGAGGCCCCGGGTCATCGTGAGCTCGCCGCGGGCCGAGCGGAGCTCGTCGTCGCCGAGGAGGACGAGGTCGCCCGAGACGGTCGAGCGAAGGCCGGGGAACGGCTCGCCGCGGAGCCCGTCGAGGTGGACGTTCAGGCGCATCCCGGTCATGGCGAAGCCGTCGAGGGTCGCCGCTCCGGCGACCGCGACGTCGCCGTTCCAGCGAAGGGTCAGGTCGTCTGTCGTGACGCGGCCCGGCGTCAGCAGGATCGTCCCCGAGATCGCCTCCACGGGCTCCTCTCCGGGCGACGTGACGAGCTCGAGGTCCTCCAGGACGACCCTCCCCTCGAAGACCGGCCGCGCCGTCGTCCCCGAGGCCGTGGCCGACACCGCCATCCGGCCTTCGAGGCTCGCGACGCCGAGGAAGGGCGCGAGGAAGGCCGCCTCCATCGTCCCGGCGGCCCGCACGTCGATCGCGCCCGCGCCGCCGGTCTCGAGGCTCCCGTCGATCGTGACCTCTCCTTCCGGAAGCGCCGGCCCGTCTCCCGCCGTCCGCCGCGCGCCGATCCGCGCGCCGGCCCACGAGAGCTTTCCTGCGGACCATTCGAACGTGGCCGGCGCCGGGAGAGAGAAGCGATGCGGCCCCATTCGCGCGTCGAGAGACGCGACACGGCCCTGCGCGGAGGTGAGACCGGACTCCGGGTCGGTCCGGAACCGCGCGCCGACCTCGAGCGTCCCGTCGAGCCCGGCCTCGGGCGAGAGACCCAGCAGGGCCGAGTACGCACCCAGGGAAAGGACCTCGAGGCCGAGAACGACCTCTCCCCCGCCTCCCCGGGCGGTCAGGCGCGCGGCGCCGGGCGCTCTCGCTTCCGCGTCGAGGTCGTCCCCGTCGAGCGAGAGCCGGACCGAGAGCGGCTCATCGGGCTTGCCGAGCGGCCGGCCGCCGAACGCGCCGCCCTCCACCCGTCCGGCGAGCGCGAGCCTCGGCTCCTCGAGCGTTCCAGATCCTTCCAGCGTCCCGGTCAGCCGGCCCGTGAGACCGGCCGCCCCGCCGGAGAGCGCGCCGAGACGCTCCAGCGGCAACGCCGACGCCTCGGCCCGGACCTCGTATCCGTCGTCGTCGTAGCGGTAGAGGCCGTCGAGCCGCGCGCTCCCCGCGCCGAGGGACCCGCTCACGCCGGAGAGACGAAGGGCCTCGGCCTCGAAGCCGAGCGTCCCCGAGACGCGGTCGAAAGGCTGACCCCAGAGCGTCGCCCCTTCGAAGTCGAGATCCCCGGAGCCGATCACGCGGGGCGTGACGCCGGACAGCGGCAGCCGGCCCGTGACACGCCCGGCGATGGGGAGATCGAGCGTGAGGAACGAAAGGACCCTCTCCGCCGGCCAGCGATCCGTCTCGAGCACCAGGCCGTCCAGGCGGTATTCGTCCCCGAGCGCCCCTCCCCATCCGACCTGCCCGCGGACGACCATCCGGCCCTCCCCGTCGCGCGCGTCCAGGGCCTCCAGGGAGAGGACGTTCCGGTCGACGACGAAGTCGGCCGTCGTCTGTCCGAACGGGACGCTCCTGAGGACGAAGTCCGAGGCGTCGAGGCGTCCGGAGATCCTCGGATCGGAGAAGCTCCGCGCGAGCGTCGCGACGAGGCGACCGGAGCCTCCCAGGTTCAGCTTCGGCAGGAGCGGCTCGCCCTGGATCGCCGGGTAGAAGTTCTCGGCGAGGCGCTCGGCCTCGCGGAGGTCGGGCGCGTCGAGCGTCAGCTTCCATTCGGGCTCCCAAGACCCGATCCGGAGCGTCCCGTCGAGGATCGCCGTCAGCCCGCCCGCCGTGACGAACGGGATCCCGGGGAAGCGGATCGCGCCGTTCTCCACGAAGAGGGGCCCGCCGCCGGAGACGGGGAGCGCGTGACGGCCGCGAACGGCCGACGGGACGCCGTACGCGGGATGGAGCCGGATCACGCCAGACCCGTCGCTCCTCTCGACGCCCCCCGGACCGAACGTGAGCGTCATGTCGAGGTCGGTCTTCGCCATCAGCCCCGTCCCGGGTAAGCCGAGGTCCGAGAAGAACCGCTCGAACTCGATCTCCCGTCCCGAGACGGCGATCCGGACCGGGAGCGGCGGGCGCTTGACCCTCTCGAGCTGGACGAGCGCCTCGAGGCTCCCCCCCGCGTAGGCGGCGCGGGAGACGTGCGCGAGGAGGCCCTCGGGGTCGACGCGGAGAAACCCCTCGCCGGCCATCGGAAAGGGGCCGAGGCTCCCTCCCTCCCCGATCTCGAACCGCCCGCGAATCCGGTAGCCGCCGCCCCGCGGCACGCGAACGCTCGCCACCGCGGACACCGGCCCCGCCACCGGGACTCCGGCGCCGAAGTACCGGTCGAGGTCCTCGCCGCGCGCCCGGACGCGGGCCAGGACCTTCACCTCGGGGTTCTGCAGGTCGTCGATGCCGCCGAGGGCGTCGAGGACGAAACCGTCGCCCCGGAGCCGGAGGCCGCGCAGACGGACGCGTCCGGGCGTGAGGACGACGTCGGCTCCGACCTCCAGGTCGAGGACGTCTCCGTCGTCGAGCCGGAACCGGGCCTTCCTGCATCCCAGGGAGGCGCGCGTCGTCCGGGAGAAACGGCCCGAGCGCGCCGTCAGCGCGGCGTCGGTGAGGGCGACGTCGAGCTTCGACTTCCACTCGCGGAAGCGGATCGTCCCCTTCTGGAGCACCGCCTGCCTCACGCGGATGTCCCGTCCCCCGCCCTCGCCCTTCGGGAGCGCCGCGGCGATGGTGGAGAAGTTGTTCGTCCCGTCGCCGAAGACCTCGAGGACGATCCGGGGGGATATGACCCTCACCTTCGGGAGGTCGATCCGGCTCTCGGAGACCTGCGGGATCCCCCGCAAGCTGATCTCCTCGGCCGAGAAGCACGCTCCCGGAAGGCCCCGCGGATCGTTCGCGACGAAAACGTCCTTGACGAGGAAGGCCGGAGGGACCAGGGCGAGGTCGAAGCCGCCGATCCGCACCTCCCGTCCGATCCTCTCGGTGAGGAGGGTCTGGGTCCGCCGCCGCAGGAGGTCCTGGAATCGCGCGGAACGGAAGACGGCGTACAGGACGAGGAGCGAGAAGACGAAGAGAAGCGCGAAGAGCCGGAGGACCCGGACCTGCTCGAGACTTAGCTGGGGAATCTGGGGGTGGGGGATCCGCCCGCCGAGCCCCTTCTTCGCCCCCATCGCGACGGCCGCCTACCCCTTCTCGCCGCCGAACGAGAGCTTCTTGGCGAGGACGTCGAAGAACGTGCTCCCCGGGGCCCTCACGAGGAGCGCCGTCTCCCGCGCGCGGGCGATCCGCACACGCGTGGAGGACCCGATCGGGAACCCTTCCTGCCCGTCCAGCGTGAGGTAGACGTCGGACGGCTCTCCCTCGACGGCGAGGCCGAGCTCCACGTGGTCCGAGAGGACCATGGGACGGAGCGAGAGCGTGTGAGGGCAGATCGGAGTCAGGATGATCGCCGGCATCGTCGGCGCGAGGATCGGCCCGCCCGCCGAGAGGTTGTAGGCCGTGGAGCCGGTCGGGGTGGAGACGATGACGCCGTCTCCCCGGTAGCGGAGGACCTGGCGGCCCTCCACCTCGACGCGGATCGTCGCGATCCGCGAGAGCGCGGACTTGCCGATCACCGCGTCGTTGACGACCCGGATCCTCCGGCGCGGCCGCCCCGGCTCGACCACGTCGACCGCGAGCAGCCGGCGCGTCTCGACCGGGGCGTTCCCGGCGAGGGCGTCGGTCAGGAGGCCTTCCCACGCGTCCGGCGGGCAAGCGGTCAGGTACCCGAAGGTGCCGATGTCGATGCCGAGGATCGGCACGCCCGGCGCCGGGTGACGCGCGACGGAGAGGAGCGTCCCGTCGCCTCCGAGCGTGACGAGGAGGTCGACGTGTCTCCCGATCTCCGCGCGCGGCAACCCTCCCATCGCGGAGCGCGCACCCATCGACTCGGCGTCGTGAAGCACCTCGACGCCGCGCTTGCGCAGCCAGGCTTCGAGCCGGCGGGTGATGTGGATCGCCTCGCCGCTGGTCGTCCGGGTGACGAGTCCCACCCGCCGGACCGGCTTCCGGCGCGCCTTCGGTCGCGTCGACATCGGCCGATTCTAGTCGCTGCCGCTCGGCGGCGGGTCGCGCCGGAACGCCGCCAGGAGCTCCACGTTTCCGTCGGCGCCCGTGATCGGCGACGGGACGGTCCCGACGTGGACCAGGCCGAGCGCGACGGCCGCGGCGACGACCCGCTCGAGCGCGCGCGTCCGCACGTCCGGGTCGCGGACGATTCCTCCCTTCCCGACCTCGCCGCGCTCCGACTCGAACTGCGGCTTCACGAGGAGCAGAGCCTCCGCGGCCGGGTCGAGCAGCGGGACGACCGCCGGGAGGATCAGGCGGAGCGAAATGAAGGAGACGTCGGCGACGAGGAGCGAGCACGGCTCCGGGACGTCGTCGCGCGTCAGGAGCCGCGCATTGACCCCCTCGCGCAGGACGACGCGCGGGTCGAAGCGGAGCTTCGCGTGCAGCTGTCCGTGCCCGACGTCGATCGCCCAGACCCGGGCCGCCCCGCGCGTGAGAAGGACGTCGGTGAACCCGCCCGTCGAGGCTCCGACGTCGAGGCAGACCCGTCCCGAAGGGTCGATCCCGAAGGCGTCGAGCCCGGCCGCGAGCTTCACGCCGCCGCGCGAGACCCAGGGGTGCTCCGGTCCCTCGACGGTCAGCTCCGCGTCCTCGAGGAGAGGCGTGCCGGGCTTGGGCCGCTCGACGCCCTTCACCTTCACGCGCCCCGACAGGACGAGCGCCTCGGCCCTCGACCGCGACTCGGCCAGCCCTCGCGCGACGAGGAGGAGGTCGAGCCGCGTCCTCGGCGTCGCCATCAGATCTCGACGACGACCTTCAGCGTCGCGCCGCCGGCCTCGGCGAGCGCGAATGCCTCGGCCGTCCGTGCGAGCGGGAGGCGGTGCGTGACCAGCCGCTCGACCGGGAGCGCGCCGGAGGCGATGAGGTCGAGCGCGCGTCGGGTCTCGAGCGGCCCCGAGGAATAGCTGAAGCGAAGCGTCAGGTCCCTGAAGTACGGGGCGTTCGGAGCGATCGGCCACGTCTCCCCCGGCGCGACGGGCGAGAAGAAGGCGACCCGCGCCGCGGGCGCCGCTGCCTCGATCGCGGGCAGGACGGCCGCGGGCGACGTCGGGACGACGAAGACGACGTCGGCCCCGCGCGGCGAGACGGCGCGGACCGCCTCGGGAAGACCCGCCGCGGAGGGGTCGATCGCCGCGTCGAAGCCGTGGTCGAGCGCGAGGCGCCGCCGGATCGGGTCGGGATCGCTCCCGACGAGGAGCCCCGCGCCCGCGAGCCGCGCGAGCCAGCCGAGGAGAAGCCCGTTCGAGCCGAGGCCGACGACGAGCGCGGCGTCGCCGGGGCGGACGAGGGCGCGGTCGACCGCCTTCAGCGCGCACGCGACCGGCTCGACGAACGCGCCGCCCGTGAACGAGACGTGCGGGGGGAGGAGGAGAGCGTCGCGGGCGACCGAGGGCGCCTCGACGCGGACGTACTCGGCGAGGCCGCCGGGGTGGAGGCGCGACGGCTTCCACTCGGGGCACATGACCGGCTCTCCCGCCTCGCAGGAGCGGCAGGCGCCGCACGGGACGTGGTGATGGACGAAGACCCGATCGCCGCTCCGGACGTGGACGACCCCCGGCCCCGTCTCCGCGACGATCCCCGCGGTCTCGTGGCCGAGGACGGCCGGGGCCTTCGACGCGACGTACCAGGGGTGGACGTCGCTCCCGCAGACGACGACCGCCTTCATCGCCACGAGGAGCTCGCCCGGCCCGGGGCGCGGGGTCTCCATCTCGACGATCTCGACCTGCCCGGGGGCGCGGACGAGCGCGGCCTTCATCGTGCGCGGGATCACGGCCGGAACGCCACCTTCATCTCCTCGCCACGCGAAAGCCTCTCCAGGACGAACGGGTGCTTCTCCAGGGAGCTCTCCGACGTGACCAGGAGGCCGACGGGAAGCTCCCCCCGCGAGAGGAGGTCGAGAGCCGTCCTCGTGTCTTCCGGCGTGTAGTGGAACGAGCCGGCGAGCGTCACCTCGTCGTAGTGGACACGGTGCGCGAGGACCGCGAGGCGCGCTTCTCGGGCCAGGCCCGCGAAGAGGAGGACCATCCCGCCGCGCGCCGCGAGGCTCGGCGCCTCCTCGGCCACCTCGAGCGCCCCCGTCGTCTCCACGACGATCTCGGCGCCGCGTGCGCCGCTCCGGACGAGGACCTGCGGACCCAGGCTCTCCCGCGCGGAGATCGTCTCGGCTCCGAGCGAGGCGTGCGCCGCGAGGCGGGCGGCGTTCCGTCCCGCGACGACGACGCGGCCCGCCCCGCGACGCAGGAGGAGCGCCGTGAACAGCAGGGCGATCGGCCCGGACCCGAGGACGAGGACCGTCCGCCCCGACGGGTCGGGCAGTCGGCTGAGGCCACGCAGGACCGACGCGAGCGGGTCGAGGAGCGCCGCGGCGTCGGACGACAGCGCGTCGGGGACGCGGCAGAGCGTCGACGCGACGACGCGCGCGGGGATCCGCGTCTCCTCGGCCCAGGTCCCCCAGACGGCGTGGTCGAAGGCGGTCGGGCAGTGGTTCGGTCGACCCCCGCGGCAATCGTGGCACGCCCCGCAGGGGCCGCTGACGCCGGAGACGACGCGCTCGCCGACCGCGAACGGCGCCCCCTCTCCGACGCGGGCGACCCGTCCGCAGTACTCGTGCCCGAGGACCGTCGGGAACGGCACCTTCGGGTGCCCCCGCCGGATGAGCTTGAGATCCGTCCCGCAGGTCAGCGCCGACTCGACCCGGACGACGACCTCCCCCGGGCCCGGAACGGGCTCGGGAAGCTCCCGGAGGGCGACGTGTCCGGGCCGCTCGCAGACGAGCGCGCGCATCTCTCTCGCGGCGTCAGCCCGCGACCCGCGCCCGGAGCGGGACGACGCCGGCCCCGGCGGTCCCCGTCCGGAACGCCCGGAGGAGCCCCTCCTCGTCGATGCCGAGCTCAGCCCTCTGCTCGGCCTGCGTGGCGTGCGGGACGAAGCGGTCGGGGATCCCGAGCCGGTGGACGCGGGCCGCGATACCGAGAGCGTCGAGCGCCTCGGAGACCGCCGATCCGAACCCTCCGGCGACGGCGTTCTCCTCGACGGTGAAGACGGTCGTCCCGGGCTTCACGAACTGCGCGAGGAGCTCGGTGTCGAGCGGCTTGACCCACCGCGCGTTGAGGACGGAGAGCGACGCGCCCCCCTCCGCCGCGAGCCGCTCGGCCGCGCCGAGCGCCGGCAGGACCGGGTCCCCGACCGCCAGGACGACGCCGTCCTTGCCGACGCGGAGGACCTCGCCCTTGCCGACCGGCAGGAGCTTCGGCTCGGCGTCGAGCGCCACGCCGTGCCCGGCGCCGCGCGGGTAGCGGATCGCCACGGGGCGGCCGAGGTCGAGGGCCGTGGCGACGAGGTTCCGGAGCTCGCTCTCGTCCTTCGGCGCGGCGACGTGCATGTTCGGGAAGACGCGGAGGTAGGAGAGGTCGTAGGCGCCGTGGTGCGTCGGCCCATCCGCCCCGACGACCCCGCCCCGGTCGAGCGCGAAGACGACGGGGAGGTCCATGAGGCAGACGTCGTGGAAGACCTGGTCGTAGGCGCGCTGGAGGAACGTCGAGTAGATGGCGCAGACCGGCTTCATCCCCTGCGTGGCCATGCCGGCCGCGAAGAGGACGGCGTGCTGCTCGCAGATCCCGACGTCGAACGTCCGCGCCGGGAACGCCTTCGCGAAACGGTCGAGGCCGGTGCCGTCGGGCATCGCCGCGGTGATCGCGACGACCCGCTCGTCCTTCCGGGCGAGGTCGGCGAGCGTGTCTGCGAAGACCTGCGTGTAGCTCGGAGGCGCGGCCTTCTTCGCGACCTCGCCCGTCTCGACCTTGAACGGCGACGGCCCGTGCCAGAAGACCGGGTCCTTCTCGGCGAGCGCGTATCCCTTTCCCTTCGTCGTCCGGACGTGGAGGAGGATCGGCCCGTCGTACTCCTTCGCCTCGCGGAGAGTCCGCACGAGGACCGGGAGGTTGTGGCCGTCGATCGGCCCGACGTACTTGAAGCCGAGCTCCTCGAAGAGCGTGCCGGGGACGAGCGCCTTCTTCAGGCCGTCCTCCAGGTGCTCGGCCATCTCGGCGAGCCGCTCTCCCTTCGGGAGCTTCTTGAGGATCCCCCCGACCTCCTCCCGGACGCGCTTGTAGATCTGCCCGCGCGCGATCCGGAGGAGGTAGCCCGACATCGCCCCGACGTTCGGGGCGATCGACATCTCGTTGTCGTTCAGGATGACGATGAGCCGGCGCTTGAGGTAGCCCCCCTGGTTCAGCCCCTCCATCGCGACGCCGCCCGTCAGGCCGCCGTCGCCGATGACCGCGACGACGCTGTAGTCGTCCCCCTTCGCGTCCCGCGCCGCAGCCATGCCGAGCGCGGCCGATATGGAGGTCGAGGCGTGCGCCGCGCCGAAGACGTCGTACTCCGACTCGGCCCGGCTGGTGAAGCCCGAGAGCCCCCCCTTCTGCCGGATCGTGTGGAGGCGGTCGCGCCGCCCCGTCAGGACCTTGTGCGGGTAGCACTGGTGGCTCACGTCCCAGACGAGGAGGTCCCGCGGCGTGTCGAAGACGTAATGGAGCGCGACGGTCAGCTCGACGGTCCCGAGCCCGGACGCGAAGTGCCCGCCCGTCTTCGACACCGAGTCGATCAGGAACGTGCGGAGCTCGTCCGAGAGGGTCGCGAGCTGCTCGAGCGTGAGGGGCTTGAGGTCCCGGGGCCAGTTCACCCGGTCCAGGAGCGGGGTCGGACGCTGGGTCATAGAACTATCGATGATATCCGGATCACCGGTCCCGGTGGGCCGCGTAGCCGGCGAGCGCGGCGAGGAGCCCCGGCTCCCCCTCAAGCGCCCGTGCCCGCTCGAGCGTCACGGCGAGCGCACGCTCCCGCTCGGCAACGGCCCCTTCGAGGCCGTAGACGGAGACGTAGGTCAGCTTCTCCTGGGCCTCGTCCTTCCCGACGCTCTTGCCGAGGACCGCGGCGCTCGCGGTGACGTCGAGGAGGTCGTCGGCGATCTGGAAGAGGACGCCGAGCGCGTCGCCGTACTCCGCGGCGGCGCGCCGGCTCTCCGCCGGAGCGCCCGCGAGGACCGCCCCGAGCTCGCACGCGGCCGAGAGGAGCCTCCCGGTCTTCTTCTCGTGGATCTCCTTCAGGCGCCCCGCGGTCCGGAGCTCCCCGTGGGCGTGTCCCGACGCGGCGAAGTCGAGCGCCTGGCCGCCGGCCATCCCGCCGGCCCCGATCGCCCGGGCCAGGAGGAGGACCGCCTCGGCCCGTCGCGGCGCGAACGCCTCCCCGCGCGGGCGCGACGCGAGGACCTCGAAGCCGAGGGACTGGAGCGCGTCGCCCGCGAGGAGGGCCGTCGCCTCGCCGTAGACGACGTGGCAGGTCGGTTTTCCGCGCCGGAGCGCGTCGTCGTCCATGCACGGGAGGTCGTCGTGGACGAGCGAGTAGGTATGGACGAGCTCCAGCGCCGCGGCCGACTCGGCGACCTCCTCGCGGGGCGCCCGGCTCGGGCCGAGGACGTCGTGGAACGCCAGCGCGAGCGCCGGGCGGAGGCGCTTGCCCCCGGCGAGGGTCGAGTAGCGCATCGCGTCGGCGAGCGGGTCGCCCGGCGCAGGGAGGACACGCTCGAGGGCCGCCTCCGCTTCCGCCTTCGCCGACGTGAGAAACGCCTCGAGGCTCACGCCTCCTCCTCGTCGCCGTCGTCGCCCCCGCCCGGCTCCTCGTCGGCGTCGAGCGGCTCCGTGACGAGCCCGTCCGGCGTCTCCTTCAGGACGACGTCGACCCGCTTCTGGATCTCCTCGAGCTTCCCGCGACAGAAGCGGGAGAGGGCGACCCCTTCCTCGAAGAGCTCCAGCGAGGCCTCGAGGCCCCGCTCCGGCTCCTCCAGCTCCGCTACGATCTTCTCCAGGCGCTCGAGCGCCTTCTCGAACGTCAGCCCCTTCGGCAGCTTCGTCTTCGACGTCATCGGTCACCGTCCCTGGGGATGTCGGTCACCCGCGCGCGGAGGACTCCGCGCGCGAGGACGATCCGGAGGGGGTCGCCCGGGGCCACCCCCTCCGCGTCGACGAGGGGCGCCTTCGTCCCCTCGCGGTAGGTCACGGAGTAGCCCCGGGCGAGGACCCGGAGCGGGTCGAGCGCCGACAGGGCGCCGGCCAGGGCGCCGAGCCGCTCTCGAGCGCCGCCGACGCTCCGCTCGAGCCGGTCCGCCGCGGCACGTTCGGCCGCCGCGACGCGCGCGAGGCCGAGCGGGAGCGCCGCGCGCTCCGGCCAGGACGCGATGGCCGACTCGGAGCGGAGGAGCCGCTCGCCGTAGGCCGCGGGCAGCCTTCGTACGGCCGAGAGGAGCTCCCGCGCGGCCGAGGAGAGCCGACTCCGCGCGGATTCAGCCCGCGCCGGGAAGCCGGCCAGGGCCGGAGCGTGGACGAGCCGCGCCGCGTCGGCGTGCGCGGCGAGGAGCCGTCCCTTCAGAGTCCGGGAGAGCTCGCGCGTGAGTCCCCCGATCCGGGACTCGAAGTCTTCCCGCCGGGCGACGACGAGCTCGGCCGCCTGGGAGGGGGTCGCGGCCCGCAGGTCGGCCGCGAGGTCCGTCAGCGTGACGTCGATCTCGTGCCCGACCGCCGAGATCGTCGGGACGCGGCAGGCGGCCACGGCCCGGACGACCTTCTCGTCGTTGAATGCCGAGAGGTCGTCCCGCGACCCTCCGCCGCGGGCCACGATCACGACGTCGGCGGCGCCGAGGCGCGAGAAGCCCTCCACGGCCCGCGCGATCTCGACCGGCGCCGACGGCCCCTGGACCGCGACCGGCCAGACCGTGACGTGGGCGTTCGGGAAGCGCGCGGAGAGGACCTTGAGCACGTCCCTCACCGCGGCCCCCTGCCGCGACGTGACGACCCCGATCCGTCGCGGGAGGAGCGGGAGCTTCTTCTTCCGCGCCGGGTCGAAGAGCCCTTCGGCGGCGAGCCGCGCCCGGAGCTGCTCGAGGGCGAGCTGGAGCGCGCCGGCGCCGACCGGCTGGATCTCGGAGACGACGAACGAGAGCTTCCCGCTCCGCGGGTAGACGTCCGGCCGCCCGCGCGCGAGGACCTCCATCCCTTCCTCGGGGCGGAACGGCACCCGCGCGACGTCCGACGCCCACATCACCGCCGCGAGCGCGGCGCTCGCGTCCTTCAGCGTGAAGTACGCGTGGCCGGACGACCAGACCCTCCACTCCCCGATCTCCCCCTTCACCCAGGTGTCGGGGAGCGAGGCGCGGAGGACGCCGTTGAGCTTCGCGACGAAGAGCGAGACCGGGATCGCCGTCGCCTCCGGGGTTCCGTCGCCGAACGGCAGGGTCGGCTCCGCGGGACGGCTCGTCGCTCTCCGGGGCACCCGATAGCGGAACGACATCGTCCGATTCTAGGTGTCCGACGCGCGCTCCGTCCCGCGCGCCGCCGCGAAGGGAAGGGCGAGGACGACAAGCATCAGCCGAAGGACCTCCACGTCGCCGAAGTTGTACTCGAAGACGCCGGCCACGAGGAGGGCCGCGTTCGCCGCCAGCGCCCCTCGCGCCAGCGCGCGGACGGCCGGGCGGGAGCGGTCGCGCGCGAGCGGCCACGCCGAGAACGCCGCCGCGACGAGCGCCAGGTAGGCGAGAGCCGACGGCACGCCGGTCTCCGCCGCCACGTGGATGACGTTGTCGTGAAGGTGCCCCACCGAAGGCTCGACGAACCCCGGCTGCCGGTAGAGCGGGTAGAGCTCTTTGATTCGCCCCGGACCGACGCCGAAGAACGGCCTCTCGGAGACGATCACCGCCCCGGCGCGCCACATCGCGAGCCGGTCCCGGGCCGCGGCGTCGGTCCGGTCGAACGTCGACGCCGCGCGCTGCTTCACGCCCGAGGGGAGGAAGAGGACGAGGAGCACGACGAGCGGGGGCACCGCGAGGCCGAGCCGGGGCCGCGCGGTCAGGACGAGAACGACGAGGCCCGCCGCGAGGCCGAGGTAGGCGTTACGGGTGAACGTCAGCCCGACGAGGAGCGCCGCCCCGGTCGCGAGCACGCCGTCCGCGACGCGGCTCGCGGCCGGCCGGCTCCGGGTGAGCGCCCGCGCCGCCAGCAGGAGCGAGAGGACCATCAGGAGGCCCGCGTACGTCATGTAGATCGAGAGGCCGCCCGAGAGCCGCTCGTCGACGTTGTCGTGCCCCAGCAGGAACCAGTCGCCGAGACCGCGCAGGACGAGGTAGAGCGTCGTCAGCCGGAGCGCGTCGACGAGGAGGTGCGCGTCCTCGACGTCGTCGACGAGGAGCGCCACGAGGAGGACGAGCGAGAACGTGAGGAGCCCCTTCAGCTCGCCGAGCGAGCGAAGGACGTCCGTCGAGAAGAGCGCCGAGAGGACGCTCAGGAGGACGAAGAGAGCGACCGGCCCGAGGAGCGGCGAGCCGCGTCGGCCGTCCGCGGCGGGGCGCGTCCCGTGCGCGCCCATCGCGAGGACGGCGGCGCCGAGGAGGGCGAGCGCCAGCGCGCCGTTCGCGAGCGCGTTCGAGGGGGTCAGCGCGGCGCAAAGGACGAGGCCCGCGAAGGCCGACCTCGCGAGCGGCGCCCGGCGAGCGAGCGGCCCCGGGAGGAGATTCAGGACGCGCGCGCCCCGGCGGGCAGGGCTTCCTCGACGAGCATGACCGGGATGTCCGAGACGATCGGGTAGACCCGGCCGCAGGCGGCACAGTGGAGCCCGTCGGTCACCACCGGCTCCTCGTCGCGGAACTTGTCACGGTACTTCTCGACGACCCCGGCGGCGGCTCCGGCCTCGAGCCGACAGAGCGTCACGGGTGGGCGCGGCTCGCAGGCCGGGCACGCGAGGATGGCGAGGAGCTCGGGATCGACGGCCATGCGCGAATGCTAGCAGCAGGCGGCCTCAGAGCCGCTCCTGGATCGGGGTGATCGACCGGGCCTTCCCGTTCGCCTCGTCCACGTCGACGACGGCGCCGCAGAGCCGCACGTCGCGCGTGGCCGTCTCCATTCCGCGGGGGGTCTGGAAGCGGAACCGCTCGAGGATGTTCTTCGGGTCGAACCCGATGATCCCCTCGTAGGCCCCGGTCATCCCGGCGTCCCCCTGGTAGGCCGTCCCTTGCGGGAGGACGCGCGCGTCGGCCGTCGGGACGTGCGTGTGGGTCCCGATGACGAGGGAGACCCGCCCGTCGAACCACCACCCCGTCGCCTGCTTCTCCGAGGTCGCCTCGGCGTGGATGTCGACGACGACGACCTTCAGCTCCGGGCAGGCGGCCTTCATCTCCTCGAGGCAGGCGTCGCCGACGCGGAACGGCGAGTCGGTCGCGGCCATGAAGACCTGCCCCTGGAGGTTCAGGACGCCGACCGGGATGCCTGCCGGCGTCGGCTGGATCGCCCATCCTCGTCCCGGGTTCCCGGGCGGGTAGTTCGCGGGACGAAGGAGGTTCGGGATCTCGTCGAGGAGCGGGACGAAGTCCTTCTTGTCCCAGATGTGGTTCCCCGACGTGAAGACGTCGATGGGGAGCTTCGAGAGGTCGGCGAAGATCTCCGCCGTCACGCCGAAGCCGCCCGCGGCGTTCTCGACGTTCACGACGGTGAAGTCGACCGCCTCGCGGGCGATGACCTTCTCGAGGAGGCCGAGCGCCTTGCGCCCCGGCTTCCCGACGACGTCTCCGACGAAAAGGAGCTTCACGATCCGTTCCTCCCCAGGCTCTGACGAAGCCGCCCCGGGGAGTCCCCGGGGCGGCGGGCTTCCGTTCGGCTGTCCGGGCTTCTACTTGGCGTACTCGACCGCGCGGGTCTCCCGGATGACGGTGATCTTGATCTGGCCCGGGTACTGGAGCTCCGACTGGATCCGCTTGGCCAGGTCCTTGGACATCCAGAAGCACTCCGAGTCGTTCACCTGCTTGGCGTCGACGACGACGCGCAGCTCGCGCCCGGCCTGGATGGCGAAGGTCTTCTCGACCCCCTTCATCCCCTGTGTCATCTGCTCGAGCTTCTCGAGCCGCTTGACGTAGGTCTCGATGATCTCGCGCCGGGCGCCGGGGCGGGCCGCCGAGATCGCGTCCGCCGCGTTCACGAGGACCGCCTCGATCGTCCGCGGCTCGTAGTCGCCGTGGTGGCACTCCATGCCGTGGATGACCGCTTCGCTCTCGCCGTACTTCTTCAGGAGCTGCCGGCCGAGCTCGAGGTGCGTCCCCTCCTGCTCGCGGTCGATCGCCTTGCCGATGTCGTGGAGGATCCCGGCGCGCTTGGCGACGGCGACGTCGACCTTCAGCTCGCTCGCCATGTGGCAGGCGGCCCAGGCGACCTCCTTGGAATGCTGCAGGACGCTCTGCCCGTAGCTCGTCCGGTACTTCAGGCGCCCGAGGAGCTTGACGAGCTCCGGGTGCAGGTCGGCGATGCCGAACTCGTAGGCCGCCGCCTCGCCCGTCCTCTTGAGGTCCTCCCAGAGCTCGCCCCGGACCTTCTCGACGACCTCCTCGATCCGGCCGGGATGGATCCGGCCGTCCTGGATGAGCCGCTCGAGGGCTCTGCGGGCGACCTCGCGCCGGATCGGGTCGAACGAGGAGAGGAGGACCGCCTCCGGCGTGTCGTCGATGATGATGTCGACGCCGGTCGCGGCCTCGACGGCGCGGATGTTCCGACCCTCGCGGCCGATGATCCGCCCCTTCATCTCGTCGCTCGGCAGGTCCAGGACCGTGACCGTCGTCTCCGCGACGTAGTCCGAGGCCATCCGCTGCGTCGTCATCGCCAGGAGGCGCTTGGCCTTCATCTGCGCGTTGTCGACCGCGTCCTCCTCGATGCGCCGGATCAGGCCGGTCGCCTCGAGGCGGGCCTCATTCTCGAGGTCGCGGACGAGGTCCTTCTTCGCCTGCTCCGCGGTGAGGCCGGCGATCTGCTCGAGCTTCGTCCGCTGGGCGGCGACGAGCTCCTCGGCCGCCTTCTGGGCCTCCTCCTCGATCTCTCCGAGCCGCTTCTCCCTCTTGTCGAGGTTCTTCGCGCGGTTCTCGGCGTCCTGCTCCCGCTTCTCGGCGCTGCCGATCTTCCGCTCGAGCGACTCCTCCTTCGAGAGGAGGCGCTTCTCCAAGTCGGCGAGCTCGTTGCGCCGGCGGGCGACCTCTTCGTCCATCGCCTCGCGGGCCTTGAGGAGCTGCTCCTTGGCGTCGAGCTCGGCCTTCTGGGCGGAAGCCTGGGCCTTGCGGACCTCGGCCTCGGCCTGGAGCTTGGCCGTCTCGAGGACCTTCTTCGCCTCGAGGTCGGCGAGGGCCCGGGCGTCCTCGGCCCTTCCCTTCGCCTTCGTCGCGAGGACGAAGAAGACGCCGGCCGCCACGAAGAGGATCGCGGCGATGGCGACGTAAATGATTGAATTCACCTGTGATCCCCCTCGTCTTGCGTCTCTTCGAGGGTGATCCTGAGCCGGGAAACCGGGCCGAGAGGCCGGAGATCTGCTGCCGCTACGACGTCCTCGAAAAGGGGAAAAGGCCCCCGCCTCGGCCGTGTGAGCGAGCGTCTTTGAACCCTTGCCAAACCAGGGAGAACGCCGCGGGGCGACCCGTCAGTTCCCCGGCCGGGGCCGGGGCGTCACAGGGTGGCCGGGCTTCGAGGCGTTCGGGGTCCAAATATCGGTTCAAGGACATGTGCTCAATCACGCACCGCGCAGGGTGCCACGCCATTCCGTTCCGGCGTCCGCCGGGAGTTCCGCAGGCAGGATCCCGAGAATCTCATCCAATTTCTCGACGAGACGGCCCGCCACCGGGACGAGCCGCCCCGGATCACCCATCCGGGTCTTGTTTCGGTACTGATGGAATTCGTCGGAGACGTTCAGGGCCGCAAGGATGGCGATCTTCGTCGAGTCGACGGTCGGGGCGTGCGCCGCCACCTCCCGCATCTTCCGGTCCACGAACGCGGCGAGGTCACGGATGTACTCCTCCTCGCCCGCCGCGCGGACCGAATAGGTCTGTCCGAAAATCTCCACCTGAATGACGGTCGGCCTGTTCTCCATCCCGGCAGCTCTCCTTCGCTGCTGCCGTTCCGAGGATAGCACGCGCCGACTCAGCCGATCGCGGCCGGGTCCTCCAAGCTCTTGACCAGACGTTCGATACGGGCCCGGACCTCTTCCCGTTCGCCCGCCAGCCGAGAAAGCTTCTCGTTCAGCTCGGCCACGTGGACGGCTCCCTCCCGGCTGTCCGTGAGCTCGGCCTTGAGACGATCCCGTTCGGCGGCCGTCTCCTCCAGCGCCGCGAGCAGCCGGGCGTTCTCACCGGCGGCCGATCTCACCGCGGAAAGGAGACGGGTCACCTTCTCCTCCATCACGCCGAGCAGCTGCTCCAGCTCCGAGACCGTTTCCGAAGCCGGCTCCTCGACAGGAGCCTTGTCCTTCTTTCCGCTCATCTGGTTCTCCTTCAGGAGATTCCGTCCACCGCCGCCCCGGGGACGGCGAGGAGGCGCCGGGCGGCCTCGTCGCGCCAGCGGTTGATCTCGTCGCGCTCGAGGGAGCGCTCCGCGGACCCGAAGGCCACGGTGAGGGTCGTCTTCACGTGCCCCTCGGGCACGCCGGCACCGCGCCAGAGGTATTTCGCCTCGACCGAGAGGAGCTCGGCCGGGGCGCCGGTCCGGACGGCCGCGACGAGCGTGTCCCACGAAAGCGCGATCGGATGCGTCACCGTCAGGTCGACACCGCTGCCGGGGAACCTCGACGGCATCTCCACCGACGATGGGGGGGACGGCACCGGAATCGCGGCGAGCTCGACGTCGGCGACGACCGCCTCTCCGAGGTCCCACGTGGCGCCCAGCGGCCCGGCGAGGACACCGACCCACCCGGCGACCTTCCCGTCCGCGACGACCTCGGCCGAGCGACCCGGCGCGAGGAAGGGGAGCGCGGCCGGCCGAAACGCCGGGGCGGGCGCGCCGAACCCGGCGAAGAGGGCGGCCACGGCGCCCGAGCCGTCGTAGAAGTCGGCGGGGCGCGCCTCGGCCGCCCAGTGCACGCCGCGGCGGCCTCGCAGGAGGATCGCCGCGCGCCGGGACTCGACCGGGCGGCCCTCGACGAGCGCATAGGAGCGGCCGACCTCGAAGAGGGCGAGGTCGCCGAGCCCGCGCCGGACGTTGTGCCGGGCCGCCCGGAGGAGCCCGACCACCGGCGTCGAACGCATCGTCGTGAACGGCTCCCCGAGCGCGTTCGAGACGACCGGGGGCGTCCCGTCGACGCAGGACGCGAAAGGAGAGTTCTCCTCGGCCGAGACGAACGAGTAGGTGCACGCCTCGGCGAAGCCCGCCGCGGCGAAGAGGTCCCGGGCGCGCTCCTCGCGGGCGAGGGTCGGCTCGGACCAGGTGGGGTTGTAGGCGTGCGGCAGCGTCTCGGGGAGCGAGGAATAGCCGACGACCCGGATGACCTCCTCGATCAGGTCGCACTCCTGCTCGACGTCGACCCGCCAGGTCGGCACGGAGACCTCGAGGACTCCGGGGGCCGCTTCCCTCACGCCGAACGCGAGGGAGGAGAGGATCTCGACGCAGCGCGGGAGCGGCACCTCCATCCCGAGGAACGAGACGAGGCGCGCGTGGCGCAGGGTCACCGTCTGCCGCGGGCGCGGCGTCCCGAGGGCGTCGATCACCCCGCGCGCGACCGTTCCGCCGCAGTCGGCGAGGAGGAGCTCCGTGACGCGGTCGAGCGCCTCGACCGTCGTCTCCGGGTCGGTCCCCCGCTCGAAGCGGTGCGAGGCGTCCGTGTGCATCCCGTGGCGGCGGGCCGTCTTCCTCACCGCCGTCGCGTTGAAGTGGGCCGACTCGAGGAGGACGCGCGTCGTGGACGGCGTGATCGCCGTCTCGAGGCCCCCCATGACGCCGGCGAGGGCGACGGGCCGCTCGGCGTCGGCGATGACGAGATCCTCCGGAGTGAGCGTCCGCTCGACGCCGTCGAGGGTGACGAGCGTCTCCCCGGCGCGTGCGAGCCGGACGACGATCGCGGGGAGCCCGTCCGGGCCCTTCGCGAGCGTTTCGAGGTCGAAGGCGTGGAGCGGCTGCCCGAGGTCCCAGAGGACGTGGTTCGTCGCGTCGACGGGCGCGCTGATCGGGTTCATGCCGAGGGCGCGGAGGCGCACCTGCACCCTGGCCGACGCCTCACGGACCCGGATCCCCTCCACGACGCGCGCCGAGTACCGGGAGCAGAGCTCCGGCGCCGCGATCGTCACCGTCGCGAGGGAGGACACCGCGGCCGCTCCCTCCGCCGGCGCCGGCACGGGGACGTCGCGGAACGGCCGGCCGAGGGCGCAGGCGGCCTCGCGGGCCAGCCCGCGGTGGTTCATACCGTCGGGGCGGTTCGCCGTCAGCTCGACCTCGAGGACCGCGTCCTTCCCCTCCCCCTCCGTCCCTTCCACGATGAAGCCGACGTCCGTGAGGCGGCGGCGGAGCGTGGCGAGGTCGGGAAGGTCGCCGGGCAGGTACTGCCCGAGCCACTCGAGGCGGAACTTCATCGGGTCAGCTCCCCGGGAAGCCGCGGCCGCGGCTTCCTCGTTCCCCGGGCGCAGAGCGCACGGTCAGCTCCACGTCCGGTCGAGGAACCGGACGTCGTTCTCGAAGAGGAGGCGCAGGTCCGGGATGCCGTGGAGGAGCATCGCGATCCGGTCGATCCCCATCCCGAACGCGAACCCCGTGTAGCGCTCCGGGTCGATCCCCGCGTTCGCGAGGACGTTCGGGTGGACCATCCCGGCCCCCATGATCTCGATCCAGCCGGAGTACGAGCAGATCCGGCACCCCGTCTCGCAGAAGACGCAGCTCACCGCGCAGTCGACGCCCGGCTCGACGAACGGGAAGAACGTCGGAGCGAGGCGCACCTCGGCGCGCCCGCCGAAGAAGCTCTTCGCGAAGGCCGAGAGCGTGCCGCGCAGGTGCGCGAACGTGATCCCCTCGTCGACGACGAGCCCCTCCATCTGGTGGAAGACGGGAGAGTGGCGCGGGTCGATGTCGTCCTTGCGGTAGACGCGCCCCGGGCAGAGAACGCGGATCGGGGGCCTGCGCCCCTCCATCGTCCGCATCTGCACGGGCGAGGTGTGGGTCCGGAGGAGGAGCGCGTCGCGCCCCGTCCCGCCCCCCTCGATGAAGAACGTGTCGACCGAGTCGCGCGCCGGGTGGTCCGGGGCGAAGTTGAGCGACTCGAAGTTGTACCAGTCGGTCTCGATCTCCGGCCCGTCCGCGACCTCGTAGCCGAGGCCCCGGAAGACGTGCTCGATTCGCCGCCTCACGACCGTCAGCGGGTGGAGGCGCCCGACCGGCGGGACCCGCGGCGGCAGCGTGACGTCGACGGCCTTCGCCGCCTCCGCGAGCGCGGCCGCGCGGGCGGAGGCCTCCGCCTCGAGCACGTCGAGGCGCGCCTCGACCTCCTGCTTCAGCGCGTTCACACCCGCGCCGAACGCGGCCTTCTCCTCCTTCGGCACCTCTTTCAGGCGCGCGAGGAGGGTCGTGACGACGCCCTGCTTCTTCCCGAGCCACCGGACCTTCAGCTCGTGGACGTCACCCGGCAGGAGGCCGCCGCGTCCCGCCGCGGCGGCGAGCTCGGCGTCGAGGAGGCCCCGGGCCTCCTCGACGCTGACCGGCGCCGCCCCCCCGGCCTCAGGGCGAGTGCTGCTCACCGGGCTCCCGCCTCAGGCGGCGGAGAGGGCGCTCTTGGCGGAGGAGACGAGGGCGGCGAAGCCCTTCGGATCCTGGAAGGCGATCTCGGCGAGGACCTTGCGGTTCACGTCCGAGCCGGCCTTCTTGAGGCCCGCCACCAGCTGCGAGTAGCTGATGTCGTTCATCCGGGCGGCGGCGTTAATACGCGTGATCCAGAGGCCCCGGAACTCGCGCTTCTTCTGTTTGCGGTCGCGCGTGGCGTAGGCGAGCGAGCGCTCGACCTGGAGCTCGGCGATGCGGAAGCAGTTGTGCTTCGTTCCGTAGTAGCCCTTCGCCAGGGCCAGGATCCTCTTCCGACGGTCGTTCCTCTTCGTTCCGCGCTTGACGCGAGGCATGGTCCTATCTCCTCTTCCTTCTCACGCGTACGGAAGCATCTGCCGGACGGTGGCCTGGTCCGCCTTGGCGACGAGGCCCGACTTCGCGAGCTGCCGCTTCCGGTTGGACGCCTTCTTCGTCAGGATGTGCCGCTTCATCGCGTTGCCGCGCTTGAACTTCCCGCTCGCGGTGATGGTGAAGCGCTTGGCGGCGCCGCGATGGGTCTTCCTCTTGTGGGTGGCCATGGGCCGGGTCTCCTTGCTCCGTGGATCGTTCGTGAGCCGGAGGGCTGCGGGTCCCCGCGTCGCGGGGCGGTCCCGGGGTCCCCCCGGCGGGAGGTCAGTGCTTCTTCGGGGGCGCGAAGATCAGGTGCATCCGGTTGCCGAGCATCTCGGGGTTCCCTTCCGCGTGGGCCTTCCCCTCGAGGTCCGCGCCGAGGCGCTGGAGGACCTTCCGCCCGTTCTCGAGGCGGGACATCTCGCGGCCGCGGAACTGGATCGTGGCCTTGACCTTGTCGCCCTCCTCGATGAACCGGATCATGTTCTTGACCTTGAAGTCGTAGTCGTGGTCGTCGATGTTCGGGCGGAACTTGACCTCCTTGACCTGCGTCACCTTCTGCTTCCGCTTCGACTCGTGCTCCTTCTTCTTCTTCTCGAAGGTGAACTTGCCGAAGTCCATGATCTTGCAGACGGGAGGCTGGGCCTGCTCCGCGATGACGACGACGTCGAGGGCCACCTCGCGCGCCCTCGCGAGCGCGTCCTGCGGGGTGACGACCCCGAGCTGCTCGCCGTCCGCGGCGATCAGGCGCACTTCGGGATAGCGGAGGATGAACTCGTTGATCGGGGAGTTCTTCTGGGGGGGAATCCGTGGACCGCCTCGAAAGAAAATGGCGCTTCCTCCTTTTGCTGCGACGACTCGTTACTTCTTGGCGGGCGTCTTCGCGCCCCACGTCGCCGCACGCGCGGCGACGGCCTGCTTCATCTCGGAGACGACCTCGGCGAGCTTCCGCGACCCGAGGTCCCCCTCGTGGCGCTTCCGGAGCGACACCGCCCCGGCCTCGCGCTCCTTCTCGCCGACGACGAGGAGCGCCGGGACCTTCTCGAGCTCGCCGTGCCGGATCTTCGCCCCGAGCTTCTCGTTCCGCTCGTCGACCGTCACGCGCAGGCCCGCGGCGCGGAGCTCGGCCGCGACGGAGCGGGCGTAATCGAGGAGCTTGTCGGAGACCGGGATGACGCGCGCCTGCTCCGGCGAGAGCCAGAGCGGGAAGTCGCCCCCGGTGTGCTCGACGAGGATCCCGAAGAACCGCTCGAGCGAGCCGAGGACCGCCCTGTGGAGGACCACCGGCCGCTTCTTGGTCCCGTCCTCGGCCGTGTACTCGAGGTCGAACCGCTCGGGGTTCGAGAAATCGACCTGGAGCGTCCCGAGCTGCCAGGCGCGCCCGATCGCGTCGGTGACCTGGAAGTCGAGCTTCGGGCCGTAGAACGCGCCGTCCCCGGCGTTGATCTCGTACGCCCGGCCGCGCCGCTCGAACGCCGCGGCGAGCGCCTTCTCGGCGAGGTCCCAGTTCTCGAGCGACCCCATGTACTTCTCGGGGCGGGTCGCGAGCGCGACCTTCACGTCCGTGAAGCCGAACGCGCCGTAGACCTCGTCGATCAGGTCGATGAAACGGTCCATCTCCGCCGGCATCTCCTCGAGCGAGACGAAGAGGTGCGCGTCGTCCTGGCAGAAGGTCCGCACGCGGGTCAGCCCCTGGGTCACGCCCGACCGCTCGTAGCGGTGGAGCCGCCCGAAGTCGGCGTACCTCACCGGGAGGTCGCGGTAGGAGAAGGCCTGCTGCGAGAACATCAGGAAGTGGCCCGGGCAGTTCATCGGCTTGACGCCGTACTCCCGCTCGTCGGCCACCGTGAAGAACATGTTCTCGTGGTAGTTCTGGTAGTGCCCCGACTTCTTGAAGAGCTCCACGTCGTAGACCTGCGGGGTCACGACCTCGGTGTACCCGTACTTCGGGTAGAGGCTCCGCATGTAGTCGACGAGGAGGGTGTAGACCGTCGCCCCCTTCGGGAGGAAGAACGGCGAGGCCGGCGCCCACGGGTGGAAGAGGTAGAGCCCCAGCTCCTTGCCGAGCTTGCGGTGGTCGCGGGCCCGGGCCTGCTCCATGCGAAGCAGGTGCTCGTCCAGCTCCTTCTGGGAGAGGAACGCGGCCCCGTAGATCCGCTGGAGCATCGGGTTCCGCTCGTCGCCCTTCCAGTAGGCGCCCGCGGCGTGCGTCAGCTTGAAGACGCCCAGCTTCCCGGTGGAGGGGACGTGCGGTCCGCGGCAGAGGTCGATGAAGTCGGCCTGGCGGTAGCAGGAGAGCGAGCCCTCGGGGATGCCGGAGACGATCTCCACCTTCAGGTGGTCGCCCTGCTCCTCGAAGATCTTCACGGCCTCGGCCTTCGACATCTCGAGCCGCTCGACCGGGGCGTTCTCCGCCACGATCTTCCGCATCTCGGCCTCGATCCTCTCGAGGTCTTCCGGGGTGAAGGCCCGGCCCGGGTCGAAGTCGTAGTAGTAGCCGTTCTCGATGGCCGGACCGATCCCGATCTTCACGCCCGGGAAGAGGCGCTTGACGGCGTGGGCGGTGAGGTGGGCGGTCGAGTGGCGGTAGACCTCGAGCGCGTCGGGGTGCTTCGGGGTGATCACCTCGAACGCCCCCGACTCGGTGATCGGGCGCTTCAGGTCGAGGATCTTCCCGGCGACCTTGACGGCGAGGGCGTCCTTCGCGAGGCGGGCGCCGATGGAGGCCGCCACCGCCTCGCCCGTCGTGCCCGTAGTCACCTCCCGGACGGAACCGTCGGGAAGGGTCAGGCGGACGACGTTTTCGGCGTTGGCGGACATGGCGACGACCTCCTCCATCTCGTGGTGGCGGGGTTCCGAGATCGGATTCTGGGAGGAGGGGGAAGCGGGATGGTAGGCGCTAGCGGACTCGAACCGCTGACCCCTTCCGTGTGAAGGAAGTGCTCTACCGGCTGAGCTAAGCGCCTGCGAACGCAGAGGAAAGCGGGATGGTAGGCGCGAGCAGGATCGAACTGCTGACCCCTACCGTGTCAAGGTAGTGCTCTCCCACTGAGCTACGCGCCTATGTGCTTTCCAGGGCTACCGGCAGGGGACCTCGTAGAGGTACTTCGGCCCCACCCTCGACCCGGATCTGATTCTCAAAAGACCCGCTCCGGCACACGTGCCGGGACCGCGGAGAATAAGGGGACCTGCCCGGAGCCGTCAAGCGGGGGGGCGCCGGATGCGGCGGTCGGCCCGCGCCGGAAGACCCGAATCGCCCGCATTTTCCGCCTCCCGGCCTCCTTTGGCCGCCCCGCGTCCTCGTCGCCGTCGCCGGGACGTGATCGGGGGTCATCGTTCGGTTCCTGATCGGTCACCCTTTCCCCGCGTGGGTGTCCTAGCGTGGCCGCATGGAACGCCTCGCTCCCGCGCGAGCGGCGGGCCGGGACCGATGCCTCGCCTCCGAGGGCCTCCTCCCCGCACCGCTAGAATCGGCACCGATGGCCAGTTCCGAGCGCGGACCCGCCGTCGGGGTCGGCAGCCTCGAGCTGGGTGGCTGGCTCGTCCAGCCCGACCAGAATCGGATCTCGCGTCCGGGCGCGAGCGTGCAGCTCGAGCCGCGGCTCATGGACGTCCTCGTCTTCCTGGCCGACCGGGCCGGCCAGGTCGTCTCCCGCGACCAGCTCGTCGAAGGCGTCTGGAAGGTCGAGTTCATCACCGAGTGGGCGATCACCCGGGCGATCGCGAAGCTCCGGCGGGCTCTCGGCGACGTGGCCGGCCAGCCACGCTACATCGAGACGATCTCGAAGCGAGGCTATCGCCTGCTCGCCCCGGTGAAGGCGGCGTCGCCACCGGTGCCGCCCGAACGAAACCCGGCTACAAACGCGCGCCCGGCGGTCGCCGCCATGTCGAGACCCTTCGTTGCCGGGGGGTGGGTCCGCGCCGAGCGTTTCTTCGGGCGGGACGCGCAGCTCGCGGAGATCCTCGACGGCCCGCGCGACGCGCTCTGGGTCGTGGGGACCCGGGCCGTGGGCAAGACCTCGCTCCTCCGACAGGCCGAATACCTGACGGCCGCCGCACCGGAGCGCGGCTTCATGCCGCTCGTTCTCGACCTCGAGGGAGTCGAGGATGCCGCCGAGCTCGAGGAGGACCTCGCGGAAGCGCTCCTCGACGCCTCTCCGCGCCTCTCGGCCGCGGGGATCGCGCCCGGCGAGGTCCCGTCCGGCGACTTCTTCACGTCGCTCGGACGCCTGCGCCGCCTGCTCGGCGCCCAGGGACTCAAGCTGCTGCTCCTCGTCGACGAGGCCGAGGAGCTCCTCCGGCTGCGGGAGCGCGAGCCCGCGATCCTGCGCAAGCTCCGCCGCGCGCTCCAGTCGCGCGAAGGGATCCGCACCGTTCTGGCGGCCTCGCGCCGGCTCTGGGCGCTCGCCGATCCGGACGGCGAGACGTCGCCTTTCCTGCACGGCTTCACGCCGCCCGTCTACCTCGGCGCGCTCGCCGACTCCGAGGCGCGCGACCTGCTCGGCCCGGCCCGCCCGGGCCCCGGCGCCGGGATGGCGTTCGACGCGAGGACGGTGGAGAGGATCCGCGAGACCTGCGGGAACCACCCGTTCCAGCTGCAGGCGCTCGCGGCGCGCGTCCTCGAGCGCGGCGACACGGAGGCGGCCATCGCCGAGCTCGAGGACGACCCGGCGCTCGGGCGCCTCTTTTCGGTCGACCTCTCGCTCCTCGACGAGGAGGACCGTGACCTCCTGCGCGGTCTGGCCGCGGCGGACGAGGCCGCGGCGCGGACATCCGGCCCGACGGGCCGGCTCCTCGAGCTCGAGCGGCTCGGCCTCCTCCGTCGCGCGCCGGACGGCTCCGTCGCGATCGCGAGCCACTTCTTCCGCCGCTGGCTGGTGACCCGGTCGTGAGAGCGCGCGCACCCCGCCCGCGCCCGTTCGCGCCGGCCCTCGTCGCCTTCGCCTTCGTTCTCCTCGCCGCGCCCGCCCGCGCGGACCGCTGGTACGAGCACTACGCGCGCGCCGAGAAGGCGCTCGCCGCCAGCGACTGGCGAACGGCCGTGGCCGAGCTGAACGGCGCGATCGAAGCGAAGGGCGATTCCGGCGTCCGCGAGCGCACGTACGGCATGCGGGTCGTCGACTACTTCCCCTACCTCAGGCTGGGCATCGCCTACTTCCACCTCGGAGAGATCGACGCCGCACGGCAGGCGTTCGAAACCGAGGAACGGCTCGGCGCCGTCGCGCGCTCCGTCGAGGCCCGCGTGCTCCTCAAGCGGTACCGGCAGCTGACGGACGAGGCCCGCGCGGGCGCCGAGGAGGGCGAGTCGGAGCGGGTGGCGGCGATCGTCGCGCGGGCCCTGAGCGAAGCTGACGCGCTCGAGGCTCAGGGGAAGCCCACGGAGGCGCTCGACGCGCTCTCGCGCGCGCTCGCCGTCTCTCCCGAGCACGCTGGAGCCGTCACGAGGGCGGCCCGGCTCCGAAAGGACGCCGACCGCCGCGAGCGCGAGAGGCAGGAGAGCGAGCACGCCGCGGGTCTCGTCTCCTCGGCCCGTGTCGCCCTGGCCGCCGGGCGTTTCGCGGAGGCGGCGAGCCTCCTGAGACAGGCCCTCTCGCTCCGGCCGGGCGCCGACCCGGAGGGGCTCCTGCGCCGTGCGGAGGAGGGAATGCTCTCGGCCCTCGACGCCGCCCGAGGGTCGCGTGCCGCCGCGGTCGACGAGGCGCTCGCATCGGCCCGCGAGCTGGCCGGTACCGGGCGCAACGCCGAGGCGCTCGATCGCCTCCAGCCGGCGCTGGCGCTCGACCCCGGCAACCGCGACGCGGCGGCGCTCCTCGAGCGTCTCCTCTCCGATCGCCGCTCCAACGCGAAGCGGGACGCCGTGGCGCGCGCCCTCGCCGAAGCGGACGCCGAGCACGCCGCGGGGCGCCACGAACGGGCGCTTGCCGCCGCGAACCGTGCCCTCGCCCTCGACGCTGCGAGCGAGCCGGCCCGCGCCGCCGTCCGTCGCGCCTACGGCGAGATCAGCCGCGCGCTCCTCGGCAGGGGCACCGGGCAGAACCTCCCTCCGGCCATCCGTTTCTCGGACCAGCGAGAGACCCTTCCGGACGGCACGCGGGCGGAGATCGTCGACGCCCC